>JGI24142J45722_1000607_pt1 | contig 19605 bp, 19 predicted proteins | sample BarGraIncu00431A_FD_45722 | JGI IMG/M metagenome (IMG submission 45722) | reverse complement strand
CATTTCCATTCTATTCACCTCCTAATTAATGTTATATTTTAACAATAGCTTTAAACCTGCATATGTTTATACACATCCCACACTTTAAGCATATATCTTGGTCAATTACATGAGCTTCTTGCAATTTGCCACTAATAGCACCTACATTACAATTACGAGTACATAATCCACAACCTTTGCACTTGTCCTCTAAAATTACATATTGAACCAAAGCCCTACAAACTTTCGCTGGACATTTTTTATCTTTCACATGAGCAATATATTCATCTCTAAAATGATGAATAGTTGATAGTACTGGATTTGGAGCAGTCTGCCCAAGCCCACATAGTGCAACTTTTTTTATTCCCAATGCTAAATGTTCAAGTTTATCTATGTCCTCCATTTCACCCTGTCCCTTTGTAATCTTTTCAAGAATTTCAAGTAATCTTTTAGTTCCAATTCTGCAAGGAGTACATTTACCACAGGATTCATCCTTTGTGAAATCCAGGAAAAATCTAGCTACATCTACCATACAATTATCTTCATCTAAAACTATCATTCCGCCAGAGCCCATCATGGAGCCAAGAGCAACTAAATTATCATATCCAATTGGAGTATCAAGCTCACATTCTGGAATACATCCACCTGAAGGTCCTCCTGTTTGTACCGCTTTAAAGTTTTTCGCATTTGGTATTCCTCCACCTATTTCAAAAATAGTCTCACGAAGTGTTGTTCCCATAGGAATTTCTATAAGGCCAGTATTTGTGATTTTTCCGCCTAGTGCAAATACCTTTGTACCCTTGCTTTTCTCTGTACCTATGCCACTAAACCACTCAGCTCCCTTTAATATAATAGGAACAATATTTGCAAAAGTCTCAACATTATTTATAATTGTAGGCTTACCCCAAAGTCCACTAACAGCTGGAAATGGCGGTTTTGGCATAGGCATGCCTCTTTTACCTTCAATTGACTGCATAAGGGCAGTTTCTTCTCCACATACAAAAGCACCAGCTCCAAGTCTTAATTCTATATCAAAATTAAAGCCTAGTCCTAAAATGTTTTCACCCAGTAGTCCGTATTCTCTAGACTGATTAATAGCTATTTCTAGTCTTTCAACGGCTAGTGGATATTCCGCTCTAACATATATAAACCCTTTATTGGATCCTATAGCGTACCCGCCTATAGTCATAGCTTCTAGCACTGAATGAGGATCTCCTTCAAGAACTGATCTATCCATAAAAGCACCTGGATCACCTTCATCCGCATTACAAATTATATATTTTTCATCTCTTTTTTGCTGAGCTGCAAATTGCCATTTAAGCCCTGTAGGAAAGCCTCCACCACCTCTTCCTCTAAGTCCTGACTTCTTAACTTTTTCAATAACCTCTAAGGGGGACATAGATGTAAGCACCTTTTCTAGTGCCTTGTACCCATCAAGGGCTATATATTCATCAATGTTCTCTGGGTCTATAATTCCGCAATTTCGAAGCGCTATTCTTAACTGTTTTTTAAAGAAATCTAATTTATTAAGATTTCTTACACTTCCTTCTCCCTCGCAAACTTTATACTCGAGACGTTCTAGTACTATATTATGAATAAAATGTGATTCTACAAGCTCTGCAATATCTTCAGTTTTTACCTTGTTATATAAAACTCCTTCCGGATAAACTACTACTACAGGACCCAATTCACAAAGTCCTAAACAACCTGTTTTTAATACTTCAATTTCATGATTTAATTTATGTTTTCTTATCTCTGATTTTAAAGTTCTATAAAGATCTACTGAATCTGGAGAAATGCATCCTTTTCCTCCACAAACAAGTATCTGCGAATGGTAAACCTCCATTAAAATCCCTCCTTCTATTCCTTTGGGTCAGATAATAATTATTAGTCGTTATCTAGGGTATAATCATTAAGAATTTTCCCTTGAATTACATGCATTGTATATTCATTTCTAACTGTTCCAACTAAAACATGACTAGCTACAACTCTTCTAGCTTTATAAGGAGACATCTTAACATAAGTTACTTTTTCTTCTCCTGGTCTTATAATTTCTACAATAGGTTCTAATCTGCACACACCTATACAGCCAGTTTTCGCTACTACTACATTAGATAATCCAAGTTTAGAAACTTCATCTATAATTGCCTCGTAAACATCATCTGCTCCTGCCGCTATTCCACAAGTAGCCATACCAACAACAATTCTTGTACTTTTTCTATTGGTTCCTTGGTTAACTCTATTAAAAGTATTTTTTCTTATCTCTTCAAGGTCTTGTACCGTCTTCATTAACATCCCTCCATAAATGAATTTACTAACCTTATTTTTTTACTTATATTCTTCAATTATCCTTATTACATCATCAGGAATTAATCTTCCATATACTTTATCATCTACCATAAGAACTGGTGCGAGCCCGCAGGCTCCAAGACATCTAGCAGCTTCTAAAGTAAACTTCCCGTCCATTGTTGTCTTACCAACCTCAACTTCTAAAATACCAGATAGTCTTTCTATAATATCCTGTGCACCTTTTACATAACAGGCAGTACCAAGACATACCTTAATTATATGTTCCCCTTTAGGTTCTAAAGAAAATTGTGAGTAAAAGGTTGATACTCCATAAATTTCAGACATAGGAATGTTAAATTCTTCCGATACTATTTGTAACGCTCCCTCGGGCAAGTATCCGAATAATTTTTGTACTTCATGAAGTGCCGGAATTAAAGCACCTTTCATATCTTTGAATTTTTTAGTGACGTCTTTTACTTTTTCATATCTAATGTCAATTTCCCCACAATCTAAGCAGCATTTTTCCTCAGTCATTAAAATCATCTCCTTACATTAAATTCAAAAAATATTTTTCATTTTATTGTGTGACTTAAATGTTAATATAATATCAATTTCTAAATTAATAATACAACTTTTCACCCCCTATGTAAACGATATTTATTAGAATATTAATAATATTCTGTTTTATTTTAAATTAAATTAACTTTCATTGTATAAATAAACCATTTAATTAAAATTAATCAATATATTTCAACAGTTAGCCTAATTAAATTTACTGAATTTGGAGTCTTTATATAATACGTTTGAATATTTTTTTAAAATAATAAATAGGGAACTCCAAAATTATGGAGTTCCCTATTTATTAAAAAAGTCTTTATTTTATTATTTTACATTTATATTTTTTTCTATAAATTTTTCAACATCCTCTGCTGTAGGTAAGTTAATAACTTGCTGTGCTAAACCTCTCATTTTTTCCTGAGATATATTTCTAACAATACATCTTGCTCTTAAGATAGATATAGGACTCATGCTAAATTCGTCCAGTCCCATTCCAATTAAAATTGGAATTAGTTTAGGATCTCCTGCTACTTCTCCACACATACCCACCCATTTATTTTCTTTATGAGCATTATCTATAACCGTTTTTACTAGTCTTAGTAATGCTGGATGAAATGGGTTATACAAATTAGATATTTTTTCATTCATTCTATCTACTGCAGTTGTATATTGAATAAGGTCATTAGTTCCTATGCTGAAAAAATCTACTTCTTTAGCAAACAAATCAGAAATAACAGCTGTAGCAGGTATTTCTACCATAATTCCCACTTCTAGTTTTTCATTAAATGCTATATTTTCTTTATGTAAATCATTTTTCACTTCTTGAAGGATCGCCTTTGATGCTCTTAATTCTTCAATACTAGAAATCATAGGAAACATGATTTTAATATTTCCAAAGGCACTAGCTCTTAGTATAGCTCTTAATTGGGTTTTAAATATATCCACCTTATCTAAACAAACCCTTATAGCTCTATATCCTAAAAAAGGATTCATCTCTTTAGGCAAATTTAAGTAATCTAATTCCTTATCTCCACCAACATCTAAGGTTCTAATAACCACAGGTTTATTTTTCATTTTTTCTGCGACTTCCTTGTATGCTGCATATTGTTCTTCCTCAGTTGGTGCTGATTTCCTATCCATATATAAAAACTCTGATCTAAATAAGCCTATGCCTTCACTATCATTGCTCATAACGCTCTCTAAATCCTTTGGAGTTCCTATATTAGCGGATAATTCTACTCTTATTCCATCTGTAGTGATGCTTTTCTCCCCTATCAATAAGTGTAATTCTTTCTGGGATCTACTATATTCTGCTTTTTTTTCTTCATAAAGCTTTACTATTTTTTCTTCAGGATTAACATATATTAATCCTTCCTCACCATCAAAAACAATTAAATCTCCATTTTTAACAATATTCGTTATATCCTTCACAGCAACTATTGCTGGTATTTCTAAAGTCCTAGCCATTATTGCAGAGTGTGAAGTTCTTCCCCCGATTTCTGTTATAAAACCTAGAACCTTATTCTTATCTATCTGTGATGTGTCAGAAGGAGTTAAATCATGAGCTACAATTATAACTTCATTAGCTAATTGTCCAAAGTTAACCTCTTCAATATTTAATAATTTTTTCATAAGTCTACTTGTTACATCCTTAATGTCTGCTGCTCTTTCTTTCATATATTCATTATCCATATTTTCAAACATAGCTATGAACATTTCTGAAATCTCTTTTAGTGCCCACTCAGCATTAACTTTATTATCTTCTATGTTTTTCTCAATTTGCTGGAGCATTTCTGGATCTTCCAGTATCATTAAATGAGCTTCAAATATGGTGGCTTCATTTTCACCTATGTTTTTCAACACATTATTATATATATGCTGAATTTCAATCTTGCTATTTTCCATAGCCGTTTTAAATCTTTTAATTTCACCTTCATAGTTTATAATGTCTTTTTTTTCTATAACAATTTTCTTTTCTTCTTTTAATAGTACTTTTCCTATTACTATTCCTGGAGAAACTCCAATACCCTTCATTAAATAACCTCCTTAATAAGCGAAATTCACCCCTTATAGTAAATTCAAAAATTTACTAGCCTAGGAGTGAATTTCACTTTATACCTGCTTCTTTATAAACCAGTACTTTTTAAAGCTCTACTATTTCTTTTTCAATAACTATTTTTAATTCTTCTACTGCTTTTGCTTCATCGTCTCCAGACGCTACAATTTTAATTTTATCACCTTTTGAAGCTGCCATACTTAATATATTTATTATACTTTTTGCATTATACTCTTTCCCGTCTTTGATTAAAGTTATATGTGAAGTAAACTTAGATGCTTTTTTTGCTACAATGCTTGCTGGCCTTGCATGCAAACCTTGCTCATTCATCAACACAATTTCTGCTTCGTACATAAACACATCTCCTTTTCATCTTAGATTGCAATTAAAACCAATTTAATTTTTAATAGGTTAATATATATATATATTAACCTATTCTACATTTATAAACAATGATTAAATTTATTAATATTGTGTTGAATTATTTATTAATATCCTACTTTAATATTATTATTCTACTTTAATATTAAAATTATGCTCTAATATTAGCATCCTCTTTAACCGTAACATCCTTTTTCAATAATAAAATCATAAGAGAAGTTACTATTGTACCAGCTACTATAGATACTATATATAGACCTACATTAGTAACTGCATTAGGAATAAATAATACAAATATTCCACCATGAGGAGCTATTATAGCTGCTTTAAATACCATAGAAAGTAATCCAGTAGTTGCTGAACCAACCATTAATGAAGGTATCATTCTAATTGGATCTGCTGCTGCAAATGGTATTGCTCCCTCTGTTATAAACGCAGCACCGAGTGCCCAAGCAGCTTTTCCTGCTTCTCTTTCTTCCAATGTGAATTTTCTTTTTCCTAGTACTGTTGCAAGAGCTATTCCAAGTGGAGGAGTCATTCCTGCTGCCATTACAGCTGCCATTACCATTGAAGTTTGTCCTGCTACTAGAGTTCCCACTCCAAAAGCATATGCTGCCTTATTAATTGGACCACCCATATCAGCGGCCATCATTAAACCAATAATAATTCCAAGTATAGCTGAGTTTGCACCACTTAAATTCTTTAACCAATTAGTCATTCCTACATTTATCATAGTCATAGGTTTTCCTATAACAAATATCATTACAAGTCCTACTACTAATGTCGATAATACAGGTAATATAATAACTGGCATTAACCCTTGTAAGGATTTTGGTAATTTTATGGTTTTCTTTAAAAATTCAACAGTATAACCTGCTAAGAAACCTGCCGCAATTCCGCCTAAAAACCCTGCACCTACTGTTGCAGCAAGCATACCACCAACCATACCTGGTACAAGACCTGGTCTATCAGCTATGGAGAATGCTATAAAACCTGCTAATATTGGAATCATAAGTTTAAAGGCATTATCGCCACCAATGGTCATTAAAGCTGCTGGTATTGTGCCTGGCTCTTTAAACGCTAGTATTCCGAAAGCAAAAGAAATTGCAATTAAAATACCCCCTGCTGCTACAAAAGGAATCATATAAGAAACTCCTGTCATAAGGTGCTTATAAGGACCTTTTTTCTCTACCTTTTTTTCTTCTATATTACTAATAACTTTTGAATTGTTTTTATCTTCTAATTTTACATCTTTTGCTCTTTGTATAAGCCCCTTTGGATCTTTAATTGCATCTTTTACCCCAACTTCAATTATAGTCTTTCCTGCAAAACGTTCTTTTGAAACATTAGTATCAGCTGCAATTATTACTACTCTTGCTTCCCTTATATCTTTCTCTGTCAATTGATTTTCTGCCCCTACAGATCCTTGAGTTTCTACTTTAATCTCTTCGCCCATTTCCTTTGCTGCCATTTCAAGAGCCTCAGCTGCCATATAAGTATGCGCTATTCCTGTTGGACATGAAGTTATTGCTACAAATTTCATAAACCCTTCCCCCTTTTTTTTTATTATTTTAAAAAATTTATGTTAACATATTATGTCTATTGGTCTAATAAAGTAATTATTTCTTCAGCACTGCTAGCTTTCATTAAGCTATCTCTTAATTCTTTGTGCATCAATTTTCTAGAAATTTGACTTAATATTTTTAAATGCTCATTACTTGATTCTTCTGGTACTGCTATTAAAAAGAATATATGAGCTAGCTCATCGTCCATAGATTGATAATCAATTCCATCCACGCTTCTTCCAAATATTAATGCTGGTTCTTTAACTCCACTACTTTTGCCATGAGGAATAGCTATTCCCATACCTATACCTGTTGAAAATTCTTTTTCTCTATCTAATACAGCTTTTAGATATATATCTTTATCTAATAACTTGCCATTCTCATCTAAAATGTTTACCATCTCATTTATTACGTCCTCTTTTGTCTTACTGTTGAGCTCTAGTTTAATTAACTTAACACTTAATAATTCAGTTATATTCATACATTATCATCCTTTCTATAAATAATTTATTATTATTTCCTTTTTAATCCTCTCTATGTCAACGAATCTACCTGTTTGAGTTCCTTCAGTCATTACATTAGCTGTACTTGTTGCACAAGCTAGTTTTATAGCTTCTTCAAAGCTATAGTCTTCCTCAACTGCTACAGCCATTGCTGCAACCATAGAATCTCCAGCCCCTACTGTACTCTTAACTTCTACTTTTATTCCCTTTACTTTTGCTACTTTATCAGGACATATGAATATGGACCCTTCTGAACCTAATGAAATTACTACATATTTTACTCCATACTCCAATATTTTTTTAGCAGTTTCAATAACTTTAACTTCATTATCAATGCTCATACCAAAGGCTTTTTCAAGTTCGTCAATATTTGGCTTTACCATATATGGACCAGCTTTAATTCCTTCCATTAGCAGTTCGCCTTCCGCATCTAAAATAACTTTACCGCCCTTATTTTTTACATCCAAAATTATTTCACCATATATGGACGAGTTTACTCCACTTGGCACACTTCCTGAAAGAACTACTAAAGAATTTTCTTTGCAATATCCCATTATTTTTTCTTTTATATTAATAATGTCTTGCTGTCCTAAACTAGGTCCATTTTCGTTTATGTCTGTATGAGTATTATTAACCTTATCGAAAATTTTTATGTTAGTCCTAGTTTCTCCTTTTATAGTTAAGAAATTATTATCAATATTTAAATCATCTAAATAATTTTTTATTTGACTTCCACTGCTTCCACCTAAAAAACCTAAGGCTATGCTTTTATGCTTTAATTCCTTAATAACTTTAGATACATTAATACCTTTGCCTCCAGCATCAACTCTTGTAGACTCAATTCTATTAACACTGTCAATTTTAAATTCATCTATCTCTATGGTTTTATCTAAAGCTGGATTTAGAGTCACTGTTATTATCAATTTTTTCACCTCTACTTTATTTTGCTGTCATAATTTTCACATCTTTTTCTTCAAACTTTTTTAATAATTTTTCATCTAATAGGTTATCTGTAATAATAATATCAATACTACTTAAGTCAACTATTTTAGCGAAAGAAACTTTGCCAAATTTAGTATGATCACAAACTACTATAATTTTTTTAGCTATTTTTAGCATTTCTCTTTTTGTGTTAGCTTCAATAATATCTGGTGTGGTAAGTCCATTAATAATACATACACCATTAGCGCCTATAAAAGCTTTATCTACCCTAAAATTTTTAAATGTATTATCTGCTACAGGTCCTACCAGTGCTCTAGTTTCCCGTCGCAATGTCCCCCCAGTAACAATCACCTCTACATTTCGTTTTTTAGCAAGCTCAAAAGCTACATCCACAGAATTTGTTAAAACCGTTATGTTTTTAGCTGCTATGTGCCTAGCGATACTAAGAGTAGTGGTTCCTGCATCTAAAACTATTGTATCTCCTTCTACTATCATGGAGGCCGCAAGCTTTCCTACAGATTCTTTCTCATTATAAAACTTATCTATTTTCTCTGAAAAAGTAGGTTCAAATTTAGTATTATCATTTAATATCGCTCCACCATGTACTCTTTTTATCAATTCTTCCTCTTCTAATTCTTGAAGGTCTCGTCTAATGGTTACTTCCGACACTTCATATAGTTGGGATAAATCGCATACTTTTACTTTTCCATTTTTATTTAATCTATCTAATATTTTTGTTTTTCTTTCTGTAGCAAACATAATTTTAATCTTCCTTTTATCTTATTAGGATAATAATGTTCGTTTGTATTTGTATACACTTTGTTTTTGTTTCATTTGCTTTCGCTTATGTTCATTTTAATATATTATGATATCGTTGTCAACAGGTAAAAACTGTTTTTTATAATAATTTTAACTTTTATTTTTTAACTTAATGCAAATGACATTAAATAATCTCAAAAAAACAAAAAAAACGAAACCTTTTGGCTTCGCTTTTATTATATAGACTCCATTTTTAATATATATTTCTTTAACAATTATTATTTTCCAAGTTGACTTTTTAAGAGTTCTTCTATTTTAGGAGTACACCTATTACCTTTGCATCCGCCTGTTCCTGCTCCTGTAATCTTTTGAACCTCCTCTAAAGTTGTTGCACCATTTTTTATGGCCTGTTTTATTGTAGACCTTGGTATAGCTTTGCATAAACATACCTTTGTAAGTTTATCCATTATTTCATTGTTTATATTCTGTTCCATTATATATTTTCTCCTTTCACATTATCTTTTATCTTTAAAAAAGTCAGTCAATAAATTACCACATTCCTCATTGTATAACCAAATTATTTCTGTCCAATGATTTAATGCATCATTCTGAATAAGATTTATAATTGAGCCACAAGACCCTACACTAGGGTCAAAAATCCCTATATATAATTTGTTTATTCTAGACTGTAATATAGCCCCTGCACACATAGGGCATGGTTCTAAGGTTACATACATGTCACAACCAGTTAATCTCCAACTGCCGATTACTTCACAGGCTTTTTTTATAGCTAAAATTTCTGCATGAGCGGTAGCATCTTGAAGAGTTTCTCTAAGGTTATGGGCCCTAGCAATTATTTTATTGTCTTTTACTATAATTGCACCTACTGGTACCTCATGTAATAATAATGATCTTTTTGCTTCTTTTAATGATTCCTGAATAAAATCTTTTTTCATGTTAACCCCTTTACTTGATAAATAATCATTGTTTAATAATTATTATACTTCTTAGCTTTTGTACTTTCAATACATTTTTATTTCCCAGCAAATAAAAAAACTAGCAAAGTATTACTTCGCTAGTTTCTTGGTGCACACGAGAGGAGTCGAACCTCCGGCCTTCCCCTTAGGAGGGGGACGCTCTATCCTACTGAGCTACGGGTGCAAATTTAATTGTACCCTAATATATTATTACATTTTTATAATTATGTCAACCTACGGATGTTTAAAAATTAAAATTAAAATTCATAAACCGAAGAAGCCTATATAATAAATTAACACCCTCAATGTTTAAAATTAAGGGTGTTAATTTATTATTAGTATTTTAATACATAAAATAGTATATAATGTAGATTATATACTATTAATTGGAGGTGTTTTATTTGAATAACGATATAAAGAATTTTTTCCTAGCTGGTCTTGGATCTGCGGCATATACTTATGAAAAAGCTACAAATCTAATAGATGATTTTGTAAAAAAGGGTAAGATAACCTTAGAAGAGGGCAAAGATTTATCTGAAGAACTAAAAAGAACTGTAAAATCAAATAAAGAAGCAGTGCCTTCTTCTTCAAAAGAGAAAAACCCCTTAACAAAAGAGGATATGGTCTTACTCTTAAAAGAGATGAACTTCGCAACTAAAGAGGATATTGAAAAACTAAATAAAAGATTAGCAAATTTAGAGATAACCCTTCCATAAATAAATATTGTAATTCAAATGAAAGTCCTACTATTTACTCTAGGACTTTTCACATTAAGTGAGGTATAAAATGCGACGAAAATCTGTTAACCGATTTAGAGAAATTATTAAGGTTCTTGGCTCTTATGGCTTTGGATATATTGTAGACTCTAAGTTTAACAAACAAAATAAACGCCCTGAAAATTTAAGGAAAGCCTTTGAAGAGCTTGGTCCCACTTTTATAAAAATTGGCCAAATACTTAGTACAAGGCCCGATTTATTGTCCCCAGATTATATAGCAGAGCTTTCAAAGCTCCAGGATAATGTTCCTCCAGAAAATATTTTAACTATAAATAAAGTATTTTTTGATGAGTTTGCAATATCTACAACTGAGTGTTTTGAAAAGTTTAATGAAAAGCCACTAGCCTCGGCATCTATTTCCCAAGTACATAAAGCTATATTAAAAGACGGTAGAGAGGTTGTAGTAAAAATACAAAGACCAGACATTGCAGAAAAGATGAAACTGGATATCTCTATACTGGTTCGCATAATAAAACTTACAAAGGCAAGATTTTCTGATGCACTAATTGACCCGGAAGAAGCCTTACATGAAATCCTTTTAATCACTGAGCTTGAACTTGATTTTAACAATGAAGCTAAAAATATAAATAATTTTAAGGCTTTCAACAAGGATGTTGCTTTTTTGTATGTACCTTATGTGGTTGAAAGTTTATGTAGTACTAAGGTTTTAACAATGGAAAGGGTTTATGGTTTTAAAGTAGATGATATAAAAAAACTCCTAATTGGTCACTATGATCTAGATGATTTAGCCAAAAAATTAGCTTTGTCTTACTTAAAACAAGTGTTAGAAGATGGTTTTTTTCATGGAGATCCACATCCTGGAAATATATTTATATGTGAAGGTAAAATTTGTTTTATAGATTTTGGTATTATGGGAAGCCTCTCAAATTCTATAAAAACCACATTAAACGATATGATAGCAGCGGTTGCACTAAATGACATAAACAAAATGATTTCAGCGCTCTTATCTATAGGAATAAAAAAAGGTTATGTAGATAGAAATAAACTATATGAAGATTTAAATTATCTTATTATGAATTACCTTTCAATATCTTTAAACAATATTCAGATTTCAATTATGCTTTCTGAAATATTTGATATAGCACGACAAAACAATATCCGTTTGCCTCGTGATTTAACACTTCTAATAAGAGGTCTAGTAATTTTAGAAGGAGTAATTGCAAGTATTGCTCCAGATATAAAAATAATAGATATTGCGGTACCTTATGTTAAAGCTAATAATAAATTTTCATTATTAGCCGATTTAGACCTTAACACATTACTTATTCGTTCCTATGCATTTTTAAAAGACTCCTTTAGACTTCCGTCAAAAATCATGGAATTATCTGATAGTCTTATTAGTGGAAGAGCAAAGCTGCAGCTAGAGCATAAAAATTTAAACACTCCTATAAATGAAATAAATAAAGGCATAAATAGATTAGTCTTTGGTCTTATTATTTCGTCTATGATTATAGGTTCTTCTACTATTTTAAATTCTAATATAGGACCTAAAATATATAGTGTATCCATTATTGGTATAACTGGTTTTTTAACTGCAGGCTTTATGGGCTTTTGGCTATTAATTTCTATAATAAGATCTGGAAAACTATAAACTATAAAACGAGGTATTATTTTTATGATCAAATATTACAATAGAAAAGAAGATAAATATGAAATTGAAAAAGTGGCTGGTGAAAAATATTTGAATTGGTCTTATTGCTCTCCTGTAGGAAAAGGACTAGTTGAGTTATTACTTAAGAAAAAACTCTTTTCAAAATTATATGGTTATTATTGTGACACTAAAATTAGTTCTAAAAAAATCCAGGGTTTTATTGAGGATTTCCATATTGATATGTCTTTATACCAAAAGACTGCTGATGAATACTCCTCTTTTAATGAATTTTTTATAAGATCGCTAAATCCAAATGGCCGAATAATCCCGAGTAATACTAATATTTTAATTTCACCTTGTGACGGCAAAATATCAGCTTATGAAAATATCAATCTAAATGGTTTAGTTCAAATAAAGGGATTTACTTATTCCCTTAAAGAACTCCTCCAAAATAACGAAATGTACAATTTGTATAGTGGAGGCACTTGCTTGATTTTTAGATTATGTCCCACTGATTATCATAGATTTCATTTTATTGATGATGGAATATGTAGCGATACCACAAAAATCAAAGGTCATTATTATTCTGTAAATCCCATAGCTTTAAAAAATATAAAAAAACTATTTTGTCAGAATAAAAGAGAATGGAGTATATTTCACTCAGATAATTTTTCGGATGTTATTTATATGGAGGTTGGTGCTACTTGCGTAGGCTCAATTATACAAAATTATATTCCAAATTCAAGAATTACAAAAGGAGAGGAAAAAGGATACTTCAAATTCGGTGGTTCCACCGTAATCCTATTATTCAAAAAAGATTGTGTGAAAATTCATGAAGATTTATTAAACCAAACTCAATTAGGCTTTGAAACTTCTGTATATTTAGGGGAAAAAATAGGACTGAAATAATCTTTCAGCCCTATTTTTTATTATATTTTAAACTTTAAGGTAATATCCTTTAATTTTTCTGCACTAATTTTGTTTCCACTGGTAGTATTTTTTATTTCTTCCATCTTATTTACTATATCAATACTTTTATCTGATATGCTAAATATACCTTCTGATCCTTCATTAACAGTACCTGCTACTTGATCTATCGCAATTGTGATTCCATTTATGGATGAATTCAACTGTTGTGCTGTTTCATCAAATTCTATCATGAACTTATTGAAATTCTCTGCATCATCCATATATTCTTGTCCTGTACCCATAATAATTTCATAATTTAAAGAAACCTCTTCATCCATGAAATCTAACAGTTTAGTAGAACTATTGGATAAATTTTTCACAGAAGCATTTACAACTTTAACCACGTTTTGGATGTTAGCTGCTGTAGCTCCAGACTGCTCTGCAAGCTTCCTAACCTCATCTGCTACTACCGCAAAGCCTCTCCCTGCTTCTCCAGCTCTCGCGGCTTCGATAGCAGCATTTAGTGCTAGTAAATTAGTTTGACTAGTTATATGCAATATTGATGATGCCAATCCATGAATTTCTTCAACAGCTTTTGAACCATCTATTGCAGCTTCTAACTCCTTCTTTATATCATTATAGAGTTTATCAGTATCACTTTTAGATCCAGTGGTGGAAACAGTAATTCCCATTGCTTTTTTAACAATGCCTTCAGCGATATTAGTTCCTTCTGAAGCTTTCTGGGCTATTGTATTTACCATATTTTTCATTTCTCCTGAAGAAGCAGAAATCTCCTCCGCTGTGGCTGCTGTCTCTTCCATTCCAGCTGATAAACTTTCAGTTTCCATAGAACTTTCTTCTGCTTTCACTTTTAATACATCTGTAAGCTCTTCAACCGTTAGCGCATTATTCGTTATATTTTCCGAAGCCTCAATTAAATCAAGTACAACATTTTTCAATGTCTTTCTCATATTAACTATAGCTCTAGATATAGTTCCAATTTCATCATTAGTTTTAATTAAATCGTCTATGCCCTCGTCATCACTTAAATCCAATTCAGAAGTTTTATTGACTAATAAGGTTACCTTAGTTAATGGACTTACTATTAACCTTGATGCACCTACGCCAATTAATATAGAAATTATACTTATTAGCGCTGCTATTATTAAAATCCTCTGTGTCATTTGATCCACCGGTTGTCTAATCTCATTCATATCTCCAGTAACAACCAATGTCCAGTTTGTTATTGGAACAATTCCATAAGAGGAGAATTTTTTAATTCCCCCAAAAGTATATTCTGAAGTTCCAGCTACAACCTTTTCTCCCTTTACAACCTTGTCCACTACTGCCTTTATAGATGCATTTTCAACATCTTTTCCTATCTTCTCTTTAGTTTTATGGTATAGCATTTTGCCTTTTTCATCAATTAAATAAGCATAGCTTGATTTACTATTAGATACACTTACACCTTTCATATACTTTGAAAAGCTCTCTGCGTATACAGATACTGCTACGTACCCTAATGTTTGACCATTCTTATCTTCAGTTATCACAGGACTTGTAAACACCATAGCAGCATTTCCTGTTATTTCAGATTTTATAGTTTCACTTATAGCTAGTCCCCCACTTGCGCTAACAGAATGGTAAGTTTGATCTGCTACACTCTTTCCTATAGTTTCCTTATTACTATCTGATAATATATTTCCATTTATATCAACTAAAAAAACTCTTTCAACATTTGTATTATTAGAAATATATGTAGAAAACTTGTCATTGTTTTCATTTACTACATTTTTATATTGTGAAAGTGAAATTGTATCAGGTTTATCCTTTAATTTCATGATTTCCATTATTTGTTTGGTGTTACATAATGCCTGTACCTGTGCTTGCTGCTTTTCGATCATAACAGAAATGGTTTCTATTGCTCCTTTATTAACAGACATCATTTCACTTTTACTTTGATTAAATATTATAGTTGATGATTTTATATACGTAAAAATTGAAGTTGTCACCATAGATATAATTATTAATACTCCAATAAGAAGTGGTATTTTCTTTCTAATGGAAATACCTTTTTTATTATTGCTTTTATTAGATCCGTTAGCTATTTCACTTTTAAATAATTTTACTGTTTTCTTTTCCTTTTGTTCAATATCTTTACTTACATGCTTTTTTCCAGAATTCCAATATTTAAAACGCATAAAGTCCCCCCTAAATTTGTTTTATTATCAAATTTTAAAATATTTCATAATTTTTAAAATAATCAAAAAATATTTCTTCATATATATTAACATAAAACCTGTAATTTGTAATTAAATAAAACTATATTTTTCACTATTATGACATTAATATATTACAATAGGTTTATTTTTTATAAATTAGTCCTATTTATTATATATTTGAATTAAAAACTGCTATTTATATCTATACCATAAAAATCCCAGTGAATTAAAATTCACTGGGATTTTTATGATATGCTTTACAGTAAAGCATAATTAAATAATATGTTTTAATATTTCTATACAGGAATGAAGGAATGTTCTGCTACTATTAAACAAATCTGCAATTTGATAAGTTATTAGAAAAAATAATGCATAAAAAGGGCTTGGTGCTTTTTCACTCCATTTTAAAATAGGCTTAGAAATTTTATTACATACAATCCTTTGATTTGCTATCCAACCAATAGCTATTCCAATTAACCCACCACAAATGATATCAGTAGGATAATGAAAGCCTAAATATATTCTTGGAAATGCAATAAATATAGTTGTATAAATAAATGCTAATATTCCAAGTTTTTTTGAAATAAATAAAAATCCAGTTGCAAGTGTAAAGAATAATACTCCATGATCACTTGGAAATGAGCTCCAGTTTGTTAAAGCGGTGGACTTTATTCCATATGGAAGAATAAAATTCAAAGCAGCTTCATGAAGGGGCCTTTCTCTATAGGGTAGTAAAACCGACAGAAACCTTGCTAAGATCATTGCGATAAAACAACTTAGTATTATAGAAATAATATGTTCCCTTATATCAGCTTGTCCATCACTATTTTTAAACCACACCCACCATATAACTATAGCAAAAATACCACCCTTTACCAAGTTGCTATCTGCTAGAAAAGTTAATGTATTATCAAATACCCAAGAGTGATGAGAAAATTTATTTAAAAAATTTATTATTGTAGAATCGAAAAAATTCATATTGTACCTCCTAGTACATTAGTGAAAATACTATGTATTAACAGGTCTTTTATATATCAGTATGTACAAGACATAATAAGACACAATAAGACATGATTCTATTATATTATAGCAAACAAAAATTGTCCACTTCATTACCAATTTATGTAATTTTTATTATTTGCTTGTTATCTTTTGTTTATCGATGAAGTGAAGACCTTATCATCATTGTAAAAGTCAATTTTATCTTATCTAGTTAAGTTTAGTTAAATTAAATTTAACATAATAAGCAATAATATTTAATTAGAAATTTACATTGACAAATATATAAATGTAGGCGCATAATAATAACTAAAATTCATTAATCGGAAGGGGGAGAAATAGAATGATAGCAAAAATAAATAACACAAGAAAAACAATCGAGGTACTTGGGCATGACTTAAAAATCGGCGATAAATTTATGGAAAAAGGACTCGCTTTCCGAATTATAAAAATAACGTATGATACTGATTGGAAAATGTTAAATTCCAAGAGTTGCTCAGCAAAGGTAAACCGCTACATAGTAACCGGTGAATGGATAAAGATGGGGGAGGACGAAATCACACCATCATATTGTTGCCCAACGACTAACTCAATAATACGCGCCCTTCGCGAAGACCTATATTGGACGATGTTAGATGACGAAGGATACAATCAATACTTTCAACATACTGATTCGGTTCCGAATTGGCAAGGATTTAGTCTATAATATGTACTTATTATACATACTTTTCTATATGTCTACCAAATATTGTTTAGTCTGAAAGGCATATACAAAAGTATGATAAAAGTATTCAAAAATATTATTGTGCCTTCAATATAATATTTTCTTTCTTTCCATTCCATTTAATTGTGAAAGTAATATCCTCATTTTCACGAGGCATTGCACCAGTTCCACCGCTTTTTCCCAATTTAAAATAGCCTTCCTTATCAAGCGTTGAACCCGTTGATGACGCTCCGCTTGAAGTGGTTTCATATTCAAAATTAATAGGACCTACAGATGTTATATCAGCCATTTTATACTTAACTAACGGAGACTTCTCATAGTAAGCATCGTAGTGAAGTTTACCCTTTTCATCTTCCCACCAATGCTCATAATATTTCAAGGTGAAAGTTCCTTCCCAACTTGTGCTTTCTCCTTTATAAATAATCACTTTTCCATCATTTAAATATTTAAACACAATATCAGAAATTAAAACTCTTGTTTTGCCTATACTCTTCACTTCTTCCTCAGTTGTTGGATTTTGCGCAGATACATAAACTAAAAGGGCATTTTTTGCATTAAGAGAATATTCTTGTAAAGAAAATAAGTCATTGAACTTATTAGATTTCTCTACTATATCTTCACGTTCTACAAAGGACTTGAAAGTATATACAAGCAATGTACCTTTTTTGTCACCTATGGTAAAGACAGCAGGTTTTACTCCACTTAGTTCAAATTCGTCAGGAGATTTTGAGCTAGCTTCTTTAAGGACCATACCTTGCTTTTCAAAAGTTTTAACTATAGTTTTTAGTGTTAGGATATCATTTTTAGGTTTTTCACCTATTTTATATCCTATTGTTCCTATAGCTATGAAAGCAAATATCGCTACTGTGGCAGTAATTATGCCCCAAATTTTTAATCTCTTCATCCACTTTTTAAAAGTGTTAGCCTGTGGGAAATCTTCTTTAAAATCCGCTAACTTTAACTCGTCATTTGAATACTCCTGTACAAGAGCACTGCAATCCTTACAATCCTTAAGATGCTTTTCTACTATTTCCTTAGTTGCATCGCTTACATCATCTTCAATATATAATGGAATCAAGTCTTCTATAAGTCCACATGGATATTTAATCATTTAAATTTCCTCCTTCACAACAATCTTTCTTAAAGGCTAATCTTGCACGATGTATATTTACCTTCACCCAAGAAACAGAGCGGTTTGTTATACTAGCTATTTCCTCATTGCATATATAGTGGAAAAAATTTCTAAAAAGTTACACTATATTTCTTAGTTTTTATAAATTAATTATTTTACTTGATTAGTAGTATAATAACCCCCCTGCAGCAAACTCAGGCATAGGCATGTTTTTACATTTTTTATTTAATTATACCATTATTACCTTGAATTGTTTGGAAATCATAACACCTGCAAGTCTTCTTCCTGTAATGAAATCAAAGGATAGTAATAATATGATAACTATTGCAATAGAATTAAAAAGCATATATAAAATTAAGGAGGCTCTTGAAAATATGGTAGAGCCAAAGTATGTATTGTAAAGGAGGATAATATTTTGAAGGTTATAGTAATTGGTGGCGGATGGTCTGGTTGTAGCGCAGCAATCACAGCAAAAAAAGCTGGTGCTGATGTGGCATTATATGAAAAAACAGATATGCTTTTGGGACTTGGTAACGTAGGCGGTATAATGAGAAATAATGGTAGATATACTGCAGCAGAAGAACTTATAACACTCGGTGCAGGTGATTTTATACATTTGACTGATGAGAATAGTAAACATAAAAATATAGATTTTCCGGGTCATAAGAATGCCTGGCTTTGCGATGTAAACAAGATTGAACCAGCGGTTGGAAGATATTTAAAAGCTATGGATATAGAAGTAAACATGATAACAAGAGTAGTAGATGTAAAAAAAGAAGGCAATAAAATAAAAGGAATATACCTATCAGATAAAAAATATATTGAAGCAGATGTATTTATAGAGACTACAGGTTCAGCAGGTCCAATGAATAACTGTTTAAAATATGGAAATGGATGCGCAATGTGTGTTTTGAGATGCCCAGCTTTTGGGGGAAGAGTAAGCATTAGTAGCAAAGCTGGTATTGAAGACTTAAAAGGAGAACGAGAAGAAGGCGTATATGGAGCTTTTAGTGGTTCTTGCAAATTAGCCAAAGGTTCTTTAGATGGTGATATTATAAAACAACTTGATGATACTGGCATTGCTATTATAAAACTTCCAGAAGAAGATGTAAATTTAGATAAACTTAAACTAAAGGTATGTCAGCAGTATGCCCTAGAAGAGTTTGCAGAAAATATAATTCTAATAGATACAGGTGACGTTAAGTTGATGGCTCCATATTAC
>JGI24142J45722_1000596_pt1 | contig 19873 bp, 23 predicted proteins | sample BarGraIncu00431A_FD_45722 | JGI IMG/M metagenome (IMG submission 45722) | reverse complement strand
CTGACGTATTTGCAGTATCAATTTTACGACGCCAATGGCGAAGAGATTGATATGAAAGAAGAGATTGAAATTAAGTAAGAACAAATCGTTTCTGAAATTCTGATAAAAAACCGGATGTCTATTGGGGAATAGACATCCGGTTTTTCTTATTCAAACAGACCTTCAATTTTATCTTTGTACATGGATTCAATCACTTTACGTTTTACTTTCAGCGTAGGGGTTAGAATTCCATTTTCCTGTGACCATTCATCGGCAATCAATTCAAAACTCTTTATTTGTTCGTAATGAGCAAACAGGGGATTAATTTTCTTGATTTCCTTGTTGAAAATGTCTTTAATTTCAGGTTTATTTATCATGGATTGATGGTCGGTCAATGCAATGTCATGACGTTTACAGAAATCCTTCAGATAGGTGAAGTCAGGCAAAATGAGCGCAGCGGCAAATTTCTGATTTTCTCCCAAAACGACCAGATTTTCGATAAAAGGCGACTTGCAAAACTGTTCTTCAATAAAGAAGGGGTTTACATATTTCCCAAAGGATGTCTTGAAAATGTTCTTTAAGCGACCTGTGATCATTAATAAACCGGTATTGGTGAATTTACCCGTATCGCCGGTATGAAACCAACCATCCTGGTCAATCACTTCAGCAGTAAGTTCTGGTTCCTTGTAATAGCCCATCATCACATTGGGGCCGCGACAAATGATTTCACCATTTTCTGTAATCTTTATTTCGACTCCCGGAAGAGCCGGACCAACTGTACCGGCAATACGATTGCCTTTTCCACGGCTGCTTACTGCTATTACCGGAGATGTTTCACTCAAACCATAGCCTTCAAAAACGGGTATTCCAATCGCATTGAAAAAAGCAGCCTGTTGTTTCTGTATAGCAGCACCACCGGATACAATAATGTCAAAATTACCACCAATGGCTGCTCTCCATTTGCTGTAAATCAGTTTTTCGGCAATTGGATGACGCAATCTGTACCAAAGATTGTTTTCATCAATCTTATATTCCCTGGCTAAATGGAAAGCCCAATAATAGAGGGCTTTTTTGAAACCCTTCTGTTTTTTGCCTGCCAAATAGAGTTTGTCGTACATTTTTTCCAAAACACGTGGTACGCAAGACATCATGGTCGGATGAACTTCCTTGATGTTTTCGGCAATGGTACCCAGATTTTCAGCGTACCAGACGGACATTAGGTGATCGTGATAGACATAGACCAGCATTCGTTCGTATGCGTGACACAAGGGCAGAAAACTTAATCCCTTATTGCTCCAGTCTGATGGGATGGAGTGCAGGGCTTTTAGTTGACTGGTTAAGTTATGATGGCTCAACATGACTCCTTTTGATACACCTGTGGTGCCCGATGTATAGATCATGGTTGCCAGATCCATGGCTTTAACAGCGTCTTTGCGTTTCTTTAATTCCTCAGGTGCTTCATTTTCATCGCCAAATCGATAAAAGTCCTCGAGCAAAATAGTATCATCTGCCTTTTGCAAACAGATGATTTCTTTTAATTTGGGCACTTTAGCCAGAATTGGTTTCAGATTTTTTACCAGATTTTTACTATCAATAAAAAGGTATTCTATTTCAGCATGATTCAGGATATGCAGATAATCGCTTTCGCTGATTGTCGGGTAAATGGGTACACAGACACATCCGATTTGCATGATACCGAAGTCGAAAAAATTCCACTCCGGTCTGTTTTCACTGATTATTCCAATTTTAGCACCAGCTTGTACGCCTTTGGCTAAAAAGGCATAACTTATTTTGTTTACATATTTCTGGTAATCCTGTGTACTATATTTAATCCATTCATGGTTTACTTTTCCGGCTAAAGCAACCTCCTGATCCGGACATTTTTCCATGTACTGATCGAGTAGGTCAAAAATGCGCGTTAATTCCATTTTATTCGGTTTAGTTTATTAAACGATATAGTCACAAAAATACACTATTTTTTAAATTCAGCACTATTGGTTTGCACAAGATGCAAAATAGTGTGTAGTTTAAAAAGGCAAATCATCTTTGTCATCACTGTTTAGAAAGTCCGGAGCGGGGGTGCCAAAATCACTTTTGTTTCCGGCAGGTGCATTCTGAGGCATTCCTTCACCTTTTTCAACTTTCCATGCCTTGACGTCTGTGTAATATTTTCCATTAAATTCGCGGCTCTCCACATCAAAACTGACGGTGACAACATCGCCTTCGCTGAGTGTAAACTGATCGATTTTATCTCCCCATAAATTGAAGCAAACCAATTTAGGGTATGCATCACCGTATTCCATGACATAATCTTGTTTTTTCCAAACGCCATTCTTGCCTTGCCCGGTTTGTAGTTGTAAAATTTTAACGATTTTTCCTGATAATTCCATTGTGGTTGATTTTTATATATAACACAAAAGTACAAAAAAACGGAGGTTTTTTGTACTTTATGTGGTGTCTTAATAAAGTTAATCTGGTAAGAAAAGTTGTTATTTTGGAATTGAATCCTGTTTATTGAATGCTTCAGTCATGACTTTCATGAGGTTTGACATCTGTTCAGGATTACGAAGTTTAATTTTCTGGCCCGGTTTAATGGTATCGGCCGGAGTCATATTGTTCAATTTGTAAAGTGCCTTTAGTTGCAGTCCGTACTGTTGTGCGATGCTGTGCATGGTGTCTCCTTCTTTTACCCTGTGCAGAGGATAATCACCTTCCCACCAGTTCGATTTTTTATCCAGATAAATATATTCACCGGGAGTCAGCTTGTAATTGTCGGAGAATTCATTGATGCTGCGAATTCTTCCTGAGCTTATTCCAAATTCTTCAGCAATTCCGGAAAAACTATCACCATATTGAGCGACTATATACGGAGTGGTGCCCATATATAAGATATCGTGAGAAGAAAGTGGATTGATGATATCTTCGGTTGGCTTGTAAATCAACGTATTGTAATCTTTGGCGTTTTTCAAGGCTTCGTTGTTGAATGTCCTGGATTTTTCAGCCATTTTCTGTTCTTTTTGTGTCGCTTTTTTGGCTTCACGTTCTGCTTGTTTGTCGCTGCGACCTTTTTTTGCAACTTTTTCTTTCTCGTTTTTGACTGTTTTTCCTCTGGAATAATCATTCAAATCATACGTCTCAATAACACGGATCAGTTTTTCAGCATAGGTCCTGTCTGTGGCATAACCGGCTTTTTGCAGACCGACAGCCCATCCTTTGTAGTCTGTAACATCCAGTTGAAACAGGACTGCATAGCGTTTTCCCTGTACCAGAAACTGAGAATGATCGTTGTAGGAATCTTCCACGCTGTCGTATTTTCTGAAACAGGAATCCATGCCATCATCAAAAAAAGTGACGGTTTCGCCTTTCCAGTTTTGACACTTTATTCCAAAATGGTTGTTAGATTGTCTGGCCATATCACTTTTGCCGGCACCCGATTCCAGAAGGCCCTGTGCCAAAGTGATACTGGCTGGTATTCCGTATTGTTTTTGCTGCGCAATGGCAATGCCGGCATACTCATTGATGTAATCGTCGTAAGGTTTTAATCGTGTTTGTGCCTGTATACTAAAAATAAATAGACTCAATAGAAAGCTCAGGTATATTCGGAATCTCATCTTCGATTATTTTTTTATCTTTGTGTATAAACAAAAGGACATGACTGAAAAACAAATTACTGCAAAGATAGCATTTTGCGCATTGGATGAATTATCTGAAGGTGAAAAAAGTTTAATACAGATGGCAAAAAAAGCTACCTCCAAAGCTTATGCTCCTTATTCGGGTTTTCAGGTTGGTGCTGCTGTGCTGCTCGATAATGGGGAGATACTTTCCGGTAACAATCAGGAGAATGCAGCGTATTCTTCGGGTCTATGTGCTGAAAGAGTGGTCCTATTTTATGCGAATGCCCGTTTTCCCGAATCCAAAGTTTTGACCCTTGCCATTGCGGCACAAAATATGATCGGTTTTTCGAATGCACCGATTTCTCCCTGCGGTTCTTGCCGTCAGGTGCTTTTGGAAATTGAAAACAGATACCACTCCAAAATTCGCATTTTGCTTTATGGAGAGGATGAGATTGCGATTGTTGATTCTATCAGGGATCTTTTACCCATGAGCTTTGATGGATCATCATTGGCAATAGCAGACTAATCAGATTTTTGGTTTTGTACCTGTATACATGGAGCAAACACCAAACGTGAAACTCTGGTAGTTGGACTCTTCAAATCCGGTTTCTTCCAATATTTTGACCATCTTTTTTCCTTGAGGTACCAACTGAATGGATTCAGGAAGGTATTTATAGGCTCTGTCGTCTTTTGAAAAAAGGCGTCCTGCCATGGGCATTAAAAAGGAGGAATAGAGGTTGAAAAATTGTTTCATGGGAAACCATTCCGGTCGGGAAAGTTCGATGATCACCATTTTGCCTCCAGGTTTTAAAACACGGTACATTTCAGAAATGCCCTGAGCTATGTTTTCAAAATTACGTACTCCAAAAGCTACAGTGACCGCATCAAACGTATTGTTTGCGAATGTCAGTGCCGTACAATCCTGTACTTCAAAGTGAATTACTTTTTCGAGGCCGGCTTTTTTTACTTTTTCGGCACCGATTTTCATCATCCCTTCTGAAAGATCTGCGCCGGTTATCTGCTCAGGCTTTAATCTTTTATAGGCTTCCAGGGCAAAATCGCCGGTACCTGTGGCAATATCAAGCATATTCCGGGGCGCATCATTCTTCAGGCTTAAAATGGCTTTTTTGCGCCAGATCTTATCTTGTTGGAAAGACATGAAATGGTTCAAAAAATCATATTTGTCCGCAATGGCGTCAAACATATTTTGTACCTGATTCCGTTTTCTTTCACCGTCTCCATAAGGAAGAAGGGTTTCCGGTGTCTCGTTTATCATACTATTTAATTTAATATACGCAGAATTTCTGCAATGCCAACTCCCAGATAGGTTCCTATAGCATATCCAACTAGGCCGATGACAATTCCGCTGATCAGGATTTTCTTGTTACCCATCGCTCCGGAAACTGCAGGAACGAATGGTGCTGAGAATATCAATGCAATGTGTGTGATGGAAAACAGGTCACCATCCACCTTAAACAATCTGGAAAATAAGACATGCAATATCACTGATGTTATAAGGATAAAGGCAATAAATGCCAGAAGCATCAAATTGTTTGTATTCAGGCTGTAAATGTCAAATTGTGACGAAATGACGATGCTGAAAACAAGGATAAAATACATTCCCAGTTCAAAGGTTTTTGGCAAAGTCCTGATTTTCCTTACAAAAGAACAGGCGATGGCAAGTGCCGTGATGGTGAAAATGACAATCAATTCATTGAGTCTTCCTGAAATCATCAAGGCAAGACCAGCTCCTACAACCAGGAATAATATGGAAAGTAACACTGCCAGCATCGTTCTTCCAAATGACCATGGTTTTAGCATGCCCTTGTAATTTTCAAAGCTGTAATCCTTTATCACCATTTTAGTTTCATCCAGACTGATGGCATCGTCGTGATAGGGGAGTATTTTTCTAAAGAACTTGTAACCTCCGCTGATCATGAAAAGGAGAAATAAAAAGGAGATAGCCATTTCGAAGGTGCTGACCAAGGTGAAAACGGTCGGATCTGTTTCCAATATTTTACCGATGGCAACAAAGTTCATGGTTCCACCTGTGTACGTACCAATCATCATTCCTCCGGCTTTCCATAATTCATGGATTCCAGAGTCCTTAAAGATCAGGAATCCGGTAATCGTTGCAATAATAACAGATAATAATCCACCAATAAGGGCGGCGAAAGTCTTTTTCAAGGATTTTTTCCAAAGGTTGAAGTCGGAAGAAAACAACATCAGCGGAATGGCCAAAGGAACAGCAATATTCATAATCCATTCCTGAATAAGTTGCAATTGCGCTTTTTCCTCTGCATTTAAATGCATGAAGCCGGAAAGNGACATCACAATACCAAGTGCNTAGGCCAAAACGATGGTTCCGATTTTTTTTATAACATNGAAGCGGTTGTGCAATAGTATGATAAAGATTGGGCCAAGTACGTAAATAAGGGTGATCAGGATAATCTTCATGAGATACTTTTTANCTATTTCTCTTTTTAATTTTCCAAAGGTAAGAAAAAAAGATTTTAGATTTCTACCTTTGNAGAACGGTATATCTAAGCCCTCAAGGACTTGGATTTTAAAATTTTTAGGATGAAAATCGGATTACTTTCTGATACCCANGCTTATTGGGATGAACGTTACGCAACTTATTTTGCAGATTGCGANGAAATTTGGCATGCAGGAGACATTGGNTCNATTGCTGTAGCAGATCAACTGGCAAAAATAAAACCTTTCCGGGCTGTGTACGGGAACATAGATGGTCATCTGGAACGTATGCGCTTCCCACGTTATCTGTTTTTTGAATGTGAAGGGGTCAGTGTGCTGATGACTCACATCGGAGGTTATCCTGGTCACTATGCACCGGAAATAATAAACCAGCTCAATGAGTTTCGCCCCCAATTATTCATTTGTGGACATTCCCATATTCTTAAAGTAAAATTTGACGCCAAACGGCAGTTGCTTCATGTCAATCCGGGAGCAGCAGGCAAGCAAGGTCTTCACGCCGTTCGTACATTGGTTCGCTTTGAATTGACGGAGGGTAAGATACTCAATCTGGAGGTTGTTGAATTGGCAGATAATATCTGAACCTCAATTTTAAATAGAACTTTAGTCAAGTTTATTTGCTATCCTGTTCTCTCTGGTCTTTTTCAATCCATAGATAATGAATCCTACTCCTACGATAATAAATGGGATACTCAATAATTGCCCCATATCAAGCTTCATCTGCTCTTCAAAGGCCACTTGTTTTTCCTTGACAAATTCAATTAAGAATCGTGCAATGAAAATCAAGGTGATGGATAATCCGAAAAAGAAACCGTTTTGCAACTTCGCTCTTTTATTTACAAACAAATAGAACGTCAATCCAAAGATCAGGAAATAGGAAATTGCTTCGTAGAGTTGAGCCGGGTGTCGGGGAATACCATCTTCACTGACAAAAATAAAGGCCCAGGGTACATTGGTCGGTATTCCAATAATCTCGGAATTCATTAAATTGGCAAGTCGGATGAATGCTCCGCTTAATGGTGTCACAACGGCTATTAAATCGAGGGTTTTCAGAATCGGTTCTTTGGTCTTTCTGGAATAAAAGATCAATGCCAGGATCAGACCTATCCCTCCGCCATGACTTGCCAGACCCTGATAGCCTGTAAATCGATAACCTCCACCCGGTAAAGGTTGTATAGGAAGAAACATTTCCAATGGATGACCAAGGTAATAGGTTGGTTCGTACAACAAACAATGTCCCAGGCGGGCTCCGACAAAAATACCGATGATGGCGTAAATTGAAAGCATTTCCAATTTTTCAGGAGCAATTTTTTCCCTTTTAAACATCCAGCCAAGAATGTAAATACAAAGGACTAATCCACCGGCAAACAACAATCCATAATATCTGAGTGAAATTCCAAAGAATTTAAAAATCTCCGGATTGATATCCCAATTAATATAATTTGTAATCATAAACTTTTTTCGTTTGAACGGTGTTTCTATTTCTGCAAAGATACTAATTTTATACTGCCAAAAAATAAAACACCTTTCAAAATCCAGTCTAATAGGGGATGATTACCATTCTGGATCAAAAAAATGATAGTGCTTTTTTTGAAAGAAGTATTTATTTTTTTATCAATTGTATCAACCTGAAGTTCCCGTGAAAATCAGCTCCAAAATCGGTGATTACAGTTAAATCAGTTTGTGCAACCATATTTTCAAAATGTCTGGTTAAATCGGTGAAAAGGAAATTTGAGAATACATTTGCAAATTTTCGAAGATTGGATATTTTCCTGCCCTTGGGTACAAATTTATCAAAAATAGCCATTTGACCGCCCGGTTTTAAAACGCGTTCTGACTCTTTCAGACAGGCAATTGGGTCTGGAATCACAGCCAGTATCAAGTGAAGAATGATCTTATCAAAGGTATTGTCTTCAAATGCAAGTTTTTGTCCATCCATGACACTTGCCTGAACATTCAGTTTGAAGGTTTTATTTCGCTTTTTAATTTCTTCAATCATGGAAGGCGTAATATCCGTTGCAATTATTTCGCAATTGTTGGGGAGAAACTCCAGATCAAGACCTGTTCCGGCACCAACAATCAGTATTTTATCCCCGGGTTGTACGTTTAAGGAGTCAATGGACTTTTTCCTGGATTCCCTGAAATAATTGGCTAGAAAATCATATCCGGGAGAATAGAGTGTATATCGGATTCTATTCCATCGATTGGTGTTTATTTTCATTTTGGTACAATTAATGAGCTCTAAAGATAAGATTTACTTGGAAAAAAAAGAAGGTTTCAAGTTTGAGCTTGAAACCTTCTAAAAAGTTTTGTTATTTGGAAATAGATTGAATTATTCTTTAATTTGATTGATACCACCCTTAAGCACTGTACTTTGCCCATTCCAATTAAACGTACCGGTTAAATTTTCGGGCAGTGTTACAACACCTGTCAAATGATTTTGTTTGTCTTTTTTCAGACTGACTTTGATGGTTCCCATTGGATGAGGCATGGACCCTTCAATCCAATTCAACCGACCCAAATGTGGTTCAATCCGGACCGATTTAAAACCGGGTTCATTTGGTTTGATTCCACAAATCAGTGAAAGAAAATTATATACCGGAGATGCACTCCAGGCATGACAGTCGGATCGGGTAGGGTCGGGCACTTCAGCAAAAGTGGTCAGACCATTGTCGAGCATTTTTTTCCAAGGTTCAAGCATGTCCGGATAAAGATCCGATAATCCAGCTTTTTCAATGGCTTCCGTCAGATAAAAGCGGAAATACAGCGAACATTCTGCTATGTCTTTGTTGTTCACAATGTTTTTTGCAACACCAACCTGAGCATCCAACGGAATGGTATTGGTGAGAATGGCCAGCGAATTGGCGTGTTGACTGAAATTGACTTTTTCAGGGGTATCGGATAGCAATCCTTTTGTTTGATCCCAGCAATTTTTGTAAACGGCTGCTTTAATACGATCGGCCAGCTTCAGATAGCGTGAAGCTTCATCCTTCATACCAAAAGCGTTAAAAAGAGTGGCTGTCTTTTCAAGTGTGTACACATATTGCAGGGTAATGACAGCCGAATGACCGTTATATTGTCCGGGAGCTGAGCCAAAATCCCAATTCTTGAAACCAACCCAATCCACAAAATTCCAGAATTCCATTTTTCCAAGCATGTCGGTGGAATCCAATTTTGATTCGTACCAGTTCAACACGTCCATCATACCTGGAATCATTGACTTAACAAAGGCTTTGTCGTCGTTCATCATCCAATAATCGTAAACAATGGTGTTCCAAACTAAGGAGAAGGGTGGAATAATCTGAGGCGAATAACAAGGGTAACGACTTTGGGTGATACCACATGGCAAACGAGAATCGTGAATAGACGATATCGCTTTTTTCACAAGTCTGGAGTCGCCCGATACATAGGTTGAAACAAGTGCTTGGATACGCGTGTCACCCACATACTGCAACTGCTCGTAATACGGACAGTCAATGTACGTTTCCAGGGCACATAAACGCTGAGTTCTCCAACCGACATTCCAAATGGTGGTCATCAACGGATCGTCGCATTTAAAAGATGCTTTCTCCTCAAAAGGATAACCTGTAAAGTTACTGTAGAAATCATTGATGGTTAAAGGTTCGTCTTTGGTTTCAATTTCCAGTTCGACATATCTGAAAGGACGGAACCAAAGGGACGTAAATGTGCGGTTGTCGCCTCCGTCCGGCAGGATAATATCCTGGTAAAAGGCATCAGCTTTTTTCCCATCTATTTCATTTCTGTTTCCTTTTTCATTTTTATCGTTGTAAAGGGCTTCATCGTAGGTGATTTTAATCTCACTCTTTTTACCCTTTGAAAATTTCAATACAGGATACGCATTGGTCAGGATCTTTTGATCGATCAGAATCTTTGTTTTGGTATTTGCCGGAATAACCAACGCTTTTTCACCCCGTAAAAAGGATTCTGAAATTTTGGGTAAATCGGAACGGCGTACGCTCGAAAACCGTTGCATTTTTACCTCCATAGCAGGAATGTCGCGCGGTTGAAGTACATACCGTGAAGGACCGCCAAAGGGTCCAAGGTTATTCAGAGGCTTGCCTTTTTCCAATTCTTTGGAATTGCTCCAACTGGAACAGTCATACGTAGCATCCATCCAGTTCCAGGGATGCAATTCGCCATTCAACTTTTCTCCAGGGCCAATAATGTGCATTTTACCAATAATCGGTGAATAAGCTATATCTCTGAAAACAGACCAACTTTTGTTGGTGTTAACGATGCTTTCGGCACTTGTATTCCCTTGAACTATGAGTCCGGTCTTACTGGAAACTTGTGCGTCCGGACGGTTTTCGGCAAAATTCCAAACCTCGGCAGTGATGATGTTTTTGCCGGCATTTAAATAGGAGGCAATGTCAACACTTTCAAAATACCACTTCAATAAATCACCTCTGGCCGGGCCATTGCAAATGTATTTTCCATTCACATACAACTTATACCGGTTATCGGCCGAAACATGGATGATGAATTTTTCGGGCCTGGTTTCTAAAGTGAAATCTTTACGAAACAGATAAACACCAAATTCAGAGCCGGTTATACCTGGACAAGTAATCCACTTTGCGGACCATTCATTGTTCAGTATGTCAGGATTGATTTCAACACCTGACTGAGCAAATGCTTGAAACCCCGTCACATTTAAAAGAAATCCTAAAAGAAACAATTTGAAACTTAACTTCATATGAATTTTTTATTTGATATTGATTTGATTTAACCCGCCTTTCAAAGATAACTTTTTTCCATTCCAAACAAAAATTCCATTCAGATTTTCGGGAAGGGTTACCACTCCTGTTAAATGACCCTGATTGCTTTTTTGCAATTGAACCTTGATCGTTCCCAAGGGATGAGGCATGGAACCTTCTATCGAATTTAGCCGACCGAGTTTAGGCTCAATTCGTACCGATTTAAAACCGGGTTCATTGGGTTTGATTCCACAAGTCAGGGATAGGAAATAATATAAGGGCGAAGCACTCCAGGCATGGCAATCGGAACGAGGTGCGTCTTGAACTTCCGCAAAAGTAGTGAGTCCGATGCTGAGCATTTTTTTCCATGGATCCAGCATATCAGGGTATTTATCCGCTAAACCTGCTTTTTCAATAGCTTCTGTCAGATAAAAGCGGAAATAAAGTGAACATTCTGCTATGTCTTTGTTGTTCAAAATAGTATTTGCTACGCTTGCCTGCAATTCACGGGGAATGGTGTTTGTTAGAATGGCCAGCGCATTGGTGTGTTGGCTAAAGTTGGTTTTATCGGGTGTATCGGCTATCATTCCTTTTGCCTGATTCCAACAACTTTTATAAACCGAAGTTTTAATCTTTTCAGCCTGACTGATATAACGGGACGCTTCTTCCTTCATACCAAAGGCGTTGAAAAGAAGGGCTGACTTCTGCAGGGTATATGCATATTGCAGCGTAGTGACGGACGAATTACCGCTAAATTGTCCCGGAGGTACGCCAAAATCCCAGTTTTTGAAACCGACCCAGTCCACAAAATTCCAGTATTCCATTTTTCCCAGCAAACCGGTAGTCGGGTTCATTCTCGCTTCAAACCAGTTCAACGTTTCCATCATGCCCGGAATCATGGATCTTACGAACTCCTTATCGTCATTCAGTATCCAGTAATCATAGACCATAGTATTCCATACCAGTGAAAATGGCGGGATAATCTGAGGTGCATTGGCCGGATAACGGGATTGAGTGATGCCGCTTGGTAAACGGGACTCGTTGATGGAAGCAATGGCCTTTTTTACCAATTTGGAATCTCCCGTAACATACGTTGTTACATTAGCCTGTATACGGGTATCTCCAACATACTGCAACTGTTCATAATACGGACAATCCATGAAGGTTTCAAAAGTGCATAGACGCTGAGTTCTCCAACCCACATTCCAAATGTTCGTCATCATCGGATCGTCGCATTTAAATGAGGCCTTCTCTTCCAAAGGATAACCGGTAAAAATGCTGTAAAAATCATGGAGTGTCAAGGGTTCCGTTCCGGTTTGAATTTCCAGTTCGACATATCTGAAAGTACGCCACCACAGCGTTTTATAAGTGCGGTTATCACCACCGTCAGCTATAATAAGATCTGAATTGCCGTTAATATGTCTGTTTTCAATCTCATCTCTGTTCCCTTTTTCTTTCGCAGCGTTGTACAAACCTTCAGCATAGGTGATTTTAATTTCACTTTTAGCACCCTTGGAATAGTTTAAAACAGGATAGGCATTGGTCAGCACTTTTTGGTCAATCAGAATCTTTGTATGGGTATTTGCAGGGATGATCAATGTACCTTCACCTTTTAAGAAAGATTCTGTCAGATTGGGTAAATCTGAACGGCGAACACTGGAAAACCGTTGCATTTTCTCCTCCATAGCCGGAATAGTACGCGGATAAAGAATATAACGTGAAGGGCCACCCCAAACATTAAGACTATTCAAGGGCCTGCCCTTTTCCAGGACTTTGACCTTATTCCATCCGGAAAAATCAAAATCGGACTGCATCCAGCCCCATGGGTGATTAACACCGTTGAATTTCTCACCCGGGCCGGTAATATGAAAGATGCCGCCAACTTCGATATATGCTATATCTCTGAATACAGACCACGTTGCATCGGTATTGATAATACTTTGGGCAGATGTATTGCCTTGAAGAATAAACCCGGTCATACTCGTGATTTGTGCATCCGCAATTTGTCCGGCAACATTCCAGACTTCTGCGGTAATTACATTCTGACCACTTTTCAAATAGCTTGCAATATCAACACTTTCATAATACCATTTCAATAAGTCACCTCTGGCAGGTCCATTGCAAACCTGAGTACCATTCACGTATAACTTGTAACGATTGTCTGCCGAAACATGGACGATAAATTTTTCAGGTTGGGCTGCTAGTGTAAAATCTTTGCGAAACAGGTAAACACCAAATTCCTTACCAGTAATAGAAGGATGTGTTATCCAACTGGCTGTCCATTCATTGTTTACAATGTCGGAATTAATGCCAACTGTCAGTTGGGCGAATGTTTGAATGGTAATAACATGGAAAAGTAACCCTAAAAGTAGGAATCTGATTTTCATTTTAAACGTGTGTTTGTCTGATAAAACGATTTAGCGATATTATTCAACAAAAATAAGTGAAACACTGTTCAACACAAATAGATAAAATGTCCTTAAGCTTGCATAAAATGACACAAATATGATCAGGCTAAAATTCAGGTATAGTTGCTGCCTTTTAGGTAGATAAAGACTTGATGGGTATCCATATTTCTTCTTCAGAGTCTGGGTCTTCCTTTTTATATTTTTCTCCTAATATTTCAAAGTGAGGTCTAATGTCTAAAATGTATCCAGAATTTGGCAACCAGGACCCAAAAATATATTGGAATGTTTCTCCGGCAGCACTTGAAGCTCCTTTGTATAAAAATACGGCATATAGTCCTCCCTTCAAGAAATAAGTCTCCATTTCATCAGGTACCGATTGAAAATCTGAAATCTCAACAGCGGCCCATTTTTCAAATTCGGTGTTTGGATTAAAATCATCAAAAAATCCGGGAGAGTAGATTTGCATGGAATAAAGTGAAGTGCCCATGCTGTTTTGAATTTCTTTTCGTCTTTGCATAAAGCTTTTCCAAAGATCAATCGTCTGATTGTTGGAAAAAGACATGATCCTGCGTTTGCCAACTAATTTTTTGGCGGTTAAGGTTTCTATTCTTGGCTCCATCGTTTCTTTCACCAATTTTTAGTATATAAATGATCCATTATAGTAAACATCATTTGATTGTTGGCCTCTATAAACTGTGTTTGTAGCAGAATTTCATTTTCAGATTGTATGAATTTTCCGGGTAACGATTGATACAACCCAAATCTTCAAAATTGACATGTATTAAAGCGATGTTACTTTTCTGAAACGTGTAACAAGGAACACCCCACTTCAATTCTTCAGTCAGTCCACAGTCAAGAATGATCATTCTCAATTTCTCAAATTCTGGTTGCCACTTTTTGGCATTGCTTAAATAGACATCAACCTCAGGATTCATTTTATTATTTGTCATAGTATCGTCTTTGAAACTGGGTATTTAGACAATCAATTAATAATCCCGTAGACAACGGACAGAAAATCCGGACTTTTTACTGTAGTCGTTGCCTCTGTTCACAATGCTGTCGTTGCTGCCCACGTAGCGGTCCCAGGCGAAGTTTGTATTGTACTCTGTAGAACTCCACCAGCTGCCATAGTAGCCAATGTACTCGAATGTACCTTTGTCGATGAGATATCCACCCGGGATAACTGTAAAGCCGCTTCTGTTGTTACTTGCCGGATCGTTACCTATAGTCCCTGGAGTTGAGTATAAATCCCAACCAGTGGTGGATGCCATGGATTTAGCTATGTCATTGCCACTTCCTCCATAACCATAACCCTTGTTTGTAAGGTAGGTCGTTAAGGTAGTCCATTCGGCATCGGTGGGTACATGCCAGCCGGTTGGAGCAAGTTTGTTTGTATTTACAGTGTACCAATTGTATAATGCACCATTGATGTTTTTATTGGCTAAATCATTATTATACCAACAATAACCGGGTGTTGCAAGGATTGACCAGGCTGTGTTGTCACTAATTAATGGTATGGATGTGCCATCGTTGTATTTGGTGGTTTTCAGATTTTCAACCATCCACATCTGAGTACCAATTGTTACAGTATGATATACATTACCCTCAATGTCAGTGACCGTATTACTGGAATTCTCGTCTTTGCAACTGTTTGCAAACATCAATATAATGGCAAACATGGTTAATAAATTGAATCGTTTTAACATAATAATTTGATTAAGTGGATAATACTCATGAATATGAAGGAGTTATGTGCTTTAGTGTCAGGCTGCGTTATTTCTATTCTTTTTATGTTTTATATAAAGTTTATATCCCCTGTATCCTACGAATATTCCCAATATGATAACCCATAAATAGGCTAATAATGTCAAAATATGAAGTGCGATCTGCCATCCATCTTTTAATGCATTCCAAAAGTCTCCCAAGAATCTATTTGAGTAGCTTGTCTTTTCATAAAAAGAGACATTGATTGTACTGTAATCAACTTGATCTGCCAGGTATTTCATGCGACCTTCAGTCGATTCAATATCTGTTCGCATATCTGTTAATTGTTTTTGAATCTCAAGCACTTCCGTTAAATTCTTGGCTTGTTTTAATAATTCAATCAACTTTTGTTCTGATTCCTTTTTGATTTTTATCCGTGCCTGAGTATCGATAAAATCAGCCGTGACATCATTTATCTGAGTGGATTTATTGTTTAAGTGCTTTATGTTGGCATTTTCCAATATATAACTCATTAAGCTATCGAATTTAATAGCCGGTACTCGGATCGTTAGGTCGTAACCGACCTGGGAGTTGCTATTATAATTGTTGTCCTCAGAAATATACGCGCCAAACTTGTTAACAGTGCTTTTAATGAGCACGTTTGTCTTCTCGATATCATTGGTTTGGAATCGTAAATTACCATTTTTAATCAGTTTTCGATCATTGGTGTCTATTTTCTCGATTGAATTCTTCTTATCAGCACTTAATGTGCTATGTTCTGCATTTTCATGTTTTGCTCCACATCCAAAAAGAAATATAGATAACAAAATAAAGCATACTGTTTTTTTCATAGGTATGGTATTTAATGATGGTTGTTTTTATAATGTAGTTTAACCTACTCCTGAGGCATTTTTTGTTGACTATTGCAGGAACCCAAATATATGCGATCCTAGAATACTGCCTAACGGGTGGCCAGGCTGTTGTGCTTTGGACGGTGTTCGCTGCCGGTTTTATTTAATCAGTAGAGTTTGTTTTTTGTGTGCAACTTTCAGTCTGTGTTTTAAAAATGGGAACAAAAAATGTGATTTCTGCGAGTGTAATAACAATGAAGAAAATCAATGATGTAATCCAGAGTCTTTTATTTCTCTTAACAATCCCAATGAACAATGTACATAAAAGAATAAAAGGTAGACTAAACATAATAATTACGAATGGGTTCATGATTTCTAAAATTTAAATTTGTTTATAGTAGACATATTTTTTTCTAATTTACCCTTATAGGTTTGGTATACCTTTTCTTAAACTGGCTGTTAATGAGTGTGCTAAGAAGCGTAGCCATCCTGCAGGGTGGCTATGATTTTTGAGCACGTGTTACCAAACGTATTTTTTTCCATCTTTAAAGCAATCATATTTTAAGTTGAGTGACATTTCAATATTCATGTTTCATTCCTTTTTGGTGTTAATTGAAATTCTGGTCCTTCCTCATAATTAACATATTTCAGAAAATCACAATTAATACAATTTAGTAGTTTTTTAGAATATGTCCCTGAGGCCTCTCCCTCACAATATGTCCCTGCAACTACCCAGCAAAATCGACCACTATGTTTTCCATAGTTAAAACCGTCAAATTCATTCGGTAAGGATGCTGGACAAATTCCAAATTCATCTGCTTTTTCTCCATTTGGCTCTCTACCACATTTCATAAATTCCCAGCAATTTTTTCTTTCCATAATTTAAAATAGCTAGTTAGTATTATACTTTTTTAGACTCAATATTTTTGGTAACGGTGGGCTAGGGTGCTGTGCTTTTGGTGTTATGCCCAGTAGTTATTTTATCAGATATTTTGTGAGTCTTTTGTCACCGGCCTTTTTGAAAAGCATCAACTCGACGCCCTTTTTAATATCCCGACTGGCAGTGGCACTCGAAATATCTTTAAAGACATTCATATAATCCTTTCTTGTAAACTCGCCCTTTTTCAAAGAAATGAAATACTCAATCCTGTCTGTATCTGTCAGCACCTTATTGTTATAATCAAGTAATTCGATAAGTGAATCATCTATCAACTTGAGCATATACTCGATAAAGGCCGTTGACTCTCCGGCTTTATCACTTATCTCCAATGCCTTGTAATACTCACCTTGTGTTTGTATGATTAATGTTTCAAGAGGCAGGAATTCAAATATGGGATTTGCTAATGAAAGAATTATCGTCTGCCATAGTCTTCCCATCCGGCCATTGCCATCAAGAAAGGGATGAATAAACTCCATCTCATAATGAAAAACACAACTCTTTATTAAAATCAAATCGTCGTCGTCTCTCAAATAGCCAAAAAGGTCTTTCATCAAAAAGGGTACATTCCCTGCCGGAGGTGCTACGTGAGCAATCTCCTTTCCATGAACAATACCAACGCTTTGATTTCGAAATCGCCCGGGTTGTTCAATCAGTCCACCCATCAACAGTTGATGTGCAGAAAGGAAAGATTCGGGGGAAAATGCATCATAACCTGTCAATTGATCGTAAACCTTGATCGCATTTAGAACTTCTTGTATATCCTTCTTCGGCCCAAGAACTCTTTTGTTATCAAGAAGTGCAGTAACTTGATCCTGAGTCAAGGTATTACCCTCCATACTCAAGGATGCATGGATTGTCCTAATCCTATTCTGCTTCCTCAATTGTGGAGATGGTTTACTCAGGTAATTCGCATTAACCTCGCCCAATTTCTCCGATATTGAAGAAACCTTTGAAAGGATGAAAGATGTTATTCGGTAGGGTGGTTTCATTTATTCGTGATACTATCATTTGATACTATCAAAGGTAATGATTGCAATTCACAAAAGCAACGGGTTCTACTATTGGGCATAACGGAAGGGCGCGGCCACGAAGTGGGTGTGAGGGTAGTGTTAGCAACAGGAAGTTTTTATTTATGAATCTGTATATACTGGTCAGCAGTCATTACAGGAATTATAGCTTTCCGGAAATCTTTAAGATTCCTGGTAATAACTGCATCAAGACCATTTTCCAGCGCAGTGTAGTATTGCAGTCCATCCTCAAAGTTCTTAAAATCACTATCATTTAGTGCAAGTTCAACTATCTTATCATCAAGACTTAACACTTGAACTATCAACTTAAGTTTACGAAGTATTTGTTTAGCTTCGTCAGACTTCTTTGATTGTAATAAGATGTAATTTGTAGTGGCGAATGACAATGCCGATACACTTATTTGAATCTCTTTCTTGTCAGCCAATGAGAAAATCCTAGCAGCCTCTGAATAGAAGGGTTGTCTTCCAGAAAGCAAGTCGATTATGATGTTCGTATCCAGAAATAGCTTTTTCATTTGTACTTCTCTGTTAAGAATTTTGCATAATCTTTTTTATAGTCATGATCTGGATTCAGATGAATCACGCCACTTAAGCTCTTAACAAGAGGTGTAATATCATCTGATACTGCCGATTTATTTTCCGTAACTGAATCTAGGTATGATTCGATCATCTTAGATAGACTAACATCATGAAGAAGTGCGTAATCTTTTGCACGATCAATCACTCTTTTGTTTAATCTGAGGGTTAATTTCGTTTCCATATTCGTATATTTACGTACAAATATAATTATTCTATACGGCAAATGCAAGGGGCGCTTTTATTCTTCTTGCCGCTAACGGGAAGCCAGTGCACGGCCACCTTTAGGCTGCTGTGCTTTGGTGTTAGGCGCCGTTTTTTTTATTAATCAACGAATGTTTCTTTTATTACTAGTTTTATATGTTCAACTTCCTTTGATACTAATTTATCAAGCACTTTTATAATTCGTTGTTTATCTATTGTTCGGATCTGGTCAATAACAATCCATCCGGTTTTGTCATTATGCTTAACTTCAATTCTTGTGGGATATTTTTTGGATTGACTTGTCATAGGTGCAACAATTACCGTTTGGAGATATTTGTTCATCTCATTTGGCGAAATGACAACACAAGGCCTAGTCTTCTTTATTTCGCTTCCGACTGTTGGGTCCAAATTGACCAATACTATCTGATATTGTTTTATTTCCATTCCTCAAAGCTTTCATCTTCAAAAACATCGTTCATTAAGAGCTTATCCTCCCCACATTCATGCATCTTCCTAAAGGAGTCTTCCCAACCTTTTCTGGCTACAGTTTTAGGCTTTAGTATTAAATAACCCTTTTCCATTATCAACTCTACAGTATCTTTGATATTGTATCTGTCTATTAGGGTCTTGCTTAATCTTATCCCTCTAGAGTTTCCGATTTTAATTACTGATATTTCCATAATTGAATGTCTTTATGTAGTCACAAAGTTATTACATATTAATCTGCAAAACAAATATTATACGCACTTTTTAAAATGGCACCTAACGGGTGACCGCGCCCACGAAGTGGCTGTGACTTGTGGTGTTATGGGCTGTGCTTTTTATTTCTCGTCAAGAGACTCAACGGTCATCAGGAGGAAGTCAAGGCTTTTACGATAATCCAAATCTTCGTATTCTACGCCAAGCTTCTTGATATTTCTGTAGTAATCAGCCAACTTCAGGAAGTAATTCTTTTCCAATTGAACCGCGTACGCTTTTTCACCCAGATTTTATAGCAGAAACCACTTTTCCAATAGTCGAGCAGTCCGACCGTTCCCATCCTGAAAAGGGTGAATCTTGACAAATACCAAATGAATCATGGAAGCGTAATAGAAAATCTCATAGGAATTCAACTCTTTTTCTTGAAGAGACTCAATATACTGAAATAGCTTCTCCAATTCTGTATTCACTTGATCAGGACTCGTGGCAACATACTCAATCTGATCGTTATTGTTTATCACAAACATTTTACTCTGGACGAAAATGTGTCTAACACATTTGTGGTGTTTTAGAATTTTTTTCAAAAATCTTCATTAGCACTTTTTCATCCTGTGTAAAACCTGCATTATATTTTTCTTCCATAACTGGGTCATTCAAATATT
>JGI24142J45722_1000587_pt1 | contig 20044 bp, 14 predicted proteins | sample BarGraIncu00431A_FD_45722 | JGI IMG/M metagenome (IMG submission 45722) | reverse complement strand
CTATTATATGTTAATAACTTACTAATGAAAATAGAATTGATTCCATTTCCAAGAGGAAGCATCACGCATTTGCATGTTGCTTCGCAGCTCGCACCTTATATACATTATATCGGATTTTCCCTAAAAAAATATACACAATGAGAAATTAATTCTTGCCACAATAGAAAATTAATTCTAGCCACAATAGAGAATTATTTTTGTCACTTATGCGAATTAATTCTTTTACTTATAAATTTGCCAATTTTTTTTTATATTAGTATAATTATATGGTAAGTAATATAGATTATAGATGTAGGGTTTTGCTTTTAATTTATGCTAGAATTCTTTAATTCATCGATATAATAAAATTTAAAATTCTTAGGGGTGTGCAAATGAAAAGATTACTAAATATGTTTTGGACTTTTTTTAAAATAGGAGCTTTTACCTTTGGTGGAGGTTATGCCATGATACCACTTATTGAGACAGAAGTTGTCACTAAAAAAAAGTGGCTATCTAAAGAAGATTTCTTAGATATAATTGTTATTTCTCAGACCTTTCCTGGAGCATTAGCTGTTAATAGCAGCATATTTATTGGTTATAGAATTAGCGGTTTACTTGGAGCCATCATTGGGCTTCTAGGTGTGGTTTTGCCTTCATTTTTCATCATATTATTCATTGCGATTTTTTTTATACAATTTAGGAATTATTATTATGTAGATTTGGTTTTCAAAGGTATTTCTGCTGCAGTACCAATGCTTATACTTATAGCTGTGGTAAGCTTATCCAAATCTTTAAAGAAAAGCTATGCAAATCTTATTATAATTTTAGTTTCCATTGCAAGTATATTATTTTTAAATGTACATCCTGTTATAGTTATACTTTTATCTGGATTATACGGGGTTATATTTCTTGGAAAGAAGGTGAAGTAAATGTCTATCCTAATTGAAATTTTCTTATCCTTCTTAAAAATAGGTGCTTTTAGCTTTGGTGGAGGCTATGCTATGCTTCCACTTATTGAAAGAGAAATTGTAAAAAGCCATAATTGGATTACCTTTAAAGAGTTTGTTGATATTATTGGTATATCCCAAATGACTCCTGGACCTATAGCAATAAATTCAGCTACTTTTGTAGGTTTCAAAGTTTCCGGCATATTAGGCGCTATCTCTGGAACTCTAGGTGTAATTTCATTTTCATTTATCTTAGTTTCCATAGCCGATCACTATATTTTGAAATTTAAAGAATCATATATACTGAAGGCTGCACTCGCCGGTATGAGACCTGCTATGATTGGCCTTATAATCTCTGTATTCTTATCACTAGGAAGAGAATCCTATAAAGATATTAAAAGCATAGTAATTGGAATTATAATTATTGGCTTATTGTTAACTAATAAACTTCATCCAATTTTAATAATAATGATTTCAGGGATATTAGGTATTGTATTTTATTCTCTATTACCTATGTAATTATTGCAATATATTTGTCTTAAATTACTCTATATAATTATTGTTACATACTTAATGTTATGGTATGATATATATAAATACAAAAGGGGAGTAGCGAGAGCAGTTTTTCTGCTTTTAATTATCCGTCATCACGGTGTACACGTTGCACCCGGGTAATTAACTCACTTGAAGTTGCAAGACCTTTGTTCTATTTTATTATGGAGCAAAGGTTTTTTTTGTTCCTAATAAATTTCACTATAATTACAAATACTATAAGTCGAGGTGATATTAATGTTTTTCAACAAAACTATTGAGGAAGTTCTAACTGAATTAGGTTCTAATCCAATAACAGGACTTTCTCAAAAGGAAACAGAGCTAAAAAGAGAAAAATTCGGCCTAAATCAGTTAGAAACTAAAAAGCCTAAAACTATGATAGCTATGTTCTTTGCCCAATTAAACGATATTTTAATTTACATTTTAATTGCAGCTGCCGCAATTTCTGCAATCCTTGGTGAAACTAGTGACGCCATAATAATTGCTATTGTAATTATTATTAATGCTACAGTAGGAATTATTCAAGAGTCTAAAGCAGAAAAAGCTCTTGATGCGCTAAAAAAATTATCTACGCCAAATGCTGTAGTTAGACGCGATGGTGAATTAAAAGAAATTCCATCCAGAGAAGTTGTACCTGGCGATATTATTATTATTGACGCTGGAAGATATGTGCCCTGCGACATAAGGTTAATTGAAACTGCGAATTTAAAAATTGAAGAATCTACACTTACTGGAGAATCTGTGCCAGTAGATAAAGATGCTTCTTTAGTTTTAACTGGAGATGATATCCCACTAGGTGATCAAAAAAATATGCTCTTCATGTCAACACTTGCAACCTATGGTAGAGGTGTGGGCATAGCTGTATCTACTGGAATGAATACTCAAATAGGTAAAATTGCTAAGATGTTAGATGAAAAAGTAGACACTGAGACTCCCCTACAAAAGAAACTAGCTGAACTTGGGAAGTTCCTCGGAATAGGTGCTCTGATAATTTGTGCTCTTATGTTTACAGTTGGTGTTCTTCAAAAAAGAGATATGTTTGAAATGCTACTTACGTCAATCAGTTTAGCTGTTGCGGCTATTCCTGAAGGACTTCCTGCAATAGTAACTATAGTTCTTGCAATGGGCGTTCAAAAAATGATAAAAGAGAATGCTATTGTCCGTAAGTTACCTGCTGTTGAAACTTTAGGTTCGGTAAATATTATATGTTCAGACAAGACAGGAACTTTAACTCAAAATAAAATGACTGTAACGAAATTCTATGCAGATGGTCACTTAGGAAATATAGACAATCTAAACATTAGCGACAATCAGCATAATCTATTACTTGAAAATCTTATTTTATGTAATGATTCTACTTACTCTGAAAAATCACAAACCGGTGACCCCACTGAAATTGCTCTACTTGTAGCTGGGGTGAAGTATAACATATTCAAAGACGAGTTAGAAAAAAAGCATCAAAGAATTGATGAGATTCCTTTTGAATCAGATAGAAAATTAATGACTACTGTAAATAAATATGGTGATGAATATTATGTAATGACAAAAGGGGCTATTGATAATCTGTTAAAGCTATGTACTAAAGCCTCTATTGAAGGCAATATAGTTGAAATTACCCCAACCATTAAAAAAGATATAATAGCTGCATCTAATAATATGTCTGACAATGCATTAAGAGTTCTAGGTGCCGCTTATAAAATTATTACCACAGATCATGTAGATATTGATTCTTTAGAAAGTGATTTAATACTTATAGGCCTTGTAGGTATGATAGATCCACCTAGACTAGAAGTTAAGGATTCTATTGCTCTATGTAGAAATTCCGGAATAAAAACTGTAATGATAACCGGTGACCATCAAAACACAGCTTTTGCTATAGCCAAAGAACTTGATATTACTAATGATTCTCTAGCAGTTATGTCTGGCACTGAGCTTGATAAACTGTCTGATGAAGAATTAAATAACAAAATTGAAAATATAAGCGTATTTGCAAGAGTGTCACCAGAACATAAAGTTAAAATTATAAAGGCTCTTAAAGCCAAGGGACACATTGTATCAATGACTGGTGATGGAGTAAATGATGCACCGTCTCTCAAAATGGCAAACATAGGTGTAGCCATGGGTATTACAGGTACGGATGTAGCTAAAGGTGCTGCTGATATGGTATTAATAGATGATAACTTTTCAACTATTGTTGCTGCTATAAAAGAAGGAAGAAACATCTTTACAAATATCAAGAAAAGTGTAATATTCCTTATCTCCTGTAATATTGGAGAAATTATAGCGCTATTCCTTGCAATACTTTTAGGTTGGGCGTCTCCTCTTAGACCTATCCATATATTGTGGGTTAACTTAATCACAGATACACTGCCGGCACTTGCTTTAGGTGTAGATCCTGGTGACCCTGATGTAATGAAATATAAACCACGTAACCAAAAGGATAGTTTATTTAAGGGTGCAACCTTAGGTTTGTTTTTCAACGGATTATTAATCGGAACATTAACCTTAATGGCATTTATAATAGGTGCAAAATATTATAGTGGAGCAACTAGCTTATTCCCACTATACCCTGAAAATATTTCAAAAGATGCTATAAAGCACGCACAAACTATGGCCTTTGTAGTACTTAGTGTTTCCCAACTTGTTCATTCTTTAAATATGAGAAATGAAAAAAAATCCATATTCCAAATAGGTTTATTTTCAAACAAATATTTAGTTGGCTCTATAATTTTTGGTGTAATGCTACAATGGATTATAATAACAATACCAGCTCTAGCAAAAGTATTTAGTGTTCATGCTTTAAGTTTAATGGATTGGGGTTTTGTTACTATTCTATCCTTAATACCATTACTCACTAACGAAATTGCAAAAATATTCAAACGTATGTCGTCTAAGGCGAATGAAAATAACTAACAAGTATAAATAATAAAAGGCTGATGAATTAAATCATCAGCATTTTACTATTTTAAACATATCTAATTATTTTAATCTAGTACCTTCTTCATCTTGAAGGATTAGGTCACTTTTCATAAGTCCACCCAATGCTCTTTTAAAAGCATTTTTGCTAGTTTTAAATATTTTCTTTATATCATCTGGAGAACTTTTATCATTGTATGGCATAGATCCATCACAACTCTTTAAATATTCTAATATTTGCTCCTCAACTACATCTCTTTCTTCTAGTCTTGGTTTTCTTGTTGTTACGTCCATTTTACCATCTTCATAATATTTTTTCACCCTTACTTTTAATCTATCTCCAGGTGTTAAGTTATTATAATTCTCATTTCTTAGAATAACCGCTCTATAAATATCATCAATAGCTATCATTACGGTACCATTAGTTTGAATTCCATATACTGTACCTTCCACTTCATCATCAATTTTATATGAATCTGTCTCATATAAATATTTATCAACAAAAGTAGTGGCTGCAAGTCTTCCAGTCTTATCTAAATATATATAAAAAAGATATTTTCTACCTGTTTCTAATTTGTAATTTTCCTCCTTAAAAGGAACCAATATGTCTCTTTCAAGACCAATTTCTACAAAACTCCCTATTGTAGTCATATCAACTACCTTAAGATAAGCTAAATCGCCAACCTTTGCAAGTGGTTTTTTTAGTGTTGCAATTAACCTATCACTTGTGTCTCTGTATATAAAGGCTTCAACCTCATCATCGATATTAAGCGCTCTACCTAATGTACTTTTCATAGGCAATAATATGTCATCACTTGTGCTTTCTGTCTCAGCTCCTAAATAGTACCCAAATTCTGCTCTTCTAACTACTTTTAAATTATTTAAATCTCCTATGTTTATCATTTATTATCTCCTACCTTTTTTTTAAACTTTTGACCAATCTATATATTTGTTAAGTTTAGAAACAAATTCAACTAAATATTTTTCTTCTAGCTCTGTGAACCTCCCTATTTCTGGACTATCTATATCCAAAACTCCATAAACTATATCGTTTTTTATTATAGGTATAACAATTTCTGAATTTGTTGCAGCATCGCAAGCAATATGTCCTGGAAATTCATTCACATTTTCTATACGCTGAAGTTTTTTTGTCGCTACTGCTGTTCCACATACGCCTTTGCCTATTTGTATTCTGTTACAAGCGGGCATTCCTTGAAACATCCCCAGCACCAATGCATTTTCGCGTACTATGTAAAACCCTGCCCAATTTAATCTATCCATAACTGCTTTAATGATTGCAGCAGCATTTGATAAATTTGCTAGGTCATTTTTTTCTGAGCTGAGCTGTCCTTCTAAAAGAATAAGCATATATTTATATTTCTGCTCATTTGTCATCTTTTCTATACCATTTAATTTTATCATTTTCATCACTCCTTAAAAACCAATAAGTCTCTACTCTCTATTGTAGTAAAAAACTCGTGAAAATAAAAGCTATTTTTATGATATATACTAATATAATATCTTATCTGTAATATACTTGTCCAATTTTTGTTGTAAAAAAGATTATTAAGTATATATAATCTCATTTGTTTTTACTATAATCTTTCTTGACATAAAAAATCACCCCTACCCATAAGCTTTTATTTAAATAATCGCCCTTGAGTTGAGATGATATTCATATTTTCAACCTAATTATATAAATAGTTGATTTTTAACGACCCATAGCCTTATATTTCTTCATAAGTTCTTCCTTGCCCTTTAATAATTTAGTTATCCCTCCACTATTAGTTTCAACATCTGAGCCTTGTATTTTCACAGAAACTTTTTTGCCTCCAGCTTCCGCTATTACTTCACCCATAGCCCCTTTATCTATAATTTTCAATAATCCATTTTCATCAATTTGCAAAGCATTTCCTGTTACAGACCATTTTGTTGCTTTATTATCAATTAAAACATTTTCACCTTTTTCACTGGTAGCTTTTACAGAAAATTGATAAGTGTCCCCTTGCTTTAATAAAATTGTATCTTTATCCGTTATACTTAATGAACCTAAGGAATCTAGCACCGTAACCACTGCGCTTCCGGTAATTCCATCTAAAGAAGCTTCTACTGCTCCAATCGCTGATTTGCTCCCTGCTAGGAATTCACCTTTAGAGGTAACTTGTCCAACTTCTCCTTGAATAGACCAGATAACATTTTTGTCTGAAAAATTTATAGGATGTAAATTAGTGTCAACCCCTTTTATACTAAAATTGTAACTTGAATTCTGGTATATAAGTATATTTTCTTTTAAAATGATATCACTTACTATATTTGTTATTGGTGCTTTGTTAGTAAATAAAACTGCATTAGTTATAGCTCTCTCTGAAGCATCAGACGGAACATTTACTATGCTACTATCATTTTCTGCATAATGCTGTATGTTCATCTGGGTTGAACCACCACCATCAAAACTCATCGCAGTTGTTACACCTAATTCCAACATTAAATTAGCCATTTCAGGCAAAGTAGCTCCCTCGCTAAATGTGGATGATGCTAGTCCTCCTCCAACAGTTAGTGCAATAACCTTATTATCTCCAGTTATTCCAATGGCTGATCTAGGTTTTCTAGATGTTGCAAGGTATTTATCTACACCCTCACTTATCATGGTTTCCGCTGATAGGGATTTCCCATCTCTAACAAGATAATTATATCCTCCCATGGCACTAACAATATCCTTCTTACTAAATCCTAGGTCAAAATTAACACTATCTCCTACTTTAAGATTTCCTTTTATCCAACTTGCTTTTGTACCATTTGCTGCAATAACTATGCCATCTTCTGGAATAATTACTTCTTTGCTCCCAGCTCCTATGCTCTCAACTACTCCTGTGAACTGCTTGTCTAATAAAATAGGTCCCTCTACTGCTCTAATTACTGTCAGTACTTCACTTGGAGCATAAACTGATTGTTTTACTTTTCGATCCAGACTATAGTCAGGTGTAAGTACCATTAGACTGTTTTTCACGCTAAACTTATTTACTTCGAATTCATCAAATCTATTAACACTATCTATAAGCGCACTTTTCCCCTCTATATCAGCCAATGCGAGCGTTCCATTAAAGCTCAGTTTTTCTATAAAAGCATTATTGTCTTTATCTATACCGAATATTGGATATCTACTTTCATCGGCCTTACAAGAATATCCTACCAATGGTGAACCATCTTTAATTTGAGGACCTACACTTGCACCAATAATCATATTGAAGAAATCGCCATTGATTCCCCCCACTACACTGTTATCTTTAGATTTTTCTTGACCAATTTGCTTTGACACCGTATCTTTTGCTAGTACCACATCTTTTGCTTTAGCAAATATAAGACCCACATCACTGTTATTCAGATCTGCCTTTATAATATTTAGGGTCTGCTTTAGCTGTATAATATTTTTATCAGTATCGTAATAATTTCTTTTTTGCTCTATGTATTGTACACCATTTGCAATATTTTCATCCACAATAATCAAATCTTCTTTTTGTGTTGCTGCATAAACATTTACATTAGAAAACAATAAAATATTACCAACTAATAAACTAGACATCAACAAGGAAATTAAATGTTTTTTCTTCATTTCATTTTCAAATTTAATAAGTTTCAAAATCCACGCCCCCCTAAAACCTAACATACCTTACTTAATATTCTACAAAAAAACACAGTAACCTTCTAATAAATAAAATTTTACTAAAAGATTACTATATTCGACTTATTTATTTTAAAAAATATTTCATCGAAAGCTCCACATAATGCTCCGCAGATTTTTTTAAACTTTCTTTTTCTTCTATAGTTAGCTCTCGAATAACCTTTGCAGGTACACCCATACAAAGAACACCAGAAGGTATTTTCTTCCCCTCCGTAACTAAGCTGTTAGCTCCAATTATAGTATATTCTCCTATTTCAGCCCCATTTAGTATAGTGCTGCCCATACCAATTAAAGTATTACTTGAAATTTTACAACCATGTAGTATAGCATTATGTCCTATAGTTACATAATCTCCGATATACACAGGAAAATTCTCGTCAATATGTACCGTGCAATTATCTTGAACATTTGAATAATCACCTATAGATATATAATCTATATCACCTCTTAATACAGCACCAAACCAAATGTTACTGTACTGTCCTATAAATACATTTCCTATAACATCTGCACTACTAGCAATAAAAGAATCTTTGTGTATCTTAGGTATTTGTCCATCAAATTGATGTATCATAATTTCCTGATCACCTCTTTCAAAATATTAATTACATGTCTATTATACTCGATATTATATATATTTAACTATAAGTCGTCATATTTTTGGTCATATTTTGCTTAATAGTTCATGTTGATTTTTATACTAATTTATTATATAATAGCAATTGATTTTAATAATTTTTTAATATATAATACCATATATAGTGATGAATTTGTTTATATTTACTACATATTGTGTACTATGCTGTTTAGAACATAATATCAAGTTAAACAATTAAAAGTACTTTTTAGCTACGTTACATCAAGCATACATAAATGCATTTTACATAATCTAGATTTAATATCAGAACAATAATAGGAGGTGAATATACTAGCTTTTTTAAGCTAGTATTAATTATGGCGGAGATAAAAAATTTATTTAAGAGATTTTATACAAAAGGGTTGGAAAAAGATAAGACTATTACGGTTTTTGATTTATTTGAGTGGAAAAAGGTAGATGTTCTTTTAAAAGACCATAAAACTAACAAAGTACTTTTAGATATGAAGGATTTGGAATTCCCAGAGCATTACTCACAAAATTCATGCGATATTATTGCTTCAAAGTATTTTAGGAAATCCGGTGTTCCGAATAAACAAGGCTATGAGAATAGTATGAGAATGGTAGCTCATAGGCTTGTTAATTTTTGGTGTGAATCCTTAATAGATGAGACGATTATTAAAACTAAGGAAGAAAAAAGCATTATTTATGATGAATTAGTATATACATTTTTAAATCAAATGTTTGCTCCAAATTCTCCTCAATGGTTTAATACTGGACTTAACCTATCTTATGGTATAAAAGGTGGAACCTTAGATAATTTTTATTATGATGAAAAGGAAAAAAAGATTGTTAAAAGCGAGGATGCTTATACAAGGACTCAAGCTTCCGCTTGTTTTATTCTCTCAATTGAAGATAAACTACTTGGAAAGCACTCAATATCTGAGCAGTATGTAACAGAAACTAAATTATTTAAAGGCGGATCTGGTACTGGAACTAACTTTTCTAGCATAAGAGCTAGAGGTGAGAAATTATCTAGTGGCGGAGTTTCTTCAGGACTCATGAGTTTTTTAAAAGGCCTTGATAGAAACGCAGGAGCAATAAAATCTGGTGGTACTACAAGACGTGCTGCTAAAATGCTATGTCTTGATATTGACCATCCCGAAATAATGGAGTTTATGACTTGGAAAGCTAAAGAAGAAGATAAAGTACGTGCTCTTACTAAAATGGGTTATGATGGTAGTTTTGAAGGGGAGGCCTATGAAACTGTATCTGGCCAAAATGGAAACAATTCCATAAGATTTTCGGATGAGTTCATGATGAAGGTGGATGGTCTTTCAAAGGATCCTAAGCAAACTATTACTCTTAAAGGAAGATCAGATAGTTCAATTAATAAAGCTATACCTGTTAAAGAGCTATGGGATACCTTTAATAAAGCAGCTTGGCTATGTGCCGATCCAGCTCCTCAGTTTGATGATACCTTTAACGCATGGCACACTTGCCCTGCTGGAGAAGATGGAATAGCTAATGCTAAACATAATAGAATTAATTCAACTAATCCTTGTGGAGAATATGCATTTTTAGATGATACTTCCTGTAATTTAGCCTCTATTAATATTTATAAATTTTATGATAGTAAAACTAAAGAATTAGATATAGATGGATATGTTCATTTAATAGGGCTTACTCAATTAGTTCTTGAAGCTTCCATACATTGGGGTCAATTTCCAACTGAAGATATTGCAAGAAAAACCTATTTATTTAGAAGCACCGGACTTGGAATTGCAAACTTATCTTCACTACTTATGGTAATGGGCTATGCCTATGACTCAGAAGATGCTAGAAATTTAGCTTCTGCGCTAACCGGAATAATGACTGGGCAGTCTTATTATGTTTCATCCCTTATAGCAAAAGAACTAGCTCCTTTTGAAAAATATGAAATTAACAAAACATATATGCAACTAGTTATAAGAAATCATGCTAGAGCAGCTGGAGCTCTAAATACTAAATTTGAGAATTTAAATTATGAGCCTATAAAAGCTAATCACAATCTCTTGAATAACAATTTTCTAGGACACATAAGTGAAACCTTAAAAAACTGTTGGTCAAAAGCGTTAAGTAGTGGTGAGCAATACGGCTTTAGAAATGCACAAGTTACAGTAATAGCTCCTACTGGTACTATTTCCTTTGCTATGGATTGCGGTGCAACCTCTATAGAACCATATTTCAGCCATTTTATTTATAAAAAATTATCTGGTGGCGGTTATATGACCATGGTTAATCCGGTAATTAAAGCTTCCTTAAATAATCTAGGGTACTCTGAAATAGAAACAAATGATATTATGGACTATATTCTAAGAAAAGAAAAAGTTGATGAAAACGGCTTTGAATACGAAAAAATTATAGATGGAAAAATCGAGGGTGCTCCTCATTTAAAACCTGAACACTTGCCTATATTTGATACAGCAAACAAGTGTGGTAGCGGAAAAAGATATATTCCATTTATGGGACATGTTCTCATGATGGCAGCAATAACTCCTATGATATCAGGTTCTATATCAAAGACTGTAAACTTACCTAAAAATGCCAGTATAGAAGACTTTAAAGAAGTTATATTAAATTCTTGGAAGTTAGGGGTAAAAGGTATAGCCTTATATAGAGATGGTTCAAAGGCAAGTCAGCCTTTAAACACTACCTTATCTCAAGATAAAGAACTGTTACTTGAGGATTTATCCTATGTGGATCTATTAAAGAAAGCAAAGGAGCAACAAGAAATATCCAATCATTCTACAAGAGAAAAACCAATTGGCATCCGTTATGGCACTACTCATCCTGCTCAAATTGATGATGTAAAAGTCTATACCACGGTAAATAGGCGTTCAAATGGAGAAATCTCTGAAATATATATAACAACAGATAGGGAAGGTACTATTATTACTGGACTACTCAATTCTCTTTCAAAGTCAATATCAGTAATGCTTCAGTATCATGTACCTGCAGAAGATATCTCTAAAATGCTTCGCGGACAAAAATTCGAACCTTATGGTTTTGTACAAAAACATCCTTATATTAAATCTGTATCATCAATATCTGATTTAATTAGCAAGATTATTGATATAGAACTAGGCGACTATACTAGATGTCAGATTAAGCCTGAAAGTTACGACACCACTAATATACCTAAAAACCCGCTAATGCCTGATGAAAATGAAATTTCAGCTAGCTTAGTAGAGGCTGAAAATATATCTAGCTTGGAGCACACTGACAAGCCTAAAGGGGAAAGGTTATACTCTGAAACTTGCTCTCATTGTTCAAGTACTAAACTTGTTAAAAGTGGTACTTGCAAGGTTTGTTTAGACTGCGGAACAACTACGGGATGTAGTTAAACAGTGTAAACAGTGGGGACAGTTAAGTAGACATACAACTAAGTTATGTTCTGAGACAACTAAGCACTGTTCCGAAACAACTAAGTACTGTTCTGAAAACTGCATATTTATTCATTAAAACCGGCATAATAAATATGATGTTACTGTAATTAGAAATGATTAGTAATTGTGTATTTTACCCTCTGGATAGATCTCCAGAGGGTTTTTGTTTTTAACAATCTGTTCTTACTAAAATATTAACACAGAATGGGAGGAATATTTATGGGTAGATATAATTCAAATAAACTTACAAGCAAATTTGTTAAAGACTATATTAAAAATAGATTATGGGAAAAAAGTGGCTCTGAATACGTTCCTTTTTTAAATGTTAGAAGCGTACCAACTAGAGGTAAATCAAGCCGTACTATTGGATATATAACCAGCAGAGAACATCATGTCCTATCAAAGTTAGAAGCTGCCGTCCTTTGTCATTTCAATTGGTCTGATGAGGTAGTAGACATTAAAGAGCAGTACCCACTTTTGCCTATGGAAGTTTTACAAAATATTGCGACAGAAGCTGGAATAGATTATCCAAGTTTTGCAGGTGAACCAATCATTATGACTACGGATTTCCTAGTTACCGTTAAGCGGAAAGGTAAGATAATTAAATATGCTAGAACAGTAAAGCCTTCGACTGACCTTTCTAATGATAAAATTAATGAAAGGCTTTTAGCTAAGTTTGAAATAGAAAAACGTTTCTTTAAATCAAAGAATATAGATTGGGCTATCATCACTGAGAAAGATTTTTCAGTTGTATTTGTAAATAATATGGAGATAATTCATTCAAATAAAATAATTAACAACCAAACGTTCTTAGAAAAACAGTATACATGTGCTATGTATACTGCGTTAACTGATGGTATAGAAAATGCTACTTCTAGAGATATGCCATTAGCCTTTACTCTTACACAGTTATCAAAAGACTTAAATATAAATCTTTCAGATGTAAATGAAATATTAATAAAAGCAATAGCATCTAAAATAATAGTTTTTGATATATATAATAAACCTTTAAATATGAATGCATTAACTATAAGTGATATAACGGTAAATAAGGAACTACTTTCAAGAGAAGTTAATATACAATATGGAGGTATACTATGAAAAGAATACAGATAAATATGGTATTTAGAAATATAGAAGATACTTTTGATTATCGGATTATTTATATATCCTATGATTACTCTGACATAGTTTGCATAGAGCTTAATAATGGAAAATCACTTCCATACTATGATAATACTTCAAATGTAGAGTCTCAAATTGGCAATAATGAATTAGAACTATTAGAAAATGATCCCTACTTTAAAATTTATGATGAAAGTATCATAAGTTCAAAAATCTTAAAAATGCGAGATACTGCGTATGATTATATAAAAATCTTATGTAGTGGTAACAATCTACTAGACCTTTGTAGTGAGCATAAAAGAGGGATGCTAATTAAAGAAATTAATACCAAATTAGGAATAAGCAAAACCACTATTTATAAAAACATGAGAAAGTATCTTCAAGGAGGAATGACAAAGAACTCTTTACTACCTCCTTTATCAAAACATAGGGTTATAAATTATTCAAATAAAACTGGAAGAAAAAGAGATGTGACTCAAGGTGAGGGCGTCATAATTACTGCTATTGTTCTCTTACATATAAAAGATATCTATGACAAATATTATATAAAGGTTGATGGTTCAACTATAAAACAATCTTATCATGAATTTTTATATAAATATTATTCTTATCTTACAATAGAAAACGGGAAAGAAGTTAGAAAAATACTCGATGATGATAAAATTCCAACACTTAGACAGTTCACATATCATATGAATAAAATTAGAGATTTCAAACAAGAAATAATAAGCAAAATCGGACAAATAAAATATCAGCAAACTGAAAGACCAACCCTTTCAAGAGAAGATATTAATGTTTTTGGTCCAGGACATCTATATGAGATTGATTCAACTATAAGTGATATATATCTTGTAGGCAATATTTCTAGAAATATTGATGTGGGCAGAGCAGTTTTATACATAACAATTGATGTCTATAGTCGACTTATAACTGGATTTTACACAGGACTTGAAGAAAGTGGTTGGATTGCAGCCATGATGGCATACATGAACATGAATGAGAATAAGGTAGATTACTGTAAAACATATGATATTGACATTGAAGAAAGACAGTGGCCTTCAAATGGTATACCATCTAAAATAAACGCAGACAGAGGTGAAACTCTTAGTAAGGCATCTGACGAGCTTGTAAAGCATCTTCATATAACCATTGAAAATAACCCTCCCTATTGCCCTGATATGAAAGGAATTGTTGAAAGATGGTTTGGTACTATTAATGAATACTTGAGAAACTATGTGCCAGGTGCAGTTAGAAAGGATCATCAGCAACGAGGGGGCGAAGATTATAGGAAAAAAGCCGTACTTAACATAAGAGAATTTAATCAATTTATGATAGAATTTATTCTTGCTTATAACAATACTGTTTTACAATCATTTTCTATGAGCATAGATATGATTGATAATCAAATAATTCCTACACCAGCAAACATTTGGAATTACGGGGCTACAAATAAACTTCTTTTTACAAGCAGTATACCTAAAGAAAAAATGATGCTTACATTAATGCCTAAAGATAAAGCATCAGTTCAAAGAGGTGGTATTTGTTTTGAAGGACTATATTATTCATGTAAAACTGGAATTAATGAAAATTGGTTTTTAAGAGCGTCAAATGGGCATAAAAAAGTTGACATAGCCTATGACCCAAGAAATCTAAATAAGATATATATCTACGACAAAAAGACAATGAAATTTGAAACGTGTTATATGCTTCCGAAAAGCTTTAAAGATTACAAAGATATATCCCTCGATGAATTAAAAAAAATAAGAAGTGCTGAGGCTAAGTTGAAGAAATTAAATAATAGTGAAAATATTTCATTACAAATAAACTCACATCATCAAATGAAGGATATAATTGACAATGCTATAAACCAATCAAAAATTGTAGCACCATTATCTAAAAATAAGATAAAAAATATACCTATAAATAAAAAAATAGAAAGAACAATCATGCGTAAAGAAGAATTCTTTGATCTGGACCCACAAACGCAATCTAAAGATGCTGCGGTTGTGATCTTAGACAAATTTAAAAACAAACCATCAGAAAATGGTGAATTGTCATACGAAGACCATGAACAAAACCATAAGGATGAAATGAATGCTTTTTTGAAAAGTATTGTATTTGCAGATAAGGATAATAAATAATGGAGGCAGATAAATATGGTCAAATATAAACGTAGGATGAATGCAATATATAGCACTCCCTGTCTACCTGAATATGAAGGGAATCCTTTTATAGAAGCTCTTCCACCACTTCTTGAACCGACTGAACTATATAAAAAATTATATTCCCCTATTAATTATAATGATGAGGAAAGAAAATTATCCAAAAGTAAAAGGATTCAGATTCTAAACAGGCTAAAACATTTCTTTATACCTAATAATTTTCATGTTGAACTATATAATAAAGTCTACATGGCACTTACAAGTGGTTACGAAGAAAAAAATCCATTTAACCCCGAGAATGTAAGAAAAAAATGTAATATAAGACGAAAATACTTTAATTACGATGTTGATATTAGTGATTTTTACGTTGATGAAGAAATAGATGATAATGAGGGAACTACTTCTAACGGCTTATGTATATTTGGTACTAGCGGTGTTGGAAAAACTGTTTCTACTAATAAAATATTAAGTCTCTTTCCCCAATTTATACGACATACTGAATATAAAGGCAATTCGCTTATAGATAACCAAATAGTTTATATTAAATTAGAATGCCCTACGGATGGAACAATAAAATCTCTATGTAATGCCTTTTTTAATAAACTTGATGAAATTATAGATAATGCTCAATATTTTAAAAATTTTGGTGGAGACAGACGTGGAACTATGGTTCAAAATATGCCTAATGCTGCTATAAATGAGAACATTGGACTTATAGTAATAGATGAAATACAACATCTTGCAAGAACCAAAATTAAAGCTGAAGAACTTTTAGATTTCCTAGTTGAGATAATAAATACAATTCAAGTTCCTATTCTTGTAATTGGAACAAATAAAGCTTATGGACTTCTTCAGAATAACCTTAGAGGACCAAGACGAATCGGCGGTAGTGGCTTTATGAGCTGGGATCGAATAATTGATAAGAATGAATGGCGAACCTTTATGACAGCCCTTTGGCAATATCAATGGACGCAAGAAAAAGTGCCACTTTCAGATAAACTAATTGATTTGTTTTATCAACACTCACAGGGTATTATAGACTTTGCAGTTAAACTTTTTACTTTCACCCAGGCTAATGCAATTTATAATGGCCATGAGAAAATAGACTCACATACAATTAATGAAACTGCAAAGAAAGATCTTGCTCTTACTAAAAAAATGAGAGAAGCAATCAAAAGCGGTGATAAGGACTTAATGGCTCTTTATGAAGATATTTTAATACCTGATATGGAAGATAAACTAAATGCTCTGGCAAAATTTTCAGAAAAAGAAGAAATTATAAAACAAACCTTCGCTTTAGATAGGATGGTATTAGAGCAACGAAAAGAAGATTTATATTTAGAATTGTTTAATAAAATGCAAAAGATGGCTTTAGGCGATACCAATTTATTAAAAAAAGCATTACACGAAGTCTTAATTGCTGTTGATATGACAAAATCATTTACAGAAATTGAACAGGATGCGCAAGGATTGTTTATGGAGAAATTTAGGGATAAAATAATAAATGAAAAACAGAAACCACACAAGATCAAAAATATCAATTCTTATAAAAAAGATGACTTACGCTCTGTCATTGGTAAAAGCAAAATAACGAATAAAGATGTATATACGGTTCTTCTTGAGATGGGATATATTAAATCCCCTAAAGAGTTCATAAAATAAGGTGGTGTAAATATGCTTTCCCATTTTCCTCAAATAAGAGATGAAGAGTCAACCTATAGTATTTTTTCAAGACTACAATTTGCTATACAACCACTTAGAGCTGAAATTATGGGCACGCTGCTTTTCAATAGAATATCTGACGTTGGAAAATTTAATTTCCAAGGCTCTTTTGATTATCTATGCAGTAATCTACCTTCAAAGTTCACTCCAGAATTTTTTTTGTATAATAATACTATTTATCCCCTTTATTTAGCATTTATAACGACAGAAAAGCAAGAGAAATCTTTAGAGTATTTCAAAGGTAATTATCCTGACAAAATCAATAGATGCCTTGCAATAAATAATGTTACCAAGAACAGAACATATATAAGAGTATGTAAAGANTGTATTAAAGAAGATTTTAATATCTATGGNGAACCGTACTTTAGAAGACAACATGAGATTGAATTAAATAGAATNTGTTATAAACACAAAGCCCCTTTATATGAGTATCCTATATATGTTTCACATATTCCAAGAAGATATGAAGATTACTGTACGGTTTTAAGTAATTCAAAAGAAATAATTATACCTGGACAATTCAAAAATTATTTTTTAGATATTGCTGACGATATAAATACTATATTTACTCTAAATTTAAGCAACTGGAATTCAAAAATTACAAAAAATAAAATATTTGATAAAATTGCTGAAAAGGGATATTTAACAATTAACGGTGTTCAACTACAAAAAAAACTTTGTCAAGACTTTAAAAAATATTATTCAGAAGAATATTTAGATTGGATTGGGTATAATTTCGATGTAAATAGTCAAAATAGTTGGTTCAGGCGGGTTACTAGAAAGCAAGCTGGTGATGATCCTTTAAGGTTTATTTTGCTTATACGATTTTTATTTGGTAGTTTCAAAGAGTTTTATAATTACAATAAAGAATATAGTAAATTTAAAAAAGGACCTTATCCTTGTTTAAATATAGTCTGCCCTAATTACAATAAACTTGTGATTAAGGATATTATGGAAACAACTATATTAACTGGTAATCCAGTGGCTACTTTTAAATGTGAACATTGTGGCTTCAATATTCTCGAAGAGGACCAGACATTAATGAAAATGATATATATAACAAAACATTTGTTAAAGATTTGGGGCATTTATGTCATATCAAATTAAAAGAATGTGTAGATAACGGTTTTAGTATTGCTAAAATACATAAGATATTAGGCCGTTGTTGCTACGTTGGGGGGATTAGGATTTTGGTTAATAAATACAAGAATCCAAATTCAGTAAAAATACCTACAATAGAATTATCAAACAAGCCTAATCTCTTATTACTTGAGCCGTATAGGAATCAGATAATAGGTTTTATAAAAGAAACCCCTAACGCTACTAGACTAAATATATATAGATCTAATAAAATAGCTTATAGTTATTTATTAAAAAATGATTATAAGTGGCTTTTAAAACACATAAAAATTGTAAAAAAACATAAAACTATTTCTAGGGAAGAACGAACTAAAAATTTTTGGTTGAATAAAGATGAATTATTAATAAGAGAATTACTGATAGCAATAAGTAAAATCAAATCAGAAGAAGCACCTTATAGAAGGCTAACTGTTTATTGTTTACAAAACCATGTCGGATACTATAATTTCAATTATAATAGAAATATACTTCCTAAATGTTCACAAATCTTAGATAAAGTTTGTGAAACCCTCCTTGCTTATCAAAAACGAAGGGTAAATTATATTATGAAAGAAATGGCTGATAATAGTGTTAAGATAACCCTTGTTCAAGTGTTACGTAATTCAAATTTAGGAACTCGAGCAAATACTAAACAACAAATTCTTAATTATGTAGAAGAAATGGTGAAAGAACATAATCATGGCAATATTATTATAGAAGATAATGATGATTAAGAGGACAAGCTAATGTTTATTTTTGAGATCTAATATCCATATTGGTTACAATAAAATAAAAACTGAACAGAATCCATTAAAATTTCCTAGCAGACCTTAAGTCGCTAGGAATTCTTTTTTATTAAAAAACTGATATAAGCAATAAAAGTCATGTTAGTAACTTAATAGCTCTATATGAGTATATTTTAATTCTAATGGAGTTTAAATATTCGAGGTTGATAGTTACATCATTAGTTAAAGAAGCTTTTACAATGCAAATGGTTGTTTTTAATTAGGATTATAATATATCAACTAAATAATATTTATATTTACAGTTGTTTAGTGTCTGAAAATATGACTTCTGGAGAAACTGATTTATTAGTAGCTGTATTACATAAAATCATCTATAAAAATAGAATAGCATAACGCAAATATTTTTTATAACTGAGTTTAGGAATAAACTATTAATTTTCTTATAAAGTTTCTAAAATAAGGTGGTGTAAATATGATTTCCAATTTTCCTCAAGTAAGAGATGAAGAGTCAACTTATAGTATTTTTTCAAGGCTACAATTTGCTTTGCACCCACCTAATTTTGAAGTTATGGGAACAATGCTTTTCAATAGAAAATTTGAAGTTGGGAGGTTGAATTTCCAAGGGTCTTTCGATTATCTATGCAGTAATTTAACTTCCAAATTTACTTCTTAAATCTTTCTTCATAATAATACTATCTATCCTCTTTTTATACCCTTTTTATCAACTGAAAAGCAAAAGAAGACTTTAGAGTATTTCAAAGGTGATTACCCTGATAAAATCAATAAATGCCTTAGAATAAGCGATATTACTAAAACCAAAACTTATACTAGAGTATGCAAAGAATGTATTAACGAAGATTTAAAAATTTACGGGGAACCTTATTATAGAAGGCAGCATGAGATTGAATTAAATAGAATGTGTTATAAACACAAAGTTCCTTTATTTGAGTGTAGTATATTCCCGTATAAGATTCCAAGAAGATATGATGATTACTATACAATTTTAAGTAATTCAAAAGAAATAACTATCCCGGAAGAATTCAAAGAAAGATTTTTAGATATAGCTGAGGATAT
>JGI24142J45722_1000556_pt1 | contig 20823 bp, 23 predicted proteins | sample BarGraIncu00431A_FD_45722 | JGI IMG/M metagenome (IMG submission 45722) | reverse complement strand
GACGGCGATAACATTGACGTGCGTCTGGATGGTCGCCCAGGCCGATCCCGGGACAGCTTTGGCGATGACTTCCGACAGCAGGTCGCAGGTATACCCCGACGTTACCAGCCGCGTTGTGTCACCCTCGACCGCAACGTCCGCACCCAGTGACTCGATGACGTCATGGACTGTCATGTTGCCTCCTATTCCTTACTTTCCAGGATAATCATCTCAACCTTGGTGGGCTTGTCCTTGCCCGAGATAATCACGAGGTGGTCGGAGAACCTACGGATATTCGCCAGACCCATGCCCGCACCAAAGCCCAGTTCCCTGATTGCATCAGTCGCGGTGGACCAGCCTTCCTTCATCGCAAGATCAATGTTCTCGATTCCGGGTCCCTCGTCTTCGACGCGCACTATGATCTCTCCATTGCGAGCAATGGCCCGGAGGGAACCCTGACCACCCGCATGGATACAAACATTCATCTCCGCTTCGTAGGCGCAGACGCTCGCCCGTCGAACAACGGACTCGCCGAAACCCTTGCTCTGGAGGAACGCCTTGAGCCGAGCCGAGCCTTCGCCAGCATTCTCAAGTCCCGTACAGCTTATGTCATGCACAAAGTCCGCACTGTTCTCGAACTCTTTCGAGAGAGCCGAGAAGCTGCCGAGGGTAATCGTGCGTTGCCGGTCGTGGACGTATACCGAGTAGAAGCTGCGAATGATCGCCGACAGGACGTCGGTGTCCGTGATCATGCCGACCAGCTTGCCATCTTCCTCGATCACCGGGAAACACCCGAACTTGAAGCGCTGGAAACAGGACAGGATTGTCTCAAAGGTGTCATGAGCATGCACAGAGATCACCTCGCGTGTCATGACCGAGTCAACAGAGTCGGCCAGACGCCCGTCGGCAAGCGCCTCAATGATCTTTGAAACCGAAATGAGCCCCACCAACCGAAAGTCGGCATCGACGATAGGCACTCCGGAAATTGACTTTTCCCGCATGAGAATGCGGGCTGCTGCAACGCGATTCTCAGGATGAAGGGCATGCACTGCGGTAGACATGACGCTGGAAGCGTCCAGATTGCTGAACAGCCCCAGATACCGCAGTGCTTCTACGCTCTGCTCAAGCGACATCTACTATCCAGAGAGACCTCGAGCATAGAGCTTGCCCGACGCCACGTACATGATGTCGTGTGTCGCCAGAATGACAATGCCTGTCGTGCGTGCCAAATCGGCGACATCCTGAGGCACATCCTTGCCTCTTACCACGAGGATGGCTGGCAGGTCAAGCATCTGTACCGTTCGAATAATCTGACGAGTAGTCAACCCAGTGATAAGCAACGTATCGGGACGACTCATGGCAAGAACATCGCTCATGAGGTCTGAAGCAAACGCGTGGTTCACCTCGATATTCGCCAGTTGTTCGCCTACGACGCACGTTGCTCCGGTAATCTCAAGAACTTCAGTCAGCTTCAAGTCGACTACTCCTCTCCAGGACGTTACCCTTCTATACTTCTTCCTGACAAGCCTCTGGTACATGTGATTCCGCAAGTGCCTGGTCGAATACTTCGGGAAAGTTGAGTAGTGCAGACTCGAACGCGAGCGGTGCGGCCTGTCCCAGCCCACAGAACGACGTATTGCACAGCGTATTGAGCAGCCTGCCGAGGCGTCGCAAGGAAGCGGGGTCCGCCGTCCGGTTGACGAGCGACTCCATGATCGTCTTGACTTGTAGTGTCCCTTCCCGGCAAGGTGTACATTTGCCACACGACTCGTGCCAGAAGAAATGGGCAACTTCCTCCAGGAATGGTAGGAGCGGCACATCCTCAGACGCTACCAGAATGACTCCGGAACCGATGGAAACATTGCTGGTCTTCATTGAGGCGAAGTCCAGTGGAGTGTCAAGGTACTTGTCAGTAAGCACAGTCCCGGCACTTCCACCAGTCTGAATGAAGCCAATGCGCTTGCCTCCCTTGACGCCGCCGCCAAAGTCGTAGATGAGTTCCCGCAACGTGACGCCCAGAGGTGCCTCGACGATACCTCGATTCACAATGTCGCCCGAGAGCGAGAAAACCTTGGTGCCGGCACTCGACGGTGTCCCGAATGACTTGAACCAATCGCTGCCATTCAACAGGATCGGCGGTACGTTGGCAAAGGTCTCTACGTTGTTGACGACCGTAGGCTTTCCGAAAAGTCCACGCTGAGGCGGGAACGGAGGCTTGTTCCGCGGCTCCCCCCGCTGGTTCTCGATGGACTCGAGCAGCGCAAATTCCTCACCACAGACGTAGGCGCCACCACCACGATAGACCTCAATATCAAACTGGAACCCCGTCCCCAGAACGTTCTCGCCAAGCAGTCCGTACTCATTGGCGTCCTTGATTGCCTTCTTGAGGCGCGCTATCGACATGAAGTACTCGCCACGGACATAGACGATACCGACGTGAGCTCCGGTAGCGTAGCCGGCAATGGTCATAGCTTCGACGATACTGTGTGGATCTCCTTCGAGAATAAGGCGGTCTTTGAAGGTGCCAGGTTCACCTTCGTCAGCGTTGCACACGATGTACTTCTCGTCGCTCTGCTCCTTCGCGACCATGCCCCACTTCAACCCTGTCGGGAACCCCGCGCCCCCTCGTCCCTGGAGCTTGCTGTCGGTCAGGATCTGGATAACCTCGCCGGGCTGCATCGCAAGAGCCTTGGCCAGCGCTTCATAACCGTCACGGGCAATGTACTCGTCAATGCTTTGTGGATCGATGAGTCCTGCGTTTCTCAGGACGATTTTCTGCTGGCTCTTCCCCGACTCTTTCTCGACCAGTCGCTTGGACGAGAGAGAGCGGTCAATCGTGAGGCGCGAGACCACGCGTCCCTTCAGGAGATGCTCCGTGACGATCTCTTCAACGTCTGAAGGCATGACGTTGCCGTAGTAGACGTCATCCGGGAAGACAGCCAGAACGACACCCTGGTCATAGATACCAAGAGCGCCAGTCTCGACCACCGATATCTGACTGCCCAGATTGTACTTGCCAATCATCTCCTCGAGAACGTGCTTGACTTCAAGAGCACCCTGGAGGACAGAGTTGGAGTCAACAGGAACGATAATCTGTGTCGAGAACAGCTTCATTGTGCACCTCCCGCGCGCTTTGCGTCGAGAATTCGTGGCAGATCTTCCGGCGTGAGGTTTCCGTACGCGTCGTCATCGATCATGAGAGCCGGAGAAACACCACAGATGCCAAGACAGCTGGAGGCCTCCAGCGTAAACATCCCGTCCGAAGTTGTTTCGCCCAATTCAACTCCAAGGAGTCGCTTGAGCTCTGCCACAATAGATGGAGCGCCGGTCACATGACATGGCCCGCTTGTACAGACACGGACCACATGCCGTCCCCGTGGCTCAGTCGACAGCATCGTGTAGAACGTGACGAAGCCGTTGAGCTGCGAGGCTGACACACCCACCAGGCGCGCCACCTCGCCAAGTACTGCACCCGGAAGGGAGTTACCATAGTGGTGTTCCAGTTCAAACATGATGTCCATGTACGACAGTCGGCCGTGGTGCTCGGCTCTATCTCTCTCGACCACGTCCTGCAAGAACATTCTGTCCTCTTCGGACAGTGTCCCCGCCTTTCCTGCTGATTGAACAGCCTTATCCGACCCCATGGTTTCCTCCCTGATCGTCATTTTCCGAAGCACTCTCGCCAGCAAGAGAGATCGGTCCTACTTTGCCTCCACAGTCTGCGGGCCCTTCTTCAAGTACGCGAACCAGTAGATAAAGCCGACGAAGAATGCGCCGCCGATGATGTTACCTATGGTCACGGGAATGAGGTTCTTAGTCCAGAGGGTTACCCAGTTCAGTCCTGCAAAATCTGCAAGAGTCTTGCCAGTAGCCTCCACAACCAGGGGGATGGACTTAAGGAGGATGCCGTAGGGGATGAAGAACATGTTTGCAACAGAGTGCTCGAAGCCTGAGGCAACAAAGGCCATGACGGGGAAGAAGACCGCGAACAGTTTGCCAATGATATCCTTCGAAGCAGTTGCCATCCACACCGCAAGGCAGACAAGCCAGTTGCAGAGAATGCCCCTGACAAGCCCCTGAACGAAGGTAAGACTGACCTTTGTTCCCGCGATCTTCAGTGCAGTGGAACCAACGAGGTTGCCATTCATGCTCCAGAGACCCGACCAATACAGGAGAAGAGCAATAAAGACCGAGCCAACCAGATTGCCGACGTAGACTGCAATCCATGTCTTCAGAAGTTCTCCCCAGCGAACTTTCTTCTCCAAAGCCGAAATGACAATCAGGTTGTCACCCGTGAAGAGCTCAGCCCCCGCAACCACAACGAGCATGAGGCCCACACTGAACACGGCTCCAGCGATGAACTTGGTGAAGCCAAAACCGAGGGTCGCATCGGCACCAACAAGAATCGACAACTGTGCACCAAATGCAATGAAGGCGCCCGCAAGAATCGCAAGAACAAAGAACTTCTTCATGGGCATCCTGCACTTGCCCTGACAAACATCGCCCAGCTTCTCGGCAATTTGAGGTGGTGTAAACATCGGTAGATCCATCCCTTTCCTCCCCTGATCAGATTTTTTCAATCTTGCATGCTGCGACTTTGAATTCGGGGATCTTCGATACCGGATCAAGAGCCGCATTTGTGAGAAGATTCGCACTTGCCTCACGGAAATGGAAACTAATGAAGACTACTCCCTTCATCGGCTTATCGGAGATTCTGGTTTCGACTTCGATGCTGCCTCTTCTTGTCGAAATCCTTACCGTTTCGCCGTGTTCGATATGAAGTTCCTCTGCATCTTCCTTGCTGATCTCCACATAGTTTCTTGGAACGAACGTGTCGAGCACTTTGACTCTTCTGGATTCCTGTCCAGAGTGGAAGTGATAGAGAATCCTTCCGGTGGTAAGAAGCAGCGGATATTCCTTATCCGGAAGCTCCTTTGCCTCGATGTATTCGACTGGACTGATGAGCGCTTTTCCGCTTGGCCTCTTGAAGACTCCACCATAGTGAAGGATCTTCGTTCCAGCATGTTCGTCAGTGGGGCAGGGCCACTGCAGGCCACCTTTCTCAAGACGCCAATGGTGAATACCGCCGTACGATGGCGTGAGGCTTGCCACCTCATCCATGACTGCCGCGGCATTCCTGTATGTCATAGGGTAGCCCATCTTTGTTGCAACGAGCGAAACGATCTCCCAGTCGAGTTTTGCATCTTCTGGTTTTTCTCGAGCAGGTCTGAGCAGCTGGACTCTTCGTTCGGTGTTTGTAAATGTTCCTTCCTTTTCGTATGCGGCTGCGGAAGGAAAAATGACGTCTGCAAGTTCTGCGGTCTCCGAAAGGAAGATTTCCTGAACAGCCAGGAACTCGAGTGCCTCCAGTCCCTTCCTCACATGAGTGATGTCGGGCTCCGTCATGAGAGGGTTTTCTCCCATGGAATATACAGCCTTGAGATGCCCACTGAGAGCGGCATCCCCGAATTCAGTCACAGGAAGTCCTGGCTTGTCGGAAAGTCTGACCCCCCATGCCTTTTCGAATTTCTCTCTGGCAGTAGGATCGGCTACTTTCTGATAACCCGGATAAACATCGGGAAGGGCGCCCATATCGCAGGATCCCTGAACGTTTGCCTGTCCCCTCAAAGGATTGATACCGTTTCCTTCTCTTCCAATGTGCCCAGTGACAAGAGCAAGGTTCGCGATGCTGAGTACATTGTCCGTACCGACTGAATGCTGGGTGATGCCCATCGTATAGAAAATCGTCGCATTAAGAGCAGTAGCATACACGATAGCAGCTTCCTCAATCAGTGCCTTGTCGACGCGTGTCAGCCTGGAGACCCTATCAAGGTCATACTTCGAAACAACCTTTGCGAACTCCTCATATCCTTCTGTATGCGCCTCGATGAACTCCTTGTTGACAAGTCCCTTGTCTACCATGACTTTCATCATGCCATTGAGAAGTGCAACATCGGTGCCCGGGAAATGCTGAATGTAGATATCAGCAACCTTTGCAAGGTCGGTCTTTCGTGGGTCACAGACGATAAGCTTTGCGCCACGCTTCTTCTTGTTCTCTTTCACAAACTGCGCAATCACGGGATGGGTTTCTGTCATGTTCGAGCCTATGACAAACATCACATCCGCATTCTTGATGTCCTCAACCGGGTTCGTTGCTGCAGCCGCGCCAAGCGCCTTACCTAACCCCGCAATGGTCGAGGCATGGCACAGTCTCGCGCAGTTATCCACGTTGTTCGTGCCAATGACCGCGCGAGCAAACTTCTGCACAGCGAAGTTGTCCTCATTCATGCATCTGGAGGAGCCAAGTACGCCAATAGCATCTGGCCCATACTTGTCCTTGATCTCCTGGAGCCTCGTTGCCGTGTATGCGATGGCCTCTTCCCACGTGGCTTCTCTGAACTTCCCGTTCTCCTTGATGAGAGGCTTTGTGAGTCTTTCGTTACTATTGACGTACTCATAGCCATAGCGTCCCTTGACGCAGAGTCTCCCCTTGTTGGGCATGGCAGCGTCGATTCCTCTTGCCATCACAAGGTTGTTCTTCTTGTCCTTGTACAGGGAAATATCGCAGCCCGTTCCACAATAGGCGCAGATGGTGTCGGTCTTCTCAAGGTTGAAGATCTTGCCCTTGCCGACGCGAGGTTTCTCGACAAGTGCTCCAACGGGGCAAGCCTGTACGCAAGCACCACAGAACTGGCAATCAGTCCCCTCAAGAGGCACGTTGAATGGGGTCGACACGACAGACTCGGAACCTCTCATTGCTATGCCAATCGCTTCGACCAGCGCCTCGTTCTCGCAGGCGTCCACGCAACGCCTGCAAAGGATACACTTCTGTGGGTCAAACTGGATAAATGGATTCGTGTCCCACGAGGTTTCCTTTGGACTCTCAAATGCCTCTCTGGCAACAAGAAATTCGCTCTTCTTGATGCCGAACTGGTAAGCGAGCTCCTGTAGCTCGCAATCTCCGTCTGCGTCGCAGGTCATACAGTCCAGAGGGTGATGCGCAAGTGCAAGTTCGAGATTTGTCTGCCGTGCCTCATGAATGGCAGAAGAATCTGTCGTAATTTCCATACCGTCGGTAATCCTAGTTAAACAGGCCCTTTGAAGGGTCCTGGCTTTCTTGACCTCGACGACGCACATTCCGCAAGCGCCTTCCTCGGCAATGCCTTCGAGGTAACAGAGAGTGGGGATATCATATCCTGTGCTCTTGCAGGCATCCAGGATAGTCATTCCCATAGGAAACTGATAGTCCTTCCCGTCGATCTTTGCGTTGATCAATTTTTCACTCATCATGAACTCCCTCCGGGGGTCTTACTCTTTGAGAATAGCACCGAAACGGCANACTTCATAGCACGAGCCACATTTGATGCACTTATCGACATCGATAACGTGNGCCTTCTTGACCTCGCCAGTGATAGCCTGGACAGAGCACTGACGTGCGCATGCAGTACAACCAACGCACTTGTCCGGATTGATGCTGTAGGTAAGCAGATGTTTGCAGACGTGTGCTGGGCATTTCTTGTCCTCGACGTGCGCACGGTATTCGTCTTCAAAAAAGCGAATAGTGGAAAGGACCGGGTTGGGCGCTGTCTGCCCCAATCCGCAGAGTGAAGTGAGCTGCATGACCTTCCCCAGGCTCTTCAGTTTCTCCGTGTCGCCATCGTGGCCCTTGCCGTCACAGATGCGTTCCATGATCCGGTACATCTGTCTCGTACCCTCGCGACAAGGAGTACACTTGCCACAGGACTCGTCAACAACGAATCCTAGGTAGAACCTGGCCACGTCGACCATGCAGTTGTCCTCGTCGAGGACGATGAGACCACCGGAACCCATGATCGTCCCAATCTCCTTGACCGAATCGAAATCGATGGGCATATCAAGGTAGTCAGCGGTAATGACACCACCGGAAGGCCCTCCTGTCTGGGCGCCCTTGAACTTCTTGCCGTCAGGGATTCCGCCACCGATGTCAAAAACCAGCTCACGGAGTGTCGTGCCCATGGGTACTTCGACGAGACCCGTGTTCTGAACCTTCCCGGCCAGAGCGAAGACCTTGGTGCCGGGACTCTTGAGCGTTCCGACACTGCGGAACCAGTCTGCCCCATTGATCAGGATGGGGGCGATGTTGGCATACGTCTCCACATTGTTGATGAGCGTCGGCTTGCCCCACAGGCCCGCCTGAGCGGGGAATGGAGGCTTCATACTTGGAGCCCCTCGCTTTCCTTCGATGGAGCGGAGCAATGCCGTCTCCTCGCCGCAGACAAATGCCCCCGCGCCGATGCGAATCTCGATATCGAAGTCGAACCCACTGCCAAGGATGTTCTGCCCAAGGAACCCATACTCACGGGCTTTTTTAAGGGCATAATCGAAGCGCTCTACGGCGAGGGGATACTCCGCACGCACGTACATATAGCCGGTTGCGGCACCGATAGCGTGCCCTGCGATGACCATCGCCTCGACGATCGAGTGTGGGTCACCTTCGAGCACACTGCGGTCCATGAAAGCACCTGGATCCCCTTCATCACCATTACAGACGACGTACTTCGGAGCGCCTGTTGCCTCCTTCGCTGCCTTCCACTTGATCCCCGTCGGAAACCCGGCTCCACCACGCCCACGCAACCCAGAATCCTGCACGATCTTGATGATTTCGTCCGGACTCATCTCAAGAGCTTTGCCAAGACCAAAATAGCCATCACGGGCTATGTATTCTTCGATCGAAAGTGGATCTATCACACCGCAGTTGCGCAACACCCGTTTCACCTGATGTGTGTAAAAAGGTATTTCCTCACTTGTCTGAGCCTTCTTTTCGCTCGCCGGTCCATGATACAGCAACTCAGGCACAGTACGTCCCTTGACGAGATGCTCACTGACGATGAGGCCTGCATTCTGCACATTGACCTTCTGGTAGAACGTCCCTTCCGGGTAAACGACAACAATCGGACCCAGGTCGCATGCTCCCATGCAGCCCGTCTCGATGATCTGAACCTCATCTTGGATGCCGTTCTTCGCCAGCTCTTCGACAAGCACGTCCNTGACGTTCTTTTCACCACTTGTGATGCAGGCGCCACCCGCACAAACCAATAGCTGATTTCGTATCATTGCGTTTTCCCGTCTCCTTTTCCAGCTAAATGTTCCCCCGTTTGATGACCAATTCGGCCACGACCTGGCCACATTGGATGTGCTCGTGGACGATTCGGCGGGCATTCGCGTCGTTGACATCTCCATATACGACACTGGGCTGGTCTTTCATCGATACTTCAACCGTCGGTTCCCTGTCGCACAGACCCATGCAACCAGACTGCACAACTTGGACATCATGGATGTCGGCCTTCTCCAGCTCCTCAATGAGAGCCATGAGGGCATCCTTTGCCCCGGCCGCAATTCCGCAGGTACCCATAGCAACAACGACCTTGCCCCGGTCCTTGGCNCGGCGAAGGTTCATGTCTTTCAGGGTCTGCTCCTTGATGCGCTTCAATTCTTCCAGTGACTTCATCGTTTCCTCCTCCGTTTCCAGGGTTATGCGTACTTGTTCAGCAAGGTGATGACCTTGTCCGACGTCATACGGCCATATGTGTCTTTGTCGATAACGATAACGGGAGCAAGACCACAGGCTCCCACGCAGCGCACCAGGTCGAGCGTAAAACGCCCGTCCTGTGACGTTTCCCCAGCCTTGATGCCCAGGGTCTTCATGACCTTATCATACACAGTGTTGCCACCGCGGACGTAGCACGCAGTCCCAAGGCACACACTCACCGTGTGTCGTCCCTTTGGAACGCGGCTGAAGAAATGATAGAACGTCACTACGCCGTATACGGTCGAGCGTGGGACATTCAGCCTTGTCGATACATAATCGAGGACATCGTCCGGGAGGTAACCAAAAATCTCCTGGGCGCGGTGCATGACGTTAATGAGGTTTCCCTGTTGACTTGCCTTCTCATTGATGTACACGTCAAGTTCGCCAAACTGCCTCTTCAGCTCGGGGTTCTCTTTCAGTCGGTCTTCCAAGTTCATCCGCATACACGTTCCTCCCCTTTCGACTTTTCACCCGCACGGATCATCAGTCGTGCCATAATGAGATCGTCCGGTGTGTTCACGTTGAAGAAAGACATTAACCCTTCATCGTATTGCATGCCATAGGCCCGGTCAATGAAGCCGATGCGCAACGACTCATTGCGAAAGAGTTCCCGAACAGAGCGAGCCCCTGATGCCAGAAGTTCGGCTGCGACGTTGGCGACCCGAGAAGAATAGATGGCAAACAACGGCTCAAGAAGGCCATCGATGTTGGGAACAAGGATGTCCAAGTCCTGCGCGCACGCACGCTTTCCCATCGCCTGAGCCAATGAAAAAGAGACAAACGGCATGTCGGCACCGACCACCATGTTCAGTACCGCATCTGATGCTCTGAGTCCACTGTAGATACCGCCCAGAGGCCCTGCATCAGCAACAAGGTCGCCGACAACTAGTCGCTCCGGCTTGCCGTCTGTAGGTATGAGACCGTTGTTCTCGACGATAATGTGGCGCTGGTACAGCGCACCAAGCCGATGCAAGGGGTATTCATAGAGAGGGATACCTGCGAGAGAAAGGCAGTACTTCGACAATCCCATTCGCCGGCTACGGCCACCTGCAAGAACAATAAGGTTCATGAGCGGCATCTGCGCCCTCTTGTTGTCTCCCTGCAAAATCCAACGCCAGCTACCAACTCTGTCTTCATGACCTATCGGAACTCCTCGGATTTCCCCGCTGCAACGACCAGGTCATCGACCGATTCGGGTGAAAAACGCCCCATGTTAACTCCTTTCCTCACGTCACTAAACCACAAAGGTGTGAACTGCTGACGTTCACCAAACACATAGAGTAACCCGATGCATATCAATCAGATCTACCCGAACACGGGTGCACATGTGAATTCTATAACAGCTCCGACAGAAGTCAACCTTCAATATCCGTTACATGCCAGGTCAAGAGACCTGTGCTAGTCCATTCACAGTATAGAAATCCTGCAGTCCGCAACAAAACGAACAGGATACCTCATTCATCAGGTACACAAGGGCCCTTCAATCATTGACATCACGGGAAAAGNGGGTACAGTAANCATGATAAGTTNCGAAGAGACAAAGGAGAGTTTTATGCCAATCAAGAGAGCTTCTGTTAAGGACGCCCGCAANACCAAGACACGGACGGCATACAACACCGAGCATACAGCTAAGACAAAACTTGCCCTGGATATGGCTCGCAAGTCCGATTATGCCCCCGAGAAAGTTGTCGACGCCGTGAAACAACTCGACAAACTCGCTCAGAAGGGCATTGTCCACAGGAACACGGCTGCTCGTAAGAAGTCTCGCCTGATGAAGAAGGCGAATGCCGCCAAGGTTGCGACCAAGGCTACTGCGTCGTAAGAGCTACTGCTGAAAGCAACCGCTCAAGGGCTGCCAGCGCACTGCTGGTGAGCCCTTTTTTCGTTTCATACTCAATTTCCTCGAGGCGCTCCAGCATAGCCTCAAGTTCACGCAGCTTAATCTGGCTTGCCGCTGTCAGAAGAGCACTTAGCGTATAATCGTCGAGGTATTGATGCTGGGTGCGCAGGCACCAGGCCCTGAGGTCGGCCTTGGGCCGGTTCGACTTCGAAACGAGCTTTGCGTTCAACAACCGTACAAACCCGAGTTCCACATCATAGAGAATGGTTGTGTCCGCCGCCCCGGAAGCTGACAGGTCATAGAGCGCTGTCGCTGCACGGTCGTACTTCCTGAGAGAGATAGCCTCAACGAGATCAGCAGCAGCAGCAATGTGACACCGAGGCACGACCTCGCGGACATCAGCGACGGTGACGGCTGCGCTGGTATACGCAAGGAGTTTGTCGATTTCGCTTCGCATAAGGAAGAAGCTGCTTGCCGTCCGCCCCATGAGCTCGTGGACAGCCTGGTCCTCTATTGCACGCCCCTCGAACCTCTTCTTGATCCAGGAGCGCACCGCAGTCGGGGGCACGGCGTAGCTGGTAACCAGATACGCCTTTTTCAGCAGCTCTGAAGGAACTTTGACGGGGTCCGCAAATATGACAGTGGTGGTGCTACCAGACAGAAACAGGGGGGCCATGGTACCCAGACGTTTGGCTCCCTTGTCTTCGAGGCTGTTAATGACGAGAACTTTGCGCCCGGACCCAAAGCTCTCGCTGCCGAGGAACTCGCGGATACCGTCCACGTTGTCGTCGCTACCCTCNAACTCGGCATANTCGAAGGCNCGGAAAGCTTCNGCTACCAGTGAGCGCGCTGCCTCTTTCGCCTGTGGAACGAAATAGTCGTCTCCGGGCGCGAAGACATAGAGCGACGCCGGCTTCTTACCCCTGAGGCTTGTGAGACCCTCAGTCACTGAGACGTCGTTGGAGCCTGACGCGTATCCCTTGGCTGCTGCCATTGCTCCCGGTCTATGGATAGATCTTCTCGAGCAAGCGCGGGAACGGGACCGTTTCCCGCACATGCGGCAGCTTGCAGATCCACGCTACTGTCCGCTCGACGCCAAGACCAAACCCGCTGTGCGGGACCGATCCGTACTTGCGGAGGTCCAAGTACCACTGGTAGTCTGCTTCGGCAAGCCCCTCGGCATGAACTCGTTCGAGAAGCAACTTGTAGTCGTCTTCGCGCTGCCCGCCTCCGATGATCTCGCCGTATCCCTCCGGAGCCAGCAGGTCAGCACACAGTACCGTCTGCGGATTGGCAGGATTTGTCTTCATGTAGAACGCTTTAAACGATTTGGGGTAGCTGTGCACAAAGACCGGCCGTTCGAACTGGTTCGAGATGAGCGTTTCCTCGTCTCCACCGAAATCGTCGCCCCACTGTATCGGCGAACCGGCTTTCTGGAGGAGCTTCACTGCCTCATCGTAGGAAATNCGTGGAAACGGCGTAGCTATCTTCTCAAGGGGAGAAGTATCCCGCTCGATGATGGCAAGCTCCTCTTTGCGCTTCTCCAGGACCTGCTGCACAATGTACGTGACGAATTCTTCCTGAACATCGCAGTTCTGCGACCAATTGCAGTACGCCATCTCGGGCTCGACCATCCAGAACTCGGTCAGGTGCCGGCGCGTCTTGGATTTCTCGGCGCGAAACGCAGGACCAAAGCAGTAGACTTTCCCAAAGGCCATGGCCGTCGCTTCGTTGTAGAGTTGGCCACTCTGCGACAGGTAAGCGGGTACACCGAAATAGTCAGTCGAGAACAGGGTCGAGGCTCCTTCGCAGGCATTGGCGGACAGGATGGGGGCGTCCATGAGCAGGAAGCCGTTGTCATCGAGGTAGTCACGGATGCTCTTGACGATCGTGGCACGTATGCGCATGATCGCCCACTGGCGCTTCGAGCGGAGCCACAGGTGCCGGTTGCTCATCAGGAAGTCGACGCCGTGCTCCTTGGGCGTAATCGGGTAGTCCACAGCTGCCTGATGGACCTCGATCTTCTGAACATGCATTTCGTGACCACCGGGCGCCCGCTCTTCGGCATGGATCGCACCAGTGATACTGATGCTGCTCTCCTGCGTGAGGTGGTGCACCGCCTCGAATGTCGACTCGTCGACGTCACTCTTGGCAACGACACACTGCATGATGCCGCTGCCGTCCCGAACCAGGACAAACGCTACTTTTCCGCTGCTGCGGCTGTTGTAGACCCAACCATTGACGGTCTGGACCTGCCCGACGTAGTCTGCGGCCTTGTCGATGTACATGATTACTTCTCCTCCAGCGATTTCTGATGCGGACACGCTGTCGAGTTCAGGTTCGCCCCACATTCGGGGCACAACCCCTTGCATTCTTCTTTGCAAAGTGGAAACTCGGTGACTTCGATGAGCAGGTTCTGGCGCACCACATCGGAAACGTCGAGTACGTCCGACTCAAGCGCAAACACGTCTTCCTGATCAGGATCCTCTTCCCCATTGAGAAGATACGTTTCATTGACGTCGAACTCGACATCCTCCACGACCGGGTCCAGACACCTCACGCAGGGCTGGCTCACCCTCGCGCTAAACGACCCGGAAAACTGATAACCGATGCCAAGATTGCTCAGGACAAACTGTCCCGTCACCGGCTCAAGGAGCGTAATTCCAGGGAGATCTCCAACCGAGGTTTCCTCAAACGCGAACGATTGACTACTCCCTTGCTCAATGTTCAGTTTCTGGAGTTCGAGTCTCATCGTTGTTCTCCTCCACATGAAACTGCATCTCCGACGCCTTGACGGTCTCAGTAAGCTTCGTCAGGATCTGCTCCAGCTGCTCCAGCATCTTAAGTGAGTAGTCGTCAGCCTGCTGTTCAGTGGTCTTTCGCGCGGCCACAACCTCGGCCATCATGCGCTCTCGTTCGGCGGCGGCGGAACGTACGATTTCGTTGTCTGCAACCAGGTCGTCGTGCGAGCGCTGGCCCTCTCCTATCATCCGGCCGCACTGTCGCCTGGCATCCGCCATCAAGGCGTCACGCTGCTCCAGCAGAGCAGACGCATTGCGGACCTGTTCCGGGAATGCCGTGCGGAGATGTGCGATTGCATCTGCCAGCTCCTCGTCCTTGATGAGACGATAGCCAAACAACCTGGGGCTCCGCTCCCTCACCTGATCGATGCGGTCGATGATGTCCTGCAGCGTAAGCTTCTCAATCATGCGTTCCTCCCCTGGCCCGAGACAGGCCAAGCACAACCCTGTCTGCAACACTCGCAGGCACCAAGTCACGAATGTCCCCGCCGCCTTTGTACATTTCTTTGATGAGTGTGGAAGAAACGAAGACATGCTCCTGCGAGCTCATCAGATAGATGACATCCACATTCGGGTCAAGATACCTGTTCGCCCAGGCGAGCTGTACTTCATGATCAAAGTCCGAGACGGGCCGCAATCCGCGCAGCATGATGTTTGTGCCTACGCGCTTCATGAAATGAACGACCAGGTCGTCGAAGCCTTCCACCACGACGTTCGGGATATGCCGCGTTGCGCTGCGGACCATGTCGACGCGCTCGTCCAGCGACCACATTGGACTCTTATATGCTATGCCGGCCACACCGACGACGAGCCGGTCGCACAAACGCGCTCCACGCTCAATAACGTCGACATGTCCTCTGGTGACCGGGTCAAACGTGCCCGGATAGACGATTGTATCCATATATCTCATAGACCTCATGTTCAAGTGTAGTCAAAAGGCGTCCGATGAAAAGAAAAGGAGGGACGCCTCACGGCGCCCCTCCTCATGATATTGACACAGTCAGGCCAAAAGCACCTTGCTCAGAAAACTCTGTGTACGCTCACACTGAGGATGTTCAAATACCTCAGAAGGAGATCCGGACTCAATGATGAGGCCCTGATCCATGAAGATGACGCGGTCCGCGACTTCCTTCGCAAAACCCATCTCATGTGTGACGACAATCATCGCCATGCCTTCGTCTGCAAGTCTGACCATCACGTCGAGGACCTCATGGATCAACTCCACGTCAATGGAGGACGTCGGTTCGTCGAACAGCATGAGCTTCGGGTGCATGGCAAGCGCACGCGCTATGGCCACGCGCTGTTGCTCACCGCCACTCATCTGACCAGGCTTGTAATCGGCGCGATGCGACAGACCGACCTTCGCCAGAAGCTCCATTGCCTCAGCCTCAGCCGCTTTGCGAGCAATCTTCTTGACGACGAGAGGGCCCAGGGCGACGTTCTGAAGAGCGGTGAGGTGAGGAAACACGTTGAACTGCTGAAACACCATGCCGATGTCTTCTCTCAGTCTGCGAATGTCATACTTGCCTGACTCGACGAGCTTGCCGTCGAATGTCACGCGGCCGGCCGACGGGGGCTCGATCCAGTTAATGCACCTCACCAGCGTACTCTTGCCCGAACCTGAGGGCCCCATCACCACCAGCCGTTCCTTGCAATCCATGTCAAAGCTGACTCCCTTGATGACTTCGAGAGAGCCGAACGACTTGTGCAGCTCCTCGACGACGAGCAGCTTCCCCTGTGACATCATCATGCCGCCGGCCATCTCACTCTACCTTCTTCTCGAGATTTCGGGACCACTGCATGACCGGAGTAGTCATGATCAAGTAGATGAGTGCTGCGCCGATGAGCGGCGACAAAAAGTTGGCGGTGCGGGCGCCGATGATCTTCGCATTGAAGAGAAGATCCTGCATCGCAATGACGCTGACCAGGGAAGTATCTTTGATCAACGCCGCAAACTCATTGGCAAGCGGCGGCAGAACTCGCCGGAACGTCTGCGGGAGGATAACGTGGCGCAGTGCCTGCGCCCGATTCATGCCCAGCGAGAAAGCGGCTTCAGACTGTCCCTTGGGGATCGATTCCACAGCCGCTCTGAAGACCTCCGCTATGTAGGCTGCATAGCACACTGCAAGAGAAACCACGGCGGCAGGGAACCGAGGCAGGTTCAGGCCTATCGTCGGGAGAGCATAGTATACGATCAGAATCAGCAGCAAAGCCGGCGTCCCGCGAATGGCCTCGATGTAGACACGCGTAATGGCGCCGATGACCTTTCCACCAAACATGTTCAACAGCCCCACCAGAAGCCCAGCGACAGTCGCAAAGATCATCGAGACGACCGTCAGTGTAAGCGTGGTCCATGCACCTGCCAGGAGGAACGGCAGGTTGTCGAAGATGATCGACCACTTAATCATTTTTCGTTACCCCGACCACAACTGCTACTTGGGCAGGTATGGCGGGTCGGCAAAGAAGTACTTGCGGTAGAGGGTCGCGTACGTCCCATCCGCAACCACTTTACGGAGGGCCGCATCGATGTCGCTCTTGAGTTGAGTGTCGTCTTTCCGCACGGCGATACCATACAGCTGTGTCAGNTCCTGNCCAGCTATCGAAGTCGTATCGATAACCTTCAATGCAGGATGCGTACTGGCATAGGCCGTGCACACGGGATAGTCGTTAACCACAGCGTCGATCCTGCCATTCTCGAGGTCCTGGGTGGCAAGCTGGATGTCGGGGTACGAGTTGACCTTCACGCCGGTGATCAGCTTGGCATCAATCTCGCCTGTCGTGCCAACCTGAACGCCGACCGTTTTTCCCACAAGATCCTCGGGTCTGGTGATATTATTCTTGGCCGGGTTGTACATGATGCCCATGTCCGACCGGTAGTAGGGAATAGAGAAACTGACCTCCTTCTCGCGGTCGGGCGTAATCGTCATGGACGAAATGACAACCTCAAACTTTTGCGTCTGGAGGGCAGGAATGATGCCATCCCAGGCTGTGGTCACGATGTCCGATTTCAGCCCAAGCTTCTGGGCGACGGCGGCAATGAGGTCGATGTCGAAACCCGTCGGCTTGTTGGTACTGTCGGCAAACTCGAAAGGAGCGAACGTTGTGTCGTTGCCGACGGTCAGAGCGCCATCCTGTTTGACGCGGTCGAGGTCTGATAAAGTGTCTGCAGGTCTGCAGCCCGAGAGGACCAGAAGACAAAGAACGAGTGCGACAGTGAAGACCGCACCCCACCGTGATGTACGAGTTCTGCTCATGTCTGACTCTCCTTGTTGCCAGGGTATNAAGATACGGCACGACATNCGTCGCGTCGTTACCANGNGGCTCTTCGGCTGATTGGCTTGTAGCATTGGTTAGGTGAAGTATAGGGACGAGTCAGAAAATGCAACGAGAAATGTGCANAGAAGATGAAGAGAATAGGGAGACCGGGGTGCAGATCAGTCCGATATCAGGGTCGTTTGTGTTCAGAGTTCACCCTGGACATCACTCCCAATCTGNCGTAGTCGTCGGCTCGACGATGGAGATTCTGGATCTCCTCGTCTGCAAGTCCTCGCACAGTGNGTGCGGGGANACCCATCGAGAGTGANCGGGCAGGCACGACCCTGTTCTCAGGAACCAGCGCTGCGGCGGCTANCACTGCCTCGTCACCGACAGTGGCTCCNGTGAGGACGGTGGCATGCATGCCCACCATGGCATAGTGGCCGATGGTGCAGCCATGCAGGACGGCGCTGTGGCCGACAGTGGCGCCCTCACCGACAACGAGAGGGATGCCGGGTTCTACATGCCCCACGACATTGTCCTGGACGTTGGCGTTGCGGTGCACGATGATTGGCGCAATGTCGCCACGGAGGACCACCCCATACCAGATACTGGCACCCTCCTCGACGGTGACGTCTCCTATCAGGACGGCCGTGTCGGCGACAAATGCCGTGAATGCTACGGTTGGGGTCTTTCCGTCGAACGCACGAAGAATACCGGACATCAGTGTTCCTCCTTGTGATGCAGTCGTTTTGCATGAGTCTCAGCAAAATCCGCGATGAAGCTCACACCGGCCAGGCCTAGCGCACTCATGCCACCAACAACTGCCAGAACTGACCAACCCGGCGGCCTGCCGACGAGGTGCATAACAAAAGCTCCCACGGAGGCAGCGCAGGCGACCAGGACGAGAACAATGCCTGCTGCGGTCGCCAGATGAGGTAGCTCCCTTCGATGCTTTACTTTCTTCATGGATTGCACAAAGTATAGGGTAGCACTGTTCTTGGCAGTGCGATATGGGGTGGTTCGCTCAGTAGACGGTTGCCAGAAATCCGAATCATGCAGGAGGAGAAAGGATGAAGAAGACAGCGTTTGCCCGTGGTGTAGTGTTGATGGTTGTTGCTGCAGTGATCGTCACGGTCTTGACAGGGTGCAAGACTCAGAGTGGAACATTTAACTGGGGGACTGACCCGACGTATCAGCCATTCGAATACGTCGATGCAGCCAACAAGCCCACAGGGTTTGACGTCGAACTGATGGAAGCCATCGCAGCGAAGATGGGCAGGACCAGTAATCTGACCAGTGAGGCTTTTGATGGACTTCTCCTTGCCCTGGAGGGAAAGAAGTTCGACGCTGTCTGTGCCGCCATGACGATTACCCCCCTACGCGAGAAGGAGGTCAGTTTCTCCATTCCCTACTACCGGTCGGACATGGGCATCATGTACAACCCGGCCAAGAATAATATCACCAGACCCGAGGATCTTGTGGGAAAAACGGTCGGCGTTCAGGTTGGCACGACAGGCGAGGCGTCTGCCAAGCTGATCACCGGTGTGAAGGTCAACTCCTACCCCGACATCCAGCTTGCTACCCAGGACCTCGAGAATGGCAGGATCGACGCTGTGGTGAACGACTCTCCTGTGTGCGTTTTCTATGCCAGTACGCATCCTGCATTGAAGGTCTTCAGTACCACCTCGATAGCTGGTCAGGATCTGACGCAGCTGTATGGTATCGCCATGCGCCTCGAAGACAAACAACTGAAGGCCGCTGTCGACAAGGCCCTTCAGGACCTTGTTAAGGATGGCACGTACGACACCATCTACGCCAAATGGTTCGGAAGGACACCCGACTTTCGTCCAGGAGACCAGAAGCCCTGACGCCTCGACTGAAGCTTCCCTAAGTTCACGTCCGCCGTACCCGGGAAGGGTATGGCGGACGTGAACTACCGAGCTGCCTCTTGGCCTAGAATGCGGTAGTCACATCGATGTAGCCCTTTCTCTGAGCCTGGCGACTGCCGAAAAAGACTAGGACCCACCCGAGTGCAAACAGGACCACTGCCGACAGGGCAACTCTTCCCAACAACTGGAACGTCGACATGTCGGAAAGAAAACTGGTAAGGATCTTCCCGGAGATCGCCCGGCGCATGAGTTCGATGAACGGACTCAGGGGGACAAACTCCGCGATCTTTGCAAACATCGCTGGGAAAGCAGTTGGAGGAAACAGCGCCCCACTGAGTACGAAGATGCCCCCAAAGAGCGCGTCGACGACGTCGACATCCAGTTTGATCGTCAGGAGGAACACAGAAGCCACGGCCAACCCCAAGCCGGCAGCCACAAGATACCCGAGGATGGCGCCCGCTATGAGGTACCCCCAGTCGGGGTGGAACGGCAGACGCAGCACGGGAATGAGCCAGCACAAATTGATGATGATTCCTGCGAGTGCAATAAGATACCGAGTTGTGGCACGGCCGCACAAGTAGGTCCGGTACGAAGTGCTCGACAGGAAGATGTACTTCAGCGTCTGATAGTGCTCTCGGTCATCGTGGACACTGAACGCCATATCGAAGAACACCATGCTCAGCGAGTAGTAGAAAATGGTCCCATAGAGTGCGTATGGGAGCAGCCCCGTCTTCTGGCCGAAGACCCCATACAGGATGATGACCGCGAGAAAACTGCCGATCGGATATGCCGCAAGGTAGAGCAGCCACACCCACTTCTTTGTCCAGTTGCTCTCGATCTGCAGACCAATATACATGGAAGCAAGGAAACCCTTCATCACTGCCACCTGAGCGTCAGGCGCGCATCGCGCCTGGCCTTGTACTCGACAGCCCGCAGCGCCCACGATGCGATGAATACAAACACAACACCCAGTCCGATGAGGATGAGCAACTCCCAGCGCCAGTCCAGCACCTTCACTGTAAACGAAGGTACCAGTAGCTGTCTCAGTGCGTCAAGCCCAAGTGTTGTCGGGATGAGTGCCGCGATACCGACCAGGCCCAATCCCAGGAATCGGGCGGGNAAGTAGGATCCTGAGAGAACGTTCGTCGGTTCCATGACGAGATCGGCAGTGCGCCATGCGTCGCGCCCATGGTAGAGAAACAGCGACGAAAACACGATGCCCAGCCCATACATGGAAAACAGAGTCACAAGGAAAACGAGCAAGGCCAGGGGCAGGTGCAGAACCGTGAACTGCACCTTGAACACAGCGATGCCAAAAAACAGCACCGCCAGAGAACGGAGCATTGTATGCATGGCGCCGCCGACGGACAGACCGACGAGAAAGGCGGACAGTGGGGCAGGGCTCACGAGCATTAGCTCAAGGTTCCCCATTTCCTTCTCCCAGTATAACTGCGTCGCAACACCCCATAGGACGTTCATGAAAAAAGG
>JGI24142J45722_1000533_pt1 | contig 21413 bp, 12 predicted proteins | sample BarGraIncu00431A_FD_45722 | JGI IMG/M metagenome (IMG submission 45722) | reverse complement strand
TGAACTGCGCTACAGCACCGACCCGAATAACGAGGCCGCCTGGCAGAATGGCGATCATCACATCAGCTGCCGGCAGATGGTGATTGAAGGGGTGGTGCCCGGTACGAAGTATTACATCTGCGTCCGGTTCCACGGCGCCAACGGAACCGGCCCCTGGTCCGAGCCGGTAAGCATCATCGCGCTGTAGGGTCGGTCTCCCAAGCGGGGAAAGCTCAAAAAAAAGGCGCCGGCAGATTGCTGGGCGCCTTTTTTTGTTTTTGCCCTGTTACCCGGTAATTGGCTGCAGTTTTCGCTCTCATCCTCCACCCCGCTCACAATTCACCATGCAAAGCTGGAATCAATATAACCATCAGGGGTACTTTCGAGAAATAAAACATTCCCAATTCCAGTAAGTACATCCCCTCTCCTTCCCTTCCCGTGTTGCCTTCCGCATGTCATGACTGCATTGGCGACCCGAAAAAGGGTCAAGGGGCGGCCATGAAATAATAATTTTCCCCGCTGGAAAACTGCTTGCAAAATGCCTCCCTATTCAAAGACGCCTGGCCGTTACTGTCGAGCCACTCCGACATGAGGAACAGATGCAAACCACACTGGGCTGACAGTAAATCGTAGATATCCTCCGGACTGGTCCCGTAGTGGTCAGCCGCACCGAGCCCGTGCTCAAAAATGATTACCGGCCGGCTCCTCTTGATAGTCTCGATGGCGCCCTTGAAAACCTGAAGCTCGGCACCCTCCACATCAACCTTAATGAACTGAATAAGTTGGTCTTTGGGCACAATATTGTCCAGCAGGTTCGTCTTAACCGTTATATTCTGGATCTCCTCGTTTGACCTTTCGTAAGTTCGTTCTTTGAATCCGCTATAGCCCGGGTTGCTGACGACATACTGGAACGTCGTGGTACCTTCTGTATCATTCAATGCATAATCATAGAGGTGGACGTTTTCCTTGCCTCCAAAGGATGCCAGCAGACCCTGGTGCAGGCGTGGAAGCGGCTCAAAGGCAAAATGTGTCCCCTTTGGTGCAAAGTGCATCTGCATGGTCAGAATACTGCCCTGGTGGCAACCGACGTCCACGCAGTTAGAATCCTTCCTCAGGGCACGTTTCATTACCTGGAGAGTTTGGATATCATAGAGAAGATTCTTGTCTTCTTCGTGAGATAGTAATGAGGTGAGTGCAGCATGCAATTTTCTGACAGGCAATTATAGAGATGTTCCGAAAAATATCCGTTTCAGCAGATCTTTCATGTTGCCTCTCTACGTTGAGCAAGGCCAATCACTTGTCTGATATACGCTTTGCAAAGGATAGTCTGACAACGACAGAAAAAAGCATTCTTTTTATCTTGGAGAATGGATAGGAGGATATTCCCGATCACGCCAATGACAATAAAAAACAGATATTTGATTATTTTCGCGAGTATGATGCGTTTGGGGAATTTTGCAATCTCAATCACTGCAGCGGAAACTCCCTGCCAGTTTGCTCGTTCCAATAGCCAGGTCTCAGTCAGCCGATGAGATTGGATATTATGGTGGACAGTGGCATCGTCTCTGTAAAGGATTTTGTATCCAACTTCCTCTATTCTCAAGCAGATATCGACTTCCTCCATCGAGAGCAGGCAATTCCCGATTCGACCGAGGTTTTCGCTGAAGCCTTTCAGGGAATTGAAGATGGATTTTCGGAAAGCAATGTTGGTCCCCGCCGGATAGTCCGGATAATGGAGGAAGCGCTGCGCACCATGATCCACAATGGAAAAGAAGCAGTGGAGCCGCTCAGGAATCCAGGATGGCGGTGCACCTTCCGGCCAAGCAGCCACAACCTTGCCACCAACACACATGACATCTTCCTGTTGAAACCCCCTATCCAGAGCCGTCAGCCAATCTGGCTCCGGCCAGGCATCGTCATCGATGAAAGCCACAAGTTCTCCCCGGGCCGCTGTGATCCCCAGGTTTCTGGCAAAGGAAAGGCCAGGTTTCTCGGCGATTACCGACACCAAGTTGCCGGATTTGACCGCGGCATCCCGGATGACCTGCGCAGTGCAGTCGGTTGACGCGTTATCCACAACCAGGATTTCAAAGTCGCCCTCAGGATAGCGCAGGTCCCTCAATCTTTCCAGGGCCTCGGCAAGGTCGGGCGCCCGGTTGTAACTGCAGATGACTATGCTCCAGCGCAAGGCTCGTCCTCCGCGTAAAATCGGCGAGTTTTCTCGATCATGCCTGTCACGTCGAACTCGTTCAGTGCTGTTTGCCTGGCGCAGGCCCCCATCTGCTTCCTTAATTCCGGGCTGGAGGCAAGCCTACGAATCTTCTCAGCCAGGTCAGTTGGGGAGGCAGGGAGGCAGAGCAGTCCGGTCTCACCGTCCTTGATTGCTTCGGGTGTTCCGGTTATCCGGGTAGCAACTGCCGGTTTCCCTGCAGCCATCGCTTCCAGCAGTGTCAAAGGGAAGCCTTCATTGAGTGATGCCAGGATGAAGATGTCGGTAATGGCAAGAATCGCGGGGATGTCGGTTCTGAAGCCAGCCAAGCGCACTAAACCCGTCAATCCCTTAGTCTTCAGATACTCCTCGAGAATTCCTTTCAGCGGGCCGTCACCGATCAGGAGTAACACCATTGGGATATGTTCTCTTGCCAGAATTTCGAGGGCTTCGACGAGATACTTTTGCCCTTTCTGTTCGGCAAGCCTTGCCACATTGGTCAGCACAAGGCTCCCCTCAGGGATATCGAGTTCCCGTTTTAACGCTGCCCCGTCACCTGCGGTCGTGCTCTCTCCATAGAGGGAACAGTCAATGCCGTTGTGAACGACGAAGAGTTTTTCGGCCGGCATCCCATAGTTAAGCACCAGGCTATCGCGGTTTCCCTGCGACACGGCGAGAACCTGTCGCGCCCTCAGATAGGACAGTTGTTTCAGTGGGTTGAACAGGAAATGCGTCAAGGCAAAGTAGGGACCCGCCTGATAGGGGTACGGGGGTACCAAGTGTTCGGTCATAAGGTAGTTTAGACGCAACAGGGCAGCAGCTGTCAAAAGCCAGCGGCAGGAATCCGTATAGGGCAGTGAAAAGTGGAGAAGAGCATTTTTGTGCGAGGAGAAGAATCTGAAAGCAATAAGGAGGTTGAGCGGATACAAGGCCATGAACTGCGGCACATCGATGGTGGTAGCGCCACTACACTCAAGAAGCTGACGGAATTGATCATTGCATTTCTTGAATGGGAGGGCGACAGAGATCTCGGTCTCTTCCTTCATGCTATCGACCAAGTACAGAAGGTACTTCTCGGCGCCGCCGTAGCCGCTCGATTCCGTAATGTAGGTGATCTTTTTCTTCATTTCTGTCTCATCCCTTTGAGAAAACCGAAATGCCAAGCGGCCATTGCCAGAGAGTACTTGCAGCTTTTAAAGTCTGCGCGGATCGCCCATTTTAGCATTTCGATAAGCGCTTCTGCCATGACGACGAAACGCGATGAGTGCGCGGGCCGGCCTCCGATAGTCTTAGCGAAGGCACCTTCCTGGCTACCCCTCAGAAAAGCCGACCTTATGCCATCATCATGTGAGTGAACAACACATGATGATGATTGATACTTAATCTTATAACCTGCCACAAGTACCTGTCTTGCCCAGATCTGGTCTTCGCCGAACTCCACCGCAGAAAATGGGATTGTGTCAAATACCGACTTTCGTATTATCGAACTGATATTGGAGAAGGCGTTGTCACGTGGGAGGATTTGTAACCTTTCCTTCGGCAGGAAATAGCGCTCAATTTCGGCAGTTTGCCGACGGGAAGCTGAGGCACGGGCCAAGTTGCGGCTGTAGGCACCTGCGACACGTTCATCATCCATTGGGGCGAGCAGATTTCGCAGCCAGTCGTGTCCCGAGGGGACGGCATCCTGTACCATGAAAACGAGAAAAGTAGCCGAGGTGAAAGATGCAGCCAGATTCCTGGTCCTGCCATGCCCGAACTCTGCAGCTGGAATCTGAAAGAGTCTAACCGGGAATTGGCGGCATAGTTCAAGTGTGCCGTCAGTCGAGCCGGAATCAATGATGATTACTTCAAAAGAAGGGACTCCTTCCTGAGCATAGATTTCTGACAAGGTCTCACAGAAACCCAGGCCGGCATTTTTAACAGGTATGATAATGGAGACAACCGGTACGTAATTTTGACGCATCAATTTCACCAACCCTCATTTTCGATGCATCGTGGGAATGCGTAAAAAAGCTAAAAAAAATGGAGATGCTCCAGTTGAGGTCCAACACTCTCCACCCAAATAAGTGTTTTTTGCTTCTGCATAGCTCATATTACAGAACTTAATTGAAACAATGTGGAGCTCGGAAAAGGATAAAATTGGGTTGTCAACTCCTGCTACGAAAATATCATTTGGGTAAGTTTTGACAAGATCGTACGAAAGTAATCGGACGATGTATAAAGCGCAGAGACACGCAAGTTGACGGCAGCAATAAGATCATATTACTCCAGCCAATGTCAGATAAAAAACCAAGTTACAAAAAGGAAATACCTATGGACATACGTTACTTTTTAAGAGATATGTAAAGGTTTTCAATTTCTGTGGCCATTTCAGATATGGACCTGATATGTGGAATATTGATTTTGAATTTATCTAATATTTCTGGATGCTGTATTATTAGATTAATACTATCATAAAGGTCCGCACTATTACCCATTTCAAACAAAAGCCCATTTTCCATATGTTGGACTCTTTCAGCCATGCCACCAAAATTCGAGGCGATGACTGGAACTCCTGACAAGAAAGCTTCGTTTATAGTTAGTGGTCCTATTTCTGGCCAAATAGATGGAACAACTACGACATCTACTGTCGAGAGAATGGAAGAAAGATCTTTATTATCGTACTCACCCATAAACTCAATATTTTTATTTTTTACAAGGCCTTTAAGGTTATGAAGATAATGCGCTTTACCACCATCGTGAATATACTTACCATATATTTCCAACTTAACAAAATCATTTTGTAGTTTATTAAATGCCTCAATCAAAACATGAATGCCTTTCGATGGTAGTAATGTACCGATGTAGGCAAAAGTTAAACCTGATGTTTTTTTTGTAATAACATTTTCAAATTGGGAGTGATCAAAACCATGATCAATGTAGTGTACTTTATTAGCATCAATACCGAACTCAACATACCTGGAAATAAGGTATTTCGAGGGTGCTATAAACGCATCTACCAGAGCGAGCATTTCGAGGATGTGTGTCGACCTGTTATTGATTTCATTTTTAAATTTTGTCTGCCTGAAATCTAAATACTTCCTCAAGTAGTTAATAGTGTTTTTCGTGCAATGGTCAGAAAATTTGGCTGTCAGAAGCATACCAGACATACATCTCGCGCATTCAAGTTCATTATAGTGTGTGCAAACATGAAGATTGGTATTTAGCAACTGGCCACGTTGACACAATAACCAATAATCATGAATAGTATAAACTATGGGTATATTGCGACTCTTTGCTTCTTTGATGCACGTTGTAGAAAGACAAGTAATATGTTCAAAATGTACGAGATCAGGCTTAACTAGGTCTAAAAATTCACCAAAAATTGCAGCAATTGAATCGTTTATATAGGTATCTTCAAATGACTTACTGTTTTTAAAAGTGTTATTGATGGTAAAAACATTTAGGCCGTCATAAGAACTGAAGTTGGTAGCGTATTCTAGTTGTGAAGAATCTGAAATCCTATGAAAAACGATTATTTCGTTTGTATTTGATAGCTCTTTGGAGAGAGCGTAGGTATACATCTCGGAACCAGCCTTGTGGTAAGGTAAAAAACTGTGTATAACTTGAACTATTTTCATCACACACCGTCAAATGATTTATTTTTTTTCAACTCAATTTGATCCTTAGCTCCTCGATATTGAGCGTAGACACTAAGAAATGAGAGCGGGATAGACTTCATCACCAACATAATTTTGTGGGTAACACTTTTTTCTTCTTTAATGACGTAAGGTATATCATATAATAAATTATTGATGGTAAACCGAATAACATGCCTGAATGTAGGGACAGTTCTCAAGCCAAACAGTTCATTCAGCCTTCTATGGCCCATATAGGTTCTTTTATATTCATAGAATACAGACCTGTCATGAGAATGAATTACAGCTGCATTTGGTTCATATGCGATTTTGTATCCAGCCAGCATTACACTTTTACCCCATTCGATATCTTCGGCAAATTTAGCGTTCTGATATGGTATTTCCTGCCAAACAGTTCTTCGCATACAAGAACAAACATCATCGAAATAGCAGAGCATGTACTTGTCCATTGGTGGCATTGAATTATAAACGGACAAATCGTCTATTTGCCTGGTATCCGATTCAGACCTTGCGGTTAGCCACGAGTTAAGAGAGCGTTTTGTAAGGACATCTGCATCCTCTCGAGGAATCTGTTGAGCGTAGATGCCAGCTATCAAAGGATCATCATAAAATTGTTGGATTATGGAACATAACCAGTTGTCATTTGCAGGTATTGCATCTTGGGTCATCATAACAATAAACTGACCTTTTGCTACCGATACGCCTTTGTTCCTAGTGAGACCATGGTTGAACTCAGTTTTTTTTATTTGATAAAGCATAACGGGGTAAATATTGATATTTTTTATAGTATCATCAGTCGACCCAGAATCTATTACAATGACCTCGAATTTAAAGTCAGTTTTTTGCGTAAAGATTGAATCAAGACATTGTTTAAATAAGTGCCCACCTTGAAATGTGGGGATAACAATTGAAACTTTAATATCAGTATTATTGACATTATGTTGAGGTTCCTTCGGCATAAAAAGATGTCCCTATTTTTTAATTAAATCTAAATATCTTTGAACCATATTTTGTGCATCCTCTTGGATTGTTTTCACATCGGGAATCCCGCTTCTCAGTTTATCCAAAATAGATGGATTATCTAATATGAGATCAATTTTGTCCCTGAGATCAGTCGCATTACCAACCTCGAACAGTAAACCATTGACATTATGTTTAACGTAGTCAGCCATGCCGCCTAATCTGGACGCAATAATCGGAATTCCTGCGATAAAAGCTTCATGAATAGTTAACGGCGAGTTTTCAAACCAGACAGATGGCACTACCAAAACATCCGTGTTAGCAAAAATTTCACCGACCTGACTATTGTCAAACCTGCCAACAAAATTCACGTTGGAAGTCGTCACCATCCCTTTAAGGTTTTCAATATACGCAGGGAAAATATTTAAATCACCATAAATATTAAGTTCGGCCGTGTCACCTTGCAACATCGTGAACGCCTCTACTAATACATGAAGTCCCTTATGTACTGCTGGCGTACCGATAAAAGAAAAACGGATTCGTTCGGAAAATGTTTTTTCGACTCTTTGAAATAATGAGGTATCCATTCCATTGTCTGAAAATATGATTTTGTGTTTTGGTATTCCAAATTTGATAAATTCATTTAATAAAAATGGAGAAGGGGCGATTAATAAATCGGCCAACATGCAACAGTCTAAAATATAATTAAATCTTTTCTTAACAGCGTTGACGTTTTGTTTGTTTTTGAAAAAGTCGTACAATTGATTTAGATAAGTCTCTGCTGGTTTTTCGGAGTGACTGGCTACAGGTATCAAATCACTTTGTATTAGAGGATTCCCCCATCCAGCGGCACAATGGATTGTGCAACCGGACGGCCCAGGCAAAGTAACAAGTGATAACCTAACTTTTTTCCCACCGAAGGCCGAAAGGTCAATTTTGTTATATATCCACTTTCGTTGGGTATGATCTGTTTTGGGGTTTATATACTGGCTGAAAATGCAGAGTTTATCAACGTTCACTTTGAAATGAACGCCATCTCCCGGCATATCATATACTCCAGGCGGCATAACGATAAAAAACTCTAAATATGCATTATTAGGGATCCTAATTTTATACGCTATGGTAGATGTTGGATGAGCGGATATAACACCCTTTGTAGAACCGTCGATCGTCCATTCCGTTTTTGCCACATAACTTTTATTCTGAGTGGTTACCTTTGCATTGTTAAAACCATCTGCTAAATTATAAAAAGAGCTTTCCTGTACATGGGTACGATTGTATAAATATGAAACAGCTAAAGAAAATTTGCTCTGAACATTTACACACTTTGCACAATTATCAAGATTGACAGTATAACAAATTTCTAAATTTTCTTTTAATCGCTGCCCATAACGTGGGCACATAAGACAATATTCGTGTAAAGTGAAAACAACAGGAATATTTCTCTTTTTAGCTATTTTAATAATATTTATAGATAAATTTAAAAAATGCTGCATGTGGATAATATCAGGCTTAAGTTCATCTATGACTTTTGTAAACACCTTATCAATGTGTGCATTGCTGTAGGTTTCACTAAAAGACGTGTATGCCAAATTATTTATAACTTCAGTAAATGGTATTTGATTATATTCGCCGGTCCTCACCGAATAGTTTTTTTTAGAAAGATCGCTTTCTGCAAAGAAAAGATGGACATAATGATTTTTTGAAAGTTCTTTAGCGAGATAATATGTGTATAATTCAGCCCCAGCTTGGTGCTTTGGCAGGAAATAATGTGCAGCCATTAATATTTTCATTGGAAATCCTCAAATACAATCTGCCCTGTAATTAGTCAAATTCAAGCCTTATTGGCCACAGAAATTATCTGAACTTACCGAAGAACGAGAATAGCAAACGAAGTGGCTTTGTGATCTGCCAACTCATCGAGTTCCGAAGCCCCACAACCTCACCTATTAACTCTGCATTTTGAGCAGCCATCTGTACTGCTTTTTCTTGTCCCTCAGTCATATATTGTGCCTGAACTGCAATCTGTCGATTGATATCGGAAAGCAATAAATCCCTTTCAGCAATTTGAACTTCGCTATTATTCAGTGCTGAAGATAGCTCAGTCAACTGGTAATTTAATCTTATAATTTCCAGCCTATTTTCCGCAAGTTGTAGATTAAGCTCGGCAACAACATTAGATGTATCTTTTAACTTAAGTATTTCTTCCACATGCCTTTGATAAAAGTCCAAACACGAGTCAAATAAAAACTTTTTACCGTTGGGTATGCATGATGCTTTACCAGCATTAGCGATTTCATAATATAAATTTTGAAAATTTTGGGCGTAAATTTCAGCCCTAAAAATTTTGTTGAACTTTATAAGTCCGTTGCTGCCTAAAATTTTTGATTTTACCTTATTCTCGCTTAAAACGAGGATCTTCTGACAAAGAGCCAATGGGTCATTTTTGGGTACTATAAATCCAGTCTCATCATGAGTGATTATCTCAGATGGTCCACCACACTCGGTCGCAACTACTGGCAAGCTTGTCGCCATGGCTTCAAGGGCAGCAAGAGAAAAGGTTTCCATGAGAGAAGGGATTATCAAGAAGTCGCAATTGCTGATAATTTGTGGGACGTCTTCTCTGAACCCTAAATAATACACAGTGTCTTTCAGTTTGAGACTTTCAATTTGACTTAACAGCGTTTGAACTGCCTCTGCTGACCCAGAACCCACGATAATGAATTTTACATCAGAGCCTTTGCTTTTGCAGAAATAGGCCGCCGTAAGCAATACATCGTAACCTTTTTCTTTGACAAGTGAGCCCAATGTAACTGCAACAGTTGCGTCCTCAGAAATACCTAGTTGTTTACGGAAAAATTTGTCTGGTAAAATCTTGAATCTCTCAGAATCTATGCCGTTATAGATGGTCAGCAATTTATTATGCGATATAAATGGCTCCAAATCATTGCGTAAACAATCTGAGACAACGACTACTTTGACTGAGAATTCATCGATAACCGCGTAGTGCAATGGAAGTGGGGTCAAGGGCGAAAGACTCGGATGCCTGGGAAGGTTCTCGTGGACGTGCCAAATATGCGGAATACCACACGCTTTTGCAGCCAAAGCGCCTTCCCATATTACAGATGTGTTAGTCTGGACTATATCTGGCTTTTCAAGCTCCATTATATGTATTAAATTGTCAACTCGTTGTTTTAAACTATTGTCGCTTATTGGAATGTGACCTGAATCGCTTACATTCCACTCTAAAGGCACAATATAAGTCTTAATTCCGATTGCTTCTATTCTAATTTTTAACGGACCAAGACTGGGTAGGATCGCGATTGGTGTAAAGAGATTTTTGTTCAAAAAATTCAATAATGTGAAAAGCGCATTTTCGGCACCGGCTATTTCTGATGAGTGTGATAGATATAATACTTTAATCTTTTTACTCGAGCACTCAATATCGCTAACTAAACCGATTTTAGGGTCAATAGCTGACTTATTTTCAATAAAACTATTATTTATTGCGGGATAACTCCTAGCGATAGCATCCTGACGAGCGATATTTGCAAAAGATTCTTGAATGTACCCTTTGGACATTGAAATTGATCCGTCCCAAAATCTCAACGAATATAGCTCCTCAGGTAAATTGTGAATCTCGCCGACTTCTGACAATCTCAGCCAGAAGTCATAATCCTGTGCATAATAAAATTTCTCGTTATACCCACCATTTTCGACTAAAACACTTGTTCTAGCCATTATGGTACCGTGACCAATGGGATCATAGGTCTTCATTGCTTCACGGATATCCGAGAAACGCGTAGGGTATTGAAAAGTATTATATTTCACCCCTTCTTCGTTTATAACATCCATCCAAGTACCTAAAACGAGGCAGTCAGGGTTTTCTTCCATATATCTGACTTGACAGTTGAATCTGTCTGGATGCGAAATGTCATCTGCATCCTGGCGCGCAATGTATTTGCCTTTAGCTAACGCAAGACCTTTGTTGAGGGACTTTGTGATTCCGACATTTTCTTGATAAATTAGGACAATTCTATCATCGTTGTATGATTCAAGTATTGCCTTCGATTCATCGGTGGACCCGTCGTTAATGATTATGAATTCAAAGTCGGTGAATGTCTGGTTGAGAATGCTGTCTACAGCATCACGAAGGTATTTGCCTCCATTATACACACTCATGATAACCGATATTAGCCTAGTCATGAAACCCTCTGATTTTGCATTTCGAACAACCCCAGCTTGGTGAAATTAATATTCCGATTTCGGTAATATTCTCTGAAACGAATGATGCATTATGCTGGTAGCGGTTTACTGGCAATACCGTCTTTGATATTCGATTTATTTTTATAAACGTAAGCGTAGGGTATGTCATTGATGAAAATCGTTTTCTCGGGGATTCGAATCCGATAGATGTCCCAAGTCGCTTTATTCCAGTCACGTTGGACGGCGCTGACATAAAAAACAAGGTAGTCAGCGCTTAATGCTTCGTCCATTCCTACTGTCTTGCCTTTGAAAAATGGTTCCAGCCCACTATATTGCGCGGCCACCACTAGTCTGTTTGCTCCGGGTTTTTCATTCAGGTAGTCAGCGGCCAAGTCTAACCCCTCGCCCCAACCAAAGACCATTATTTTTAACGCTTGCTGAGCTCCACCTATGACAGGGTTAAAGTACGATAAATAATAGGGGTGCAGCGGTAATGACAAGCCAGCCTGGCAAAAGATTACCGCGCTCAACATGCATTCCATCACTATTTTTTTTCTTCCATCCATGCTTATGCTAAATTTTTTGGCGAAAAAGGTTGGTAATCTCTTGGTAAAAAAGTCTGATGCGTAATAAAATCCGATAGATGCTAAAATTGCAACTGCTGGAAAAACAGGCAGCAGGTAGCGTTCCCCTTTTTTGGCACCAAGAGTCATTTGTAACATGAACAGTGCAACATAAAAAAGCAATGCTAAAGCGCTTTTGTTCGCAGGACTGAGACCATTCGTTTTTATGTCTTTTGCTAGACCAGCAAGGCAGATCACCAGTAGAAGTAAGGTCACTGGGGTGGATTTCATAAACAAGATAATGGGATAGTACGATAGGCCGTACCCCCCATTGGAAACCTGTCCCATTGAAAATCCGGAACTGTGAGCAACGGCCTTTGCTGCCTTTCCGGTTTCAAATAAGGTATGAATGGTACCGGCAGGTTCGACCCACAAAACGGGCCACAAGCAGAATAGGACCAGAATAGTGACAATAGCTAATATCAAGATAGGTTTTATTTGTGCCAGTGCATTCTGGAAGTCAGGAAAATCAGCCTCTGTGCATAACGCCCAGGCAATTGTTGTTGCTGGCAGGAATAAAACGAGAAACACGGAGGGGAGTTTGGTTAAAAGTGCTACCCCGGTGAAAAATCCAGCTGACAGCAGATATCGTTTTTTATCAGAGTCGTTGAGATAGGCAAGAAGCGAAAGGACTGACAATATCATGCCAGCAGCTAGCATGGCATCCAGATGTATTACTCTTGAATGTGCGATGGACTCTGGATCAAACGCCAAGAGCAGGGCACCCAAAATAGCGACTCTGAAGTTAAAAACCTTCTTAGCCAGTAAAAAGAGGAGGACGATGCTCAAGGACGTAGCTAATGCAATCGGAAACTGGGCGATGAACATCTTCTCAACGTGAGCCATGCCATCTGAATAAAACAATTCTAGCGCCGTGCCCGAAATCCACATGGTAGGCACACCCGGGTGGCCGGACTGAAAAGTGCTGGCCCAGTCACCTGTTTTGACGGCTTTGATGAACAGCAGGGAGCGGGCTACCCACAAGTGCTCATCAGCGGTCATGGTGGTGCCGAGAGATATGGCACGAGGTAATAATGCGGTCAAAAAAAGCAAAAAGGGAACTAGTAATTTCCCCTCTATAACCTTCGACCACGCATTGTTCACGCCCGATTTCATTGGCATCTCGACTGTCGCATAATTATATCAATCTCCTTGCCGATTCAATCGACTAGGATTCCGTGATCGTGTATGAATTTTTTAATTCTGTGATTTTCCAAGGCCTTGGCATAAAGCGGTGCCAATTTTCCAGATGCCACTTTCTCCCAGGTCCACTCACGCAATATCGTTTCCCTGGCGTTAAGGCCCATTCGCGTAAGTAGTTGCCGGTCATTTAACAAAAGATCAATTTTATCTACGGCATAATCAACATCGCCATAAGGGACGACAAACCCATTAATGCCATTGGTTATGACTTCTTCGGTGATACCGACGGGCGTGCAGATTACCGGGATTCCCGAAGCCATTGCTTCAAGGAGCGGAAAGGGCCCGCCCTCAATTTTGGAGGTAATCAGGAAGAAATCGAAAGGATCGTACATGTTGCGCATTTCCTCCGATTTTTCGAAAGTGACGCGCTGGTGGGCGATACCCAACCGGCCCAGTTGTTCTGTGAAGACATCCCACCCGTAACCGGTGATGACGAACTCCACCTCATACTTTTTGGATAATTTCTTGGCAATACCTAATAGGAAATCAGTCCCCTTGCGGTCGTCCTGATTGCTTGACTCTTTACCAAAGAGGGGCAGCAGAACCTTCATTCGACCAGGGTCATTGAATTGTTCAGTATTGCCATTTTGTGTGGGGGTGAAGATAGTCTCGTCGACACCGATTGGAATGCAAAAGACGTCGTTGAACCCTAAGTCCCGAATTTTTGTGTCCCACTCTTTGGCAAGGGTGTGGATCGCGTCGGCTTCCCTACACCGCTCAATGAACAGAGATGCATCGACAATATGGTTAATGCTGACCACCTGCGGCATCGAAGCTGCTAGTTCTCCTGATTCCAGATATAACCAAGGAGACAGCCAATGGACCAAGTCGTAGCAATCAGCTATATCGATGAAGTAGGAGCTAAAGTCCTCCTCGTCTGCAGCGATTATGGTTATTATAAACATCTCGCTGTTATACTTTGCGAAATATTTTGCTAAGGTTCCGAGTGCCCATTCCCTAGAATCGCAAACCAGCAACACTGATGTCTTACCTGGCGGTTTGGTTGCTGTGGTCTCAGACCCGATCAGGGGAGTTTCATAGCTCAAATATACCGGTGCATCCGTTGAGGTGATACCAGTCAGGCCTATTCCTTCAAGCCTTGAGGTAACTATTGTGTAATTGAGCGCGCAACGATGGGTGTTCTCAGAGTAATTCTGATCACCATAAATCAGCCGGGATTTTTCTTCGATTGGCAGGTTCTGTTTTTGGTTGAACCACTCGATATATTTATCAAAGTCTGGATAATTAACGACCAACCTGCCACCCTTCTTAAGCACCCGTGCCCATTCACTGAGAATGGCGGGGATTGCATCGCCAGCGAAATGCTCCAAGGTATGCCGCGAATAAACCTCGTCGATCACCCCGTCCGGAATCGGAAGCTTTTCGGCCCCGCAGACAATCTCAATATGCTCGATATCTCGGGCATCAAGATGCACATATTCAGGCGAAATCCTGGCGCCAGCGCCGATATCAATTTTTTTGGTGAATTGCCTTTGGCATACAACGCAAGCGTCACGAAACAGGAAATCCCTGATGTCCAGTTGGTATCCACATAAACACGCGCCGAAAGAACTGGCTAATTTCCCTTCGAAGGTGGCAAGTATACGGGACAGTTCTGTATCTTCTTTGATTCCGCCTGGAGTTGAATTCACCAGGGATGATGAAGGGATTACCCTGATGTGTGGCGTGTGGAAAATCATGCCGTAGCTGTCTTCCTTCCCAACCACCTCCACCGTGCTAACATTCTTTCTTGCTTCGAAATTCGTAAAATCCGTCGTCGTTCTATGTTCTGCTACTCCGAAAGAAAGGAGGTATTTCCCGGGATTCAGCAGCATGGTGGTCTCCATCTCGACTTCAAGAACGGCCCCGGTCTCCTGGGGACCAAAGTCGAACGGGCCGTCATGGAAAGTATGTACCGCCAGCAGATTCTGGCCGGCTACGTTGCTGAGAGAGAAACCGACGCATGGACTGGCAACTCTTTCCTGAAACTCAACTTTCAGGCGGAAAGAAAAAACTTCTCCGCATTTGAGCAATGTGTTTCTTTGTTTTTTCGAATCGAAAACCCCGAAATCTGTGATTTTGGCCGCGCCGGAACCATAACGGAAATCCTCTTCAGTATTTTTTGTTCGAATTTCATCCTTGGCTTTTTGGCAGAGAGCCGCCGCAGTATCATGGTCAATCTTGGAGTCCGGTTTGTTCACTGCCTGGGTAGCATGTTCGATTTCACGCATCACCTGATAGTACTGCAAGGTCACTACTTGCGGTTTTCCTTGGGCGAATATCCGCCCCTCGTCAAGCATTATGGCATTGCTGCACAGTGTATTTATCGCGTTCATGTCGTGGGTGACAAATACCGTGGTGATGCCAGTACGCATCATCTCCTTTATCCTGTCCATGCATTTAGCCTGGAACATCATGTCACCGACAGCCAGAGCCTCGTCGACGATCAGAATTTCCGGGTCTGCATGCACTGCGACAGCAAAAGCTAGGCGAATGAACATTCCAGATGAATAGGTTTTTACTTCCTGGTGAATGAATTCACCTATGTCGGCGAAGGCGAGTATGTCTGCAAGTTTTGCATCCATTTCCTCTTTACTGAAACCCATCAGGGTGCCGTTAAAATAGACATTTTCTAACCCACTTATCTGCGGGTTGAACCCTGCACCCAACTCCAGAAGGGCTGATATCCTGCCGTTTACAGCAACATTGCCTGTAGTTGGGGTAATTACCCCGGTCAGAATCTTTAACAGTGTAGACTTGCCGGTACCGTTCCTGCCAATGATACCAACGGTCTCGCCTTTTTTTATCTCAAAGCTCACATCATTTAATGCATAGAAGTCCTGGTGATAGCTCTTCCTAAACGGGTTCAGTGCTTCCTTCAGTCGTTGGGAAGGCGAATCGTAGAGCTTGTAGACTTTGGTTAGATTGTCTATTTTAATGGCTATATCATCGGACATTATTTGGGGGTTCCATGTGTTTATCTAAGGTAATAGCGAGTGCTTGCATAACCGGTGTGCGTTTTTCAAGGCAACCAGTACCTCAAAATCGTAACCTGTGTGCAGGAGTGTAATTCACAAAACATCTGCGAAGTGGGGGCGTAGCCTACGGAATATCACAGCTCCAGCGATGAACATGATAGATGTCATGATCCAAAAAACGAGGCTCATTCCCCAGTGTTCCCAGAACCAGACTTTGGTGATGAAGCTATCACGATATCCTTCGACAATGTAGAATACCGGATTGAATTTCATTATCAGATGATATTTTTCAGGCAGTATCTTGAGGTTCCAGAAGATTGGAGTAAGATAAAAGCCCATCTGCATGGAGATATTGATGATTGGCCCTAGGTCGCGGAAAAAAATCATAACCGATGAAGTGATCCAGGAAAGCCCGATCAGGAATATACAAGAACAGAAAATATAGTAGAACACTTGCAGAACGTATATATCCAAAGTGCGACCGTAAACAAGAAACAGGACAAAAATGAGCAGGACAAAAAAGAGGTGAATGATCAATGCAGAAAGAATCTTGATGATTGGCAGGATTCCGATGCTGAAGGCTACCTTCTTGACCACGAAGGCGTTCTGCACTATTGAGTTCGCTCCATTGTTAACGCAGTCACTGAAGAAAAACCAGGGAACCAGTCCGCAAACGAGCCAGAGCACAAAAGGATGGCCCGCGACCGGCGGGGACTTGAAACCAACCTGGAAGACGAACCAAAATATTAGAGTGGTTGCGACGGGGAGGAGGAATGCCCAGACCATGCCGAGGTAGGAGCCGAGGTAGCCGGCCTTGAAGTCCCTTTTTGTCAACTCGTATATGACGTTTTTCTTGCTCGTGAGTTCCTTGAGAAATACCAAGAACATTCGAATACTACGCATGCACTACCCTCGCTAGGAAATTGCAAAAGCGACAGGAATCAATTCCGACGGGAACCCATAATAAGCTAGGTTCATGCGCATTTACAATGGAAATCTTGTCGCAAGGAATATGTGGGAGGGTGCAGTCAGACATTAAAAAAAGGGGCGGTCAAAATGACCGCCCCCCATTACAATATCAGATGTCACTGCCAACGATTAGAAAAGAACTTTCCAGGTAAAGACTCCGCCGAACTGTGAGCAAACAGCCGTTGAGTCGTTTGCGCTCCCAGCCCCCTGGGTAAACCAGAAAGTACCTCTGGCGTTAGCGTCACACACAGGCCTTGAGGCGGCAGTATTAATTCTGACACCACCGTTCACTTCAAGTTTCTGGGTAGGAGTAGAAGTGCCGATACCTACTGTACCGTCATTCTTTACGGTTATCCTGTCCGTCATAGCTCCGCCGTTGGGCGCTGTCTGGAAAACTATTTTCCCTGGTGACCGTGAGTTGAAGGTCGGAGTGCCATCGACAAGGAAATTGATGCCAGCTGCGGCGTAAAAACCAATGGTACCGGAATAGGCATTGGCCTGGAAAGAACCGATCCAGTCGCCATCGTTTAGAATAGCCGGACTTGCCGAACTGCCTCCAGCCCTATCCATGAGTAAAATACTGCGACCAGTAACCGTTGTTGTGTACGATCTGGCATTGAAGACAGAAGATACCCCATCGGAAACCGCAGCCACATTGTACAATGGAGGATTCGAGCCTATGCCAACTTGACCGTTAGCATTAACCACGAACTTACTTGTGCCCGTTCTATCGGTAACGTTCACTTTAGTTGCTGTGCCTGGTTCCGTCGGGCCTTGCTGCACTGCCAGTTGCGCTCCGTCAGTTGACACAGCTATCTTGGTGAGAATTTGGCTTTGGGTGTCTGCTGAACCTTGAGCACCAGTTGCACCAGTTGCACCTGTCGCGCCAGCCTGTCCGATAATACCTTGAGCACCTGTAGGTCCTGTTGCACCTGTTGCACCTGTTGCACCTGTTGCACCTGTTAGACCTGTCAGACCAATCGAGCCGATTGCGCCTGCGTCACCGGTTGCTCCAGTAGGACCGGTTGCTCCTGTGGGACCTATTGCTCCAGTAGCACCAATATCACCTTTAACTGCCAAAAGTTGCCAGTTGGTAGTATCGGCGGACGGGTCTAGGTTAGCCGGATCAGCGGCGACATTAACCAGTACGATGTAAGAAGAACCGCCGAATTGAGCTGTGTCATCCTTGCTGTAGGAATTTGCTACACTCCATGCGCCTTTCCAGGTAAGCCCCTTTGCCCCAGTTGCACCCTGATCGCCCGTTGGGCCCGTTGGGCCTGTTGCGCCTGTTGCGCCCGTCTGGCCAGTAAGGCCCTGTGCTCCGGTTGCGCCGGTCAGACCGATAAGGCCCTGAGCGCCAGTTGCTCCAGTCAGACCGATAAGGCCCTGTGCGCCAGTTGCGCCAGTCAGACCGATAAGGCCCTGAGCGCCAGTTGCGCCAGTCAGGCCGATAAGGCCCTGTGCGCCGGTTGCGCCGGTCAGGCCGATAAGGCCCTGTGCGCCGGTTGCGCCAGTGGCACCAGTCACACCAATAATGCCCTGTGCACCAGTTGCACCAGTTGCACCAGTTGCTCCAGTTGCTCCAGTTGCTCCAGTTGCTCCAGTTGCTCCAGTTGCTCCAGTTGCTCCAGTTGCTCCAACACGTCCGATGATGCCGGTAAGTCCCGTGCCGTCACCAATGAATGCAGTAGCCTTTACATTACCTACAACTTCCAATTGCTGGGTCGGGTTGGAGGTGCCGACACCTATCGTACCATCGTTTTTGATAACCAGCCTGTCTGTCATGGAACCACCGCTAGGTGCGGTTTGGAAGACGATTTTCCCTGGAGCCCGCTGATTAAGGGTTGGGGTTCCATCAACAAGGAAATTAAGACCGGCTGATGCGTAAAACCCTGGACTGCCAATGTATCCGTTGGCCTGGAAAGAGCCGAGCCAATCGCCGTCGTTCAGAAGGGATGGGCTTGCCAAACTTCCGCCTGCTCTTTCCATTAGATAAATGCTTCGATTGGTGCTTGGGGTAGCGAAGGTTCTTGAATGTAGAACCGATGACCCGCCATCGTTAATCGCGGACAGGTTGTAAGCTGCTGGATTAGGACCAATCCCAACGTTTCCGTTTGCTGCGACTGCAAACCTATCTGCCCCTGTGGAGTTCTTCACATGCAGTTTCACCACCCCTGCCGATTCCGCAAGACCCTGCTGCAGTGCCAGTGAAGCGCCATCCGCCTGAGTTGCAATCTTGCCGAGAATCTCTGCCTGGGTGTCAGGCGAGCCTTGCGGGCCGGTGAGGCCAGTGGGGCCAATAAGACCGGTAAGACCAGTGGGGCCAATCGGGCCGGTAAGACCAGTGGAGCCGGTGGGGCCAATCGGACCGGTGAGGCCGGTGGGGCCAATCGGACCGGTGAGGCCGGTGGGGCCAATCGGACCGGTGAGGCCGGTGGGGCCAATCGGNCCGGTGAGGCCGGTGGGGCCAATCGNGCCGGTGAGGCCNNTNGGACCCTGGGGACCAACGTCGCCGGCCACGCCGGTTGCGCCGATCGGGCCTGCGGGAGCGACGACACCGAACGCCCAGAGGGCTTCGCCGGTTACTTCGTTGTTCTCACCGCCTGCACCGATTCCGCCTGTCACAAGCTGGGCGCTGGTCAGGTAGTTGGCTGCCGTGGTGATCTGGTTCAGATACAGGCCACGGTTGACTGCGTTCAAAGCCAGTATGATGTACGCCGTGGTCTGAGCGTCGGAGTCCGGCGCTGACTTCTGCCAGGTGAAGCCGCCATCGGCCTTCTGGTAACTCGCCAGTATGGCGGCGAGGTCGGCTACGCTTGCGGCTGCGGCGTAGGAACCGGCAGTCGGGTCAAAGTCCTGATTTACCGTGGCCAGGCCGTAGACTGCCCCGGCAAGCCCTATGACGGCATAGTCGCCGGCATCGTTCATCTCGTTCAGCTTCGCCTTGACTTCGGTGACCCAAGGAGCCGTATCGGCGCCGATCGCGGCTGCGGCGGAAAGGCCCATGCCGAGGTCCCAGGCGGCCAGCTCAGCCTGCGAACCGGCCCTGTTGTGGTGCACCAGCTGCGCGTAGCTTGCAGTCGAATAAAGCGTCCCGGCGCCGTTGCGGTTGTAGGTGCCGGCCGCCAGCGGGGCGTAGAAGTTGGTGGTTACGAATGTGCTGTAGGTGTTGCCACCGAGGATGCGGTCCAGCTGCACGGCGAGGTAGCCGTCAGAGGCGGAAAAGTTGTTGGTCTTGGTGAGCAGGAAAGCCCCTGCTTTCTTCAGGTCGGCGAGCATCGCTGCGTTGCCTGTCTGCAGGTACGCCTCTCCCAGGCCCATGCCGATCGGGCCGAGGGTGTTGAGTGCCGAGCCACCGGTAAGGGGCCAGCCCCAGCCGCCGTCGCTGTTCTGGGTCGCGACCAGTTCGGCGCCAGCTTTTTGCACTGCGGTCTTGTTGGCTGCGTTGAGGGTCGTGGCCGCTGCTCCTGCCACGCCTTGCGGACCGATGGGACCTGTGGGGCCGGTCGCGCCGGTCGCGCCGGTCGCGCCTTGCGGGCCAGCAGCACCGGGGGCGCCATCAGCCCCTTTCAGGGTGTCGAGGGTCGCGGGCGGAAGGCTGCTGAACAACGAGGTAGCGAAGTTGCTCCCTGCGGCGAGTGCCTTGAAGCTGTAAGGACCCAAACCGTAGGGTGCCACCGCAGCGTTATAGCCGGTCAGGTAGGAGGTCGCCTCCGCCGCGCTGGTAAAGAAATACCGTACGGTCGGGTTGGTACCGCCCGTGTAGATTGGACCTGCTGTGTAGGCGAAGTCCGAGTCCTGGTAGGTAACCATGGCGCCATCTGCCAGCTTGTTGCTGTAGGTGATCACCTCGGTTGACTGACCGTGACCTACCCTGTCGGACTCAAGCCAGAGGGCTGAACCGCCAAAACCGACATCTTTGAAGCTGTTCGCCCCGGTGAATACAATCGCCGAAGTCCCGACAGGAAAGGTGGCTCCCCAGATGTTGACACAAACGCCGCCCCAGGAGTTGCCGATGGTAGAGGCGTTGTTGATGGTGATCGAGTGCGCGTCGGAAAGGTAGATACCGGCGCCGTTGTTGTAAGCCGATTCCACCTTGTTCAGGGTCATCCCGTTGGCGCCGTTGATGTTCACACCGGTGCCGTTGAAGTAGCGCGAGGTGATGTTGGTCAGGGTCACGCTGGTGTTATTGACAACGGGAGCGTCCAAACTGCCGGCGATGTTGATGCCGTACTTGGCCGAGTTGTCATTGGGGAGTATGGTGCCTGCGGGGAGTTTCATCCCCGTGACGCCGCGCCCCTGGGCGGTGAAGCCCGCCAGGTTGACGTTGCTGCCTTTTACCCAGATGAAGGCGGTGCCACCCTCGTAGGCAGTCGAGGCGCTCTCCTGGATGGTGACGGTCCTGCGGTCAGCGCCGTAGATGTTGACACCGCTTGGGATAGAGAAGGGGTCTTCGGTGTAGACGCCGGCGCTCAGCGTGAAGGTCGAGCCGGATGCGGCTTTCTCCACGGCGAGCTTGATGACGTTGAGCCCTCCCGGGGCCAGCGCTGTGTCAGCCCAAGCGGGGAATGCCGTCATCAGCGCAAGCATGAGAACTGCTGACACGGTGAGGATGGTTCGTTGGCAATTCATGTGTGGTCTCCTTTTT
>JGI24142J45722_1000525_pt1 | contig 21673 bp, 19 predicted proteins | sample BarGraIncu00431A_FD_45722 | JGI IMG/M metagenome (IMG submission 45722) | reverse complement strand
TTAGATGAAAGGTGTTTGCCAAGCATATATCGCCAGGCTATTTTTTATGCAAATGAACAATTGCCAATTACCGCGTACCATGAAAAAAGTATATTGTAAAAGCGTACAACATTTTATATAATATATATAATAAATATTAAATAAATTTGAATAGGAGGATAACTATGGATGTGTTTTTAGCCAGACAACCAATTCTTAACAAGTTTAATAAATTATTTGGATACGAGTTACTATTTAGAGATAGTGAAAGAGACATTCTCCAATGTGAAAATAGGGATATAGCAACAATTGAAGTTATAAAAAATAATTTTACNAATATAGGGATTGAGCAAGTAACAGGAGATAAAAAAGCTTTTATTAAATTCACTGAAAATATATTAAAATCGGATATTTTTTCNATTTTGCCCCNAGAATTAGTGGTAGTTGAAATAGCAGATGATATAGAACCTTCTAATGATATATTAGAGATATGTAAGAAGTTAAAAGCAAGAGGTTATNTTATAGCTTTAGACAGTTTTATATATTCTGAAAAATATAGAAAACTTATAGAGNTTGTAGGGATTATTAAAGTGGATTTTAAAATAACTAAAGGTGATGAAAGAAAAAAAGTAATTGAAAAGGTGAATTCACCTAACATTAGGTTTATTGCTGAAAAAATCGAAACTTTAGAAGAATTTAATGAAGCTGTTTCAGATGGATATTCATATTTCCAAGGTTGCTATTTTATTAGACCTTCAATAAATACAGGCGAAAAACTATCAGAAAACAAGATTATTTGTATGAAATTATTTCAACAAATTAGTAGTGATAGTTATAATTTAGATAGTATAGAGAATTTAATAAAAAGGGATATAGCATTATCATTGAAACTATTAAAGCTTATAAACTCAGCAACCTATTGTTTTGTGAACGAAATAAGATCAATGAAACAAGCGCTAGCCTTGCTAGGAGAAAAAGAACTAAAAAATTGGTTTTACGTACTAATTTTAAAAACGTTGGGAGAAGATAAGCCAGAAATTATCATAATAAATTCTTTAATAAGGGCAAAATTTGCAGAATCTATTGCTGTTAGATTTAAAATAGGAATTAAGCCTTTTAATGCTTATTTGTTAGGCATGTTATCTATGGTAGAGTTGCTTTTAAATAGACCATTAGAGGAAATACTTAAGGAATTACGAATACCTATTGAAGTAAAGGATGCTTTAAATGGAATTAATAATAGTAATAATAATAATAATAATAATAGTAAATTACTTAATTTACTCATAGAATATGAAAATGGACAATGGGATAAGGTATCAAAAATTGCAGAAGAACTTAATTTAGATGAAAAATGGTTGCCAAATGCATATTTTGAAGCTATTTTATCTTCAAATATTTAGGCGCCACGTAAGTGGCACTTAGATATTTAACTACATTTGCACCATTGCAAAATATTTATGCCTACTTAGATAATATCTATATTTTTAATTTCCTGCTGCTTAATAAAAAACAATCTAAAGATAAGCCATGCTACTATTGTGCTACCTGCTGCAAATAAGGTAGGTAGATTTATACTTATAGAGGTTACAAAACCTGCAATAATTGGAGGTACTGCTTGGGCAAGCGACATGATAGATTGATTTATACCTAAGATTTCACCTTGTTTGTCACTGCTTGCTAAATTAGAAATTATAGCTGTACTGTTTGGTTGAGTAAGTCCTTGAAATATAGATATAAAAGGTACAATTAAATAAATCCCAAATGATTTATTAGGCAATAATAATAAGGGAAAAGATAAAGCAAGCAATATTATAGATATACTTAGAATGCTTTTAGGCTTATATTTTTTAGATAAAGGACGTAAAATTACGCCTTGAGCTATAGCAATCCAAATGCCCATAAATGCAAATAAATCACCTATTTGTGATTGATCAAAATGGAATTTACCTATTAAGAAGACTTGAAAAAACTGAGTGAAGAAATTAAAACCTACAGTTAAAAGAAAACCTACGAAAAACATAGTTCTTAAATCTTTATAAGCAAAAGCCTTTTTAATATTTATAATACCTGTAAAGGCACTAACTTTTACTTTTCTTGCCTTAATTAAAGTTTCAGGGAAATACCACAAAACTAAGATAATATTTATTAAAGTTAGTATAACAGAAAGCCAAAATGGTGTAGCATAAGTAAACCATGAAACAATAGAGGGATCTGCAAGCTTCCCACCGATGTATGGTCCAATAATGAAACCTAAACCAAAAGCCATACCAATAAGTCCAAAATTTCGAGATTTTGTTTCTGGNGTACTAATATCTGCTATAGCAGATTGGGCGATAGAGATGTTACCACCNGTAAAGCCATCTAATATTCTACCGATAAATAAAAGGTAAATATCATTATAAACTATTCCCAGGGCGAATAAAACATAACCGAGCATTGTCCCTATTAGTGAAACACTTAATAACTTTTTCCTCCCATATTGGTCCGCGAGGGTTCCAAGGATTGGTGCTCCGAAAAATTGAGCTAATGGGTATGAAGCTATTAAAAACCCATATATTAAGGTCCTTGTTGAGAAGTCATAGCTAAAAGGTAATACTTGCGAAGTCGGATCTAATAAAACAGCAGGCAATATTGGAATAACAATGCCAAGACCTAGTAAGTCTAAGAATACAGTAAAAAATATAGGTACTATTGTAAATTTTTTATTTTTCTAATTCTCCTCCTTTACATAAAAAATATTATATGTTGAAAAATCATCTTTCCCTATATATTATAGTAAACAAACTTAAAGATGCAATATATATTCAAATATATTTTCTGGTAAAATAGTAATAAAAAAAGTAACATAAACTCAAAAGAGTTATATGCTACTTTTTTTATATTTTAACGACATTTCAGAAGGNAAGTCTCCCATTTCTATAAGTGGGAGGATAACAATTGAGAATTGTTATCTACCCCAGAGACCTACCCAGAGGTTACAGGCTATAACAAAAAAAAACTTCAGAGGGAGTCTAAATTCCTTCTGAAGTCGTTAATATTGCAGCACAGAAGGTGATGATTTAATAAAGACTTATCTTTATTCTTCGCCGAATTTATTAGCTACGATTAGTAATAATGCATCCATAGCTTCTTTTTCATCTACGCCTTCTGTAATGATTTTAATTTCTTCGCCTTTTTTTAGACCTAAACTCATTATGTTTATTATTGATTTTGCATTTGCAGTTCCACTACCGTGAACGATGCTAACACTAGATTTAAATTTGCTTGCAGTTTTTACAAAGATTGAAGCTGGTCTTGCATGTAATCCTTGTTCATTCAATATTTTAACGATATTCTCCATTGATAAAACCTCCTAGAATTTAGATATTTAATTAGTTCTTATAACCTTTATGATATCCTTAAAACACCTAAAAATACCTATTTTTTAATGATGATTGTTAAATCTGTAATAACCTAGTTTATAAGGCATAAGATGTAAACCTTTTACAATATTTAAATTTACGTTACTAAGTCATTATAACATAAATATATCTTATTTAATTGTCATTTATTTATAATTAATTTGATTATTTTTAATTATTTTAATCATATCGCTTCTATGCTGTTTATGTTGTATTGTTTATTATCATTGTTTATTGTTTGTACCTATTGTATAATTAAAACAAGATGAATACAAGCTTTAATAATAAAAAAAAGTTTTTACAAGAAGAGCTTTTACAAAAAAAAGTTTTTATAAGAGTAGGGAGATTTTAAGGTGTATAAATTATTAGTATTAGATATGGATGGAACGCTGCTGAATAACAACAAAGAAATTTCAAAAGAAAATATCCAGGCAATTAAAAAAGCAAAGCAGCAAGGCGTAAAAGTTGTAATTGCCTCAGGACGTGCAATTCAAGGTATAGAGAGTTATTTAGAAGAATTAGATTTAATAAGTGATGATAATTACAGCGTAGTATGTAGTGGGTCTGTAGTCATGAGTAATACAAAAGATAAAATAATTCAGTGTGATAAACTTAGTTATGAAGAGGTTATTTATCTATTTAATTTAGTGAAAAANCTGGGTATTAATTTTAATATGTACTCAAATGAAAGTATTTTAATACATTCGAATAACTACTTTAGTGAAATTGATTCTATCGCAAATAATTTGCCTTTAAAAATGATGGATTTTAATTCTCTTGAAGAGGATTTTCTTGAAGAGGATACTCTAATAACAAAAGTCATGTTAATAAATGAAGATTTATCTATGATAAAAGAAATACAAACATTGTATCCAAGCATTATAGTTGATGACATTATTATAAAAGATAAAGAAACTTATAATAAAGAATTATTTGAAGATATGTCTAAGTTACCAAAAAAGTTTTTAGAAAAATTTACTGTCTCAAAAGTAGCGCCTTTTCTTGTAGAAATTATGAAGAAAAACTCTAGCAAAAGATCTGGTATAGAAAAACTTGCGCAGATGCTTCAAATAAAGCCTAGCGAAATTATTTGTATAGGAGATTCAGGAAATGATAAGCAAATGATTGAATATGCAGGACTTGGAGTTGCCATGGGAAATGCATTTCCAGAAATTAAGGAAATTGCTGATTATGTGACATTAACAAATGAGGAAAATGGAGTTGCGCGCGTTATTAATAAGTTTATATTGGGAGAGAAATTAGATTGATAGGATATTATAAAACTGGAATATGGTTTATAAATATAATTTAAAATTATAAATATAATTTAAATTATGTATATTTTATAACGTAAGGTGGAGATATTTTGTTTGCAGAGGAAAGAATAGAAAAGATAATTCAGTTATTAAACGAAAATCAAAAGGTAGTTGTAAAGCAGTTAAGCAAAAGCTTTGAGGTAACAGAAGATTGTATAAGAAAAGATCTGAAAGTTTTAGCAAAACAAGGAATTATTAAGAGAACTTATGGAGGGGGAGTATTGAGTAGGTCAACTGCTCCAAACAATGATATTTTAAGTAGAAAGAATATTAATATAGAAGGTAAATTAAAAATTGCAGAAAAGGCTTTTGATCTTATAAAGTCAAGAGAAACAATTTTTTTAGATATATCATCCACAAATATATTAATTGCAGATAAAATAGCAAAAGGAAATAAAAAACTTATTGTTATAACCAATATGATTGATATTATTAAAACTTTTTCAAAATCTGATCATGTAGANGTAATAGGGACTGGTGGGGTCTTTAACAAAGATGTAAATGGCTTCGTAGGATCAACAGCTATAGAGAGTATATCTAGGTATAAGGTGAACAGGGCCTTTATAGGTAGCTGTGGAGTAAACATGTTTGATAAAAGTGTTACAGCTTTCGATATAGAGGATGGCAATACAAAAAAAGCTATTATTTCTTCAGGAAAAAAAGTTTATCTAGTTATGGAGAATAAGAAATTTTATTATGATGGAACATATAAATTTGCCAATATATATGATGTGGATGCAATTATTGTAGATGAAATGCCAGATGAATTAATTTGTAATGAATTAGAAAAAATGAATGTGGGGCTAATTTAAGATATATGGAGGAGATAATATGAAAAAAATAAATTTTGCAATAATAGGATATGGTGGTATAGCGAAAACTCATGCATTAGGAGTTTATGATGCTAATTTAAGGTTTTCACTTCCTTATGAACTAAATTTAAAATATATTGTAACTAGAAAACCGGCGGAATTTCCTGTTAGCGGTGTAAAAAATGTTACTGATATTTACGAAGTGCTTAAAGATGAAGAAATTGATTTTATAGATATATGTACTCCAAATGATTCTCATTTTGACATTGTAAAAAAGGCAGTACAATATGGCAAAGCGATTTATTGTGAAAAACCACTGGCTGCAAATGTTAACGATGCTACTGAGATGGTTAATTTAGTTAAGGAAAATAATATAATGAATTCTGTAGCTTTAGTTTATAGATTTATGCCGGCTCTCACATTATTAAAACGGGAGCTTGCTGGCGGGGTTATAGGAAAAGTTATAGATTTTAAGGTAAGAACTTATCATGACAGTTATTTAAATGAAAAGAAAAAGGACACTTGGAGAACAGGGAAAAATTCTGGTGGGGGAGCACTACTTGATTTAGGGGTTCATTTAATTGACATGATACAATTTACTATGGGTGATATAGAAGAAGTAGAGGCAAAAACTAGGATTTTTTTTGAAGATAGATCAGATGTTGATGAAATTGCTAGTTGTGATTTCATTTTAAAAGATGGAGTCCGTGGAAGCCTTGAGGTTTCAAGAGTATTTACTGAGAGGGAGTTGACAGATGATTATGTAGTTTATGGAAGTCAAGGTAGCATAAAAATCAATTTCAATAATCCTTATGAAATTGAAATATATGATTACAAAACTAATTCAACAATGATAAAAAATGTACCAGCAGGGGATGGTTTATTAAAATATTATGCTGATAAAAGAAACTCACTAGGGTTTTTCCAAAATTGTCATACATCATCTATTATAAATTTTGCAAACAAAATTTATAATAGTAAAAATTCTAATGACAGCAGAGATGGCATTGAGGCAGATTTTGAGCAGGCATTAAAATGTCAGAGGATAATTGATAAAGTGTATAAGAGGTAAATGTGAAATGGAAAAATTTATTGACTTGTCGTAGTAGGCAAGTCAATTTTGAATGTATTAATACTTTATATTGCTACTAAATAGTATAGCTTTTAAATATATAATTAAGGTTTAGTAGTGATTTAAACTATAGTCCGCGATACTTTTGGTCTATATATTTCTTGCTTTTTTTATTACAAGTTATTCTATTTATATCAATCTGTTTTTTCTCAATCATTTTGATTTCCTTTTGAAGTCTTATATAGCTCTTAAACCTAGTCTCATCAATAAGGCCATCTTCAATAGCTTGTTTTATGGCACAACCCGGTTCTTGTTTATGATTGCAATCTGAGAACCTACATTGAGTTGCTAATTCTTCTATATCTTCAAAGGCCTCACCAATTGCATCACCACCGCCCCAAAGCCTTAGCTCGCGCATTCCGGGGGTATCTATCATAATAGCGCCACTATCTAAAATAAACATCTCCCTAGAGGTTGAAGTATGTCTGCCTCTATCATCATATTCGCGAACTTCATTTGTCTCTTGAACCACTTCGCCTGCAAGGTAATTAAGCAAAGTAGACTTTCCCACTCCCGAGGAACCCAGTAATGCAATGGTTCTACCGGGCTCTAAATATTGATTTAACTCATCAAGACCTATTTCGCATGACGCACTAATTATATGAATCGGTGTGCCCGCAGCTACTCTTTGTGTTTCCTTTAGTTTCTCCTCTAAATCTACACACAAATCAGCCTTACTAAGCAAAATAACAGGGGTGGCGCCACTTTCTATGGCCATAATTAAATATCTCTCTATTCTTCTCGCATTAAAATCCTTATTGAGAGCATTCACAAGAAAAATTGTATCTATATTCGAAGCTACAATTTGCTCATTGGTGTTTACTCCAGCAACCTTTCTTGAAAATTTGCTTTTTCTAGGAAGAATTTTGTGGATAGTAGCTCTATTTTCAGATGTGCGAAGAGATATAACTACCCAATCTCCCACTGACGGAAAATCCTCTGGGCCTATTGCTTCATGCCTTAGTTTACCTGATATTTCTCCAATAACCTCGCCTAGTTCTGTATAAAGCTTATAAATATGCTTATGATCTGCGAAAACTCTTGCAACTGTGTGGCCATCTTCTATAAAAGTGTTAACATCCTCATTACAAAATTTTTCCCATCCTAATTGTTTTAAATCGTAAATAAATATCCTCTCCTAAACATTTAATTTTAAAATTTCATTATTCATATTAAAAATTATCTTTCTAATACTATCCTCAGACAGATTATAAGATTCTGTAAGTTTAGTAATTGTAGATCCACTTTTATAAAATTTATATATTTCCATATTACGCTGGTGCATAAGCATGCGGGTACCATTGTTTTCACCCCAACCTTTTCGGATTTTACCCTCTTTTGGAATATATATAATCTCTCCTTGAATATACTTTTGCAGCTCCTTCAAAAGTGCCGCTGGCAGTACATCCTTCCCATTTTTGTAACACAATATAAAATTCCTCCTCTTTATTTCCATTGTTATTTAATAAAGCTTTAGAACTTATCATTGAAAACACCTCCTTATATAATCTAGTTATAAGTTTTGACATAAAATCATCCTACATATAACTAATTTATTTATTTATCTAGTTAATCTTCATTTTTATTTTTATATAGAAAAATCCCGTGGATATAAAAACCATCCACGGGACTATTAAAAATGACAATAAAAAAAACACGATAACTTCGTGCATTCTGCCAAACTTTAAATCCATTTTAACGTTTCAGATGACGGTTATTAATTGTATTTCGAAAGCACAATTAATAAGGGGTAAGTACTCCCCAATTTTAATTCTATAGATATAATAAAAAATATCTCTATAAAATTTTATACTGCTTTCGAATAATATTTAGTTATTGATAAAGTACCTCAAGAGTTACAACTAAAGTTATCATTTAACATCATCCTCCTTAATTTGAATTGATTATTCTACTAATTTTAATTATTTTAAAGTTTAATTNATTATTTTATAGTTAAACTGATTATTCTTACAATTTGAGTATATTATAAAAAATCTTTAATGTCAATAAATTCCTTGTATGTGTGAGGACATAGGAAGGAGGCGTGGAGCCCCCTTTGTATACCCCATATTCAATGGTGAACTTTTAACCTTTTTATTAGGTCAAAAGCCACCTCCTAGTTAATATCAATATAATCATCTCCTTTCACTAGATTACCGGTTAAGTACATTATTGCACATCGTGAATTACAATCTCAAGTTAAAGAATTATTATAATTGTTTTTTCCTAAAATACTGCGCTACGCTTAAACATATTAACATTTAATACTACAATAGACTTAAAAATCCTAGGAAAAAATCTGTTTTTGTGATATATTTATTAGAATATAGGGAAAACTTACAAATAAGCTAGATTAAAAGGAAGGTCGCAAATATGGAAAATAAAACCACTTCATCAAACTTTATAAAAAATATTGTTATGGAAGATATAGAGAGCGGAAAACACAAAAAAATTATAACAAGGTTTCCACCAGAGCCAAACGGATATTTGCACATTGGGCATGCAAAATCAATCATTTTAAACTTTGAATTAGCGGATCAATTTGGCGGCAAGACAAACCTGCGTTTTGATGACACTAATCCAGCAAAAGAAGACAAAGAATTTGTAGCTTCCATAGAGGAAGACGTTAGATGGCTAGGTTACGAATGGGATAATTTATATTTTGCATCAAACTATTTTGATGAGATGTATAAGCGCGCAGAATTATTAATTAGAAAAGGCAAAGCTTATGTCTGTGATTTAACAGCTGAGGAAATGAAGGAGTACAGAGGTACTTTAAGAGAGCCTGGCAAAGTTAGTCCATACATAAATAGAACTGTTGAAGAAAACTTAGACTTATTTGATCGTATGAGAAAAGGCGAGTTCAAAGATGGCGGAAAAGTTTTAAGAGCTAAAATCGATATGAGCTCTCCTAATATAAATATGAGGGATCCAATAATTTATCGTATATCTCATGCANTNCATCATAATACAGGNGATAAATGGTGTATTTATCCTATGTATGATTATGCTCATCCAATAGAAGATGCAATTGAAGGGATTACTCATTCGATTTGTACTCTAGAATTTGAGGATCATCGTCCACTATATGANTGGGTTGTAGACAACTGTGAAATGGAAAANAAACCAAGACAAATAGAGTTTGCAAGACTTAACATAACAAATACTGTAATGAGCAAAAGAAACCTTAAGCAATTAGTAGATGATAATATTGTAGATGGTTGGGACGACCCACGTATGCCAACTGTTGCAGGACTTCGCAGGAGAGGGTATACTCCAGAAGCTATACGTAATTTTTGTAGGGAAATTGGAGTTGCAAAAGCTAGCAGTACTGTAGATGCGCAGTTACTTGAACACTTTATTAGAGAAGATCTAAGCCCTAAAACGCTTAGAACTATGGCAGTTATAAGGCCACTAAAAGTAGTNATTACAAATTATCCAGAAGCTCAAGTGGAAATGCTTGAAATTGAGAATAATCAAGATGACCCATCAATGGGAACTCGCAGGGTATCATTCTCAAGAGAAATATATATAGAACAAGAAGATTTCATGGAAAATCCTCCAAAGAAATATTTTAGATTGTTTATAGGAAATGAAGTAAGGCTNAAGGGNGCATACTTTATTAAATGTAATGAAATGATTAANGATGAAGATGGAAATGTATGCGAAATTCATTGTACTTATGATAAAGAGACTAAGAGTGGAAGTGGATTTACAGGGAGAAAAGTTAAAGGCACAATTCATTTTGTAGACGCAATAAATGCATTGCCAGCAGAATTTAGATTATATGAGCCATTAATTTTGGACGAGAAACAAGAAGAAGGAAAAACTTTCTTAGATCAAATAAACCCAGATTCAATGGAAATTTTGCAAGGGTTTGTTGAGCCTAATATGAAAGATTCAAAACCTCGTGATAACTTCCAATTTTTCAGACATGGATATTTTAATGTTGATTCTAAATACACAACGCAAGATAAATTAGTGTTTAACAGAATAGTATCTTTGAAAAGTTCTTTCAAAATTCAAAAATAAATATTACCAATCTTTAAAAGTCAGTACAAGATTTAATCTTGTACTGACTTTTTTATGGTTTAGTAAATTATACTTTTTTAAAATTTGAATTAACATTAAAATAACACAATCATAAAAATACATGACATTTCTTAATACGTTTATAACAGTAGAATTATATAATCATAACATAGACATTTGATATATTTTATAGATGGTATCGATAACTTGAATTTTGTTATCGATAAGTAAAATAGGAAACATCTAAAAAGGATATACATAAAGATCTATTATATTTATACAATTTTTTATAGGAATATCAAATTTAATATGTTTTAAATCTCATTTTAGGGCTGGTATCGATACCAAAAGTATTAAGTTAGGAAAGAAAAAAATGGATTACTTTGATCAGATAAAGCATCCTGGTAGTTAAAAAAGTTAGGGGAAGGTTTATGGCAGTAAAAATAAAAGATGTTGCACAAAGAGCAGGTGTATCTATTACGACTGTGTCAAGATTTCTAAATGGAGGGAAGCACGTAAGTGAAGAATCCAAAGTTGTTATACAAAGTGCTATAGATGAGCTCCAATATTCTCCAAGCTATATAGCGAGAAGCCTAGTGTTACAAAAGACAAATTTAATAGGAGTTATTGTTCCCGATCTATCTTCTAGTTTTTTTTCAACAATTTTATGCAGTATAGAACAAACTGCAAGCTTGAATAATTATAGTCTTATGGTATGTAATATTGCTGAGAATACTGGTAAAGAATTGAAATATTTAGATTTGTTTAATCAAATGAGAGTAGACGGAATTATAGTAATGCACGAAAAAACGAATGATAAGATTATAAAATTTATTAACAGTATAAAAGTTCCAGTAATTTTCTGCAGCTGCAAATGCTTGAATATTAATGCTACATCAATAGGTATTAATGATTTTAAAGCTGCTTATGAAGCTACTGAATATTTAATTAAACTTGGTCATAGCAAAATTGCTTTTATAGGTGGAGATATGATTGATATAAGCTCAGGACAAAACAGGCACAAGGGATATAAGAAAGCAATGGATAATAACAAAATACACATAATCGATGATTATATAAAATTCGGAGATTATAAAATGAAGAGTGGATACAATTTGATGAAGGAACTTCTAAGCTGCAAGACAATTCCAACGGCAGTATTTGCTGCAAGTGATGATATGGCTATTGGCGCGTTAAATTGTATAACCGATTTTAATTTAAAGGTACCCGATGATATTTCATTAGTTGGATTTGATGGAAGCNCATTAACAGATATTGTAAGACCAAGATTGACTACAATACAACAACCCATAGCTGAGATGGGAGAATTAGCTGTAAATATGCTTATAAATCAAAAAAATAATGCAAATAGTACATTGGATGAATTAGTTTTAAAGCATAAGTTAATTGAAAGAGAAAGCTGTAAGAAATGTGATTCATTATAGGGAGGAACTTAAAATGAAACTAGTAGTATTAGGAGGTGGCGGAGTTAGATCTCCTTTACTTGCCAAAGCAATTATAAATAGAGCAGAAAAACTAAATATCAATGAAGTAGTTTTTATGGACAATAATAGTGAAAAATTAAAAATATATGGTGGAATAGCTAAGAAAATAGCTGAAACTATTAATGAAAAAGTTGATTTTACATTGACTAATGATGTTATAACAGCTTTAACGGATGCTGATATGATTATAACAACTTTGAGAGTGGGTCAAGATAAGGGCAGAGTTTTGGATGAAAAAATTGCATTAAGGTATGGCGTTTTAGGACAGGAGACTACTGGCGCTGGTGGATTTGCCATGGCTATGAGATCTATACCAGTATTGAAGCATTATTGCCAACTTGCAAGAAAACATTCTAAGTCAAATGTTTTAATATTTAATTTTACGAATCCCTCAGGGCTTGTAACTCAAGCTTTGAGAGATCTGGGATTTAATAATGTTTATGGAATATGTGATGGCCCAGGTGGATTTATAAAAGAAATAGAAGAATTAATTGGGGCTAAGCACGAGGATGTGTCTGTAGAATGTTTTGGATTAAACCATTTATCCTGGTTCAAGAGCGTAAAAGTTAAAGATAATGAGATGATAAATGAAATAATAGACAATCCTTCACTATATACAAATACAGAAAACCGATTGTTTGATCCTCAGCTTATAAAACACCAGAATATGCTGATGAGTGGATATCTCTACTATTATTATAACAGGGAACAATCTATTGATAATATAAATAAAAGTAAAAAAACAAGAGGTGAAACCATTCTCGAAATAAATGAAGCCATGTACGAGGAACTAAAAAATATTAATATTGAAGTGGAATTTGATAAGGCATTAGGTATATATCTTAAATATTATGAAAAAAGAGAAAAAAGTTATATGTCCATAGAGTCCGGTTCGGGATTAGAAAATAAAGAAGAAAGTNATGCAANTTCAAGTTTGAAAGAAATTAACGGGGAAGGTTATGCAGGAGTGGCACTTAATTTTATAGANAGCTATATAACAGGGAAAAGATGTGAAATGATATTATCTGTACCAAATCGNGGNGCTATATATGGGCTTAGNGATAATGATGTAGTTGAAATAACTTGCNTTATCGATAAAAAATCAGTAACACCAATGANAATAGGCATTGTCCCAGAGATACAGATGAGCCTTATAAATCAGGTGAAATTATATGAAAGGCTTGCGGTAAAAGCCATAAATGAAAAAAGCATAGAATTAGCAATTGATGCTTTAATGGTACATCCTCTTATAAATTCATATACGCTCGCAAAGCAAATAGTTAAGGAATATGTTGAAGTACATAAAGAATATATCGGAGAATGGAAATAAAGGGAGGGAATATTAATATGAAAAACAAAAAAATATTATCTTTAATTTGCGCAGTACTTCTAGTATCTGTAACTGCGTTTACTGGGTGTGGCAAAACTAAGCAAGTTTCTACTGTAAAGCCTGAAACTAAAGAGTTAAGAATGCTAACTGCTGTAACAGGTGGAAAAGATGAAGCAGAGATGAAGCTCTTTAAGGAAAAATTAGAAAAGGCAACTGGATTAACCATCACCATTGATAAGCCGGCTTCCGATTATGACAATGTTATGACACAAAAGCTTCAATCTGGAGAAAAATATGATTTGATATACATGGGACAAGATCAACTACCATATTTCGTACAACAAGGTGCACTTACAGACATAACTGGATTAGTTCAAAAGTCAAAGACCTTAGGTGATACTAAAAACATACCTCAATCAGAATGGGATGCTATAAAAGTAAATGGAAAGATATATGCTGGTTTCAATAAAAAAGAAGTTAATAGAGTAGTTAATGTAAATTCAGTTTTAGCTCAAAAGGCTGGAATTGACGTAAATAGTATTGAACCAACATTAGATGGATATTATCAAGTATTTAAGAAGATAAAGGAAAATAATGACAATGGGGCTAAGGCAAAAGATTTCTATGCCTTTAACACTGCTATAACTCAAATGTATGATTTTCAACCATGGTTTTCAACACTTGGACTTAAGGGTGGAATAGTATTAAAGGATGGTAAGAAAATTGTTCCATGGTCTACTGATGAAGCTGCTCCAGTTTGGGATTGGTTACATAAGTTATATGCTGAAGGCCTAATGGATAAGGATGCTTTAACTGATACTACTAAAGAATTAAGAAATAAGTATCAATCATCAAAAACCGGAGTTGTTGTTGACTGGGCTGCTTGGACAGGCTTGTACAATGTAAATGCTGGTAATCAGTATCCAAATGAATTTAAAGCTGTTCCACTTCCAGGGACAAAGTCACCAGATGGAAAGTATATGTTAACGAGAGGTGGAGCTTCACTTTGGGGCGTACCAGTAAATGCGCAAAATGTTAGTGGTGCTATAAAAGTTCTTGAGTACTTTGCAACTCAAGAAGGTGGAGAATTATTATCAGTTGGAATAGAGGGAAATGATTATACTAAAAATGGAAGTAAATATAATTTAACTGAAACAGGTATAAAACATGCTGCAGACCATGGTGCACCAGTTCCAATTAGTTCTAATTTTAAAAACCCAATAGGTTGGAATCCAGGATTTGAAGATGCAGTTAAGTATTTACAATATTCGTCAATTGAGCAAGCTTTCCCAGAAACACCTAAATACTTAGAAGTTGTTGCAAAACATGCAGCTAAAATTATTAAAGGTGATGTAAGCACTAAAGATGGATTAGCAAACATGAGAAATGAATTAAAGCAAGCTGGCGTAATTGATTAATTTAAAATCGCAAGAAGGGTATAACCCTTCTTGTGTTTTTAAGCAAAAGAGGGTGGTAGTATGATAAATACGAAAAATAAAATAGCCAATAGAAAAGTTGTTAAAATAAACACTCTAAAGCAAATTAAAAAATATAAAGCCATATATATTATGATGCTACCCGTGTTACTTTACTTTGTAGTTTTTTCTTACTACCCATTGTTGCTAGGAATAGTTCAAAGTTTACAAAAGAACAAGTTAATAGGTACGCCGGAATTCATTGGAATTGCAAACTATAAAGAGGTTCTAGGAGACTATCAGTTTAAACAAGCCTTCCAAAATTCATTAGTCATTGGAATAGGTACTCAACTGCTTTCATTTGTATTATCCATTCTGCTTGCAATAGGTATTAATNAAATTGGTAGCAAATTTTCAAAATCTACAATGCAAACTGTAACATATCTTCCTAATTTATTTTCTTGGACAGTTGTAGGAGGTATGTGGATATTTATACTTTCTACAAATGGTTTAATAAACAGCGTGCTTACATCAAACGGTCATGACTCAATTCAATTTCTAGCAGATACAAAGTATTCACAGGCTATAATGATATTAACAGGTACCTGGAAGTCTATTGGTTATTATGCTGTATTATTCTTAGCAAGTATAGTTTCAATTGATCCAAATGTGTTTGAAGCGGCCCAAATTGATGGCGCTTCAAGAGTAAAACAGATAACAAAGATATTAATTCCTGAACTTATACCAACCATGAAGATAATTATAGTGCTTGGAACTATGGGGCTCATGCGCAACTTTGATCAGGTATTTGTAATGAGTAACCCCACGATTATGGACAAAGTAAGGACAGTATTACTTTACATATTTACAGAAGGTATAACTCAATTTAAGGTTGGAAAAGCAACCTCAGCCGCAACAGTTGTATTACTTGCAACATTAATAATAACATTTATTGTAAGAAAGCTAGTTAAATATGATGATAACTATGCTTAGGAGGGTAAGAGAATGATTAAAAAGAAAAAAAACAGCAATGAAATGAATGTCAAAGGGAAAATATTTAATTATTTGATGCTTCTTATTCTTCTTATCACTATGATACTCCCTATGATAAATGTCCTTGCTGTTTCGTTATCTACTAAATTAGGGTCAATGCAGCCTGGAATTAGATTAATCCCGGATAAATTTACGCTAGAAGGATATACGGATATTTGGAGCAGAGTACAATTGTGGAAACCATTTTTAAATTCACTTTATGTAACCTCTGTAGGAACCTTTATTCAGGTGGTATTATCATCAATGGCAGGTTATGTGCTTATTCAGCAAGATTTACCTTTTAAAAAGTGTATGACTAGCATTATTATGGTTACTATGATGATTCCAGGAGATCTAACGTTAATTTCAATTTACTCATTGAACAGACAACTAGGGTTATTAAATTCATACTCAGGTTTAATAATAAATGGGTTAGTTTCTGGTTTTAGCATACTGCTTATGAAAAATTATTTTTTATCCGTTCCAAGTTCCTTAGCAGAATCTGCAAGAATTGATAATGCAAGTGAGTTTANGATTTTTAGAAAAATCTATTTACCATTATCAATTCCAGGACTTGCTACAATATTTTTTATGGAGTTCGTAAATAAATGGAACAGCTTGATGATTCCAGTAACAATAATAACTAAGCAAAGCTTGTATACATTACCAATGNTATTAAAGGCATTGGTGTTCAATACGGCAAGCCAGTCAGGACAAGAATTCATAGCACCAAATGCAATTATGGCAGCCATAGTAATATCGGTAATACCTTTAATCTTATTGTATGTTTTTGCTCAAAGATCCCTTGTAACTGGACTGACTCTTGGAGCTTCAAAGGAGTGATTTATTATCTGTAATAATAAAACTTTAACAATAGAAAAATTAATTGATAAGAGCTTAGAGAAAACATATTTTGAAATTCCATTTACCCTTCCGAGGAATGTTTCTAAAATTGAAGTTTGCTATGATTACAAAAGGAGAGATATCAAAGAGAAGGAAAATGGAGATGTTTTAAGCAATGAAATTAACGTTATTGATATAGCCATCAGAGATGAGTGTGATTCATTTAGAGGCTGGTCAGGGTCTGAAAGATTATATTTCTNTATAACAGAAAATGAGGCTACTCCGGGTTATATAAAAGGAGTTATGAAGGAGGGTCAATGGGCAATAATTCTTGGAGCTTATAAGGTTGAGGAAGAAGGTTGCCTTGTTAATATTAATATTAAATTCATTTTAAAAGAAAGAATTCTTTTAAAAGGTGACCTTCATATGCACTCAGTACATTCAGATGGAAAATATGATGTGGAAAATGTCATAAATATTGCAAAGCTACACGGATTGGATTACATTTTTTTAACTGACCATAATACTTTTTCTCAAAATGATTATATTAAATCTAATGATTCACTAGTAGTTATGCCAGGAATGGAATGGACTCACTATAAAGGACACTGTAATTTCCTTGGAGTAAAAAGGCCAATAAAAAATTTTGTATCTAATGATAAAGAAAAGACTGTAGAAATCATGTTGGAAGCTAGAAATAGTGGAGCTCTTATTATTTTAAACCATCCACTTTGTAAATACTGTGGTTGGAAATGGGGTTTTGATGTGCCTTATGATGCTATTGAAATATGGAATGGACCTATGAAGGATTCAGAGATTGATGCAGTAGAATGGTGGAGTTCAAAGATTGTAGAAGGGGAAATAATTCCAATAGTTGGAGGCAGTGATAGCCATAAAAACGAGATATTCAGAATGGCTGGAACTCCGACGACCTTTTTATATAGTGACTCAAAAGCACCGTCAGATATTATAAAATCTATTAAAGGTGGACATAGTTTTATAAGTTATACTTTTGATGGACCAACTATAGAGTTAACTATTGGAGAAGCCATTATGGGAGATTGTATAAAGCTAAAAGAAGGCGAAGAAGGGTTGGCTAAAATTACAAACGTAGGCTTTAATGATGAAATAAGATTAATAACAGATAAGGGAATTGAAAAAACTTATAAAGTATTAGGAGAATTAACAAAAACTTTAAGTTTTGTGGTTGAAGATAGAAAGTTTTACCGAGTTGAAGTTTGGAGAGAAGTTATTCCGCAAAATTTAATGCTCTCGGCAATATCAAATCCTATATATATTAGGATGTGATTGCGGATGCAGCAAATAAAAAGAGTTCATGTAGTATATAAAACACATCTAGATGTTGGGTTCACGGGTCTCGCTAAAAATGTTGTGGACAAATATGTTAATAGCTTTATACCAAAAGCGATTGATTTAGCCTATCAAGTAAACAAAGATGGAGGAAATAAGCGTTTTATATGGACGGTTGGTTCTTGGCTAGTAGACGAATATTTAAGAAGAGCAAGTTATGACGCAAAGCAAAAATTAATTCAGGCGATAAATAGTGGATATATAACATGGCATGGATTGCCATTTACAACTCACAGCGAGCTAATGGATGACGAACTATTTAATTTTGGAATATCCATAAGCAAAGATTTAGATAAGTATTTTTCAAAAAATACTATTGCTGCAAAGATGACAGATGTTCCAGGTCATACTAGGGGAATAATAGAGCCCCTTAAAAAAAATGGCATTGAATATCTTCATATAGGAGTCAATGACGTTTCTCATAAACCTAATGTACCTGACACTTTTATTTGGAGAGACTCAAAAGGAAATGAAATAATTGTGGACTATTGCCAAGGGTATGGAAAGACAACCATAGTACCAGGGCTTGAAGCAGTTTTAGTTTTTGCTCATTCAGGGGATAACCTAGGACCACCAAATAAAGAAGATATCGATAAACAGTTTAATGATATACAAAAACAGTTTCCTGGCGCTGAGGTTAAAGCTTCAACCTTAGACAATTATGCAAATGAGCTTATAAAAATTAGAGATACCCTACCTATTATTACGGATGAGATAGGTGATACTTGGATTCATGGAATAGCATCTGACCCTCATAAAGTATCCTGCTATTTAGAGCTTTTAAGGTTAAAAGATAAATGGATTCAAGAGGGAAGACTACAAAGAGGTACTCAAGTGTATAAAGAGTTTTTAAGAAGTCTACTTATGATTCCTGAGCATACCTGGGGACTCGACTTTAAAAAGTATTTATCTGATTATAATAATTGGTCAAAACAGGATTTTATAAAAGCTAGGNAAATAGATAAATTAAGTGAGACTTATATACCAGATAAATATTCACGATATGGCGATTATGCAAAAGGAGAATTCGATAGTCAAGTAAAAAATATGAAGTGGGAAGAAAGAAGTTATTCTTATTATGAATCTTCTCATGAAGAACAAAGAAAATATATAAACTCTGCAATAAAATCACTACCCGGTGAATTAAAAAAAGAAGCAGATAAAGTAATTAGTGGTTTAAATAAGCCACCTGAAATAGATAAAAATAGCAGCGAATTATTACTTGGCAAAGAGTATATTGTAAATGGTTTTTCTATCATTATATTAGAAGATGCAAGTCTTAAACTAAAAGGTCAGGGGATAGTAAGTGATGTATCTCTTGGAAAAGTAAGTTACGAGATTTTTGGAACAAATGTTTTTGAAAAATGGGAAAAAGAGTATATGGTTAATTTACAAGAAAATAAGTTGTGGGCAATGCCTGATTTCTTTAAATTAGGAATGGAGGATGTTCAAACCACAAAAGAAAATATATATTTTGTACCTAAAGCGGAAAAAGCTTTAATTTATAAAAATACCATAATTATAAGAGCAAACTTCCAAAAATATGAATGTGATAAATATGGATGTCCGAGAAAAATACTTATAAAATATGTATTTAATGAAAAAGAAATAGACTTAACAACTTATCTTAATAATAAAGATGCATCTAGGATAACTGAAGCAATTTGGATATCACATTTTGAAGAAAATAATTCTATAAAAAATATTAAAATTAAAAAGCTAGAAGAGATCATTGATCCATTTAAAGTTGTAGAAAATGGTAATAGAAACTATCATGCTATAAAAGAAGCCGACCTAAATATAGATAATTTATCTGTAAAGGTTATTCCATTAGACTCAACATTANTATCTATTGGAGAAAAACGATTATATAACTTTGATCAAACCTATGCTGGTTTAAAAGGTGGGTTACATTTTAATTTGTATAATAATCTTTGGGGAACAAACTTTAAGATGTGGTATGAAGATGATATTATAAGTAGATTTAAAATTAAGATACTATAAAAGGAAAGTTTAGATTTTATTTTCTATTGGTATAGCTGCCATAAATATTAAATAAAATAAGAGATAAACAGGAGGAAATGACAAATGTATGATGTACTGTGTGCCGGACTTACAGACTGTGATCTTATTTTTTCGGAACTTAGCAAGTTCCCAGTACTAGGGCAAGAAGTGTCCAGCAAAGATTTCATAATAAAACCAGGAGGGGCAGCCAANTTACCTGTGGCATTAACAAANTTAGGTCTCAAAATTATCTTTTCAACAACTCTAGGAAAAGACAATTTAGGAAAGATAGTATATGAGTATCTTGAGGAAACAGGTATGGATATGTCCGCGGTTCAAGCTAGCGANAAATTTCGTACTAGTGTTTCAGCAGTATTGTCTGTTGGTTATGAAAGAGGGTTTGCATCTTATTTTGCAAAAAACGATAAAATTTTTATAAAAGACCAAATAGAAAAATTTGCTCCAAGTTGCAATCATATTCATGCTTATATAGAGGATTGCTTGAGAATACCAATAATAGAAATAGCCGAAAAATATAATAAAACTATTTCTGTTGATACGTCGTGGAATGAAAATATAAAACTTGTTAATATAAAAGATATTTTACGAANANCTAACATCTTTTTTACAAATGAAATGGAAGCTTGCAGTATTACAGAAACGAAAAATGTTGAAGATGCACTTGAAAAATTGAGCGGTTATGCAAATTTTGTGGTNATTAAGCTTGGAAGTAGTGGCAGTATCATAAAAAAAGATAATAAAATNATAAGAGTGCCTGAAGTGAAAAATATAAAGGTGGTTGATACTACAGGTGCAGGCGATCTTTTCTGTGCTGGTTTTATATATGGTATNTCAAAAGGGTGGGATATTGAAAAAACTGCTTATTTTGCTTCAGCTTCAGGTGGACTTGCNGTTACGTTTTATGGTGGAATGGATGAAACATACACAATTAATAATGTTAATGATTATTATCAAAAAGTAATACAGGGAGTCAAATAATGAATACAATACTTCTTGCAGAAGGAATATAAGTTCAGAAAAGAAAAATGGAATTTGGATTCAAATATATTAAACATTCTTTTGATTAGCAATAAAGGCAAACTTAAGGAAATACAGATCAAGATAGCAGAGCATAAGGAAATAGAAAATGTAGTATGTACATTAAAAACAGAAGAATTAATATGGGTAAGGGCCAAACTTAATGGAAAAATTTCTGAAAATGATACCATGATAGCATTTACAAATCCAATATATTTCGCAGTGGAAGATTAATAAAACATACATTCTAAAATTTAGATATCAAATAAAAGTAAAAATCAATAAGGAAAAGAGGCTGTCTCTTCAAATGATTTTTTAATCATTTTGAGACAGCCCCCTTTTTGTTGATATAGCAATGTTTTGAAATTTAATATAATAATGAATTTATTAAACTTAAGCACACATAACATAATATATTTATGTAGGTTAAATTTATAGTAATAATAGTATACTTAAATAA
>JGI24142J45722_1000524_pt1 | contig 21689 bp, 15 predicted proteins | sample BarGraIncu00431A_FD_45722 | JGI IMG/M metagenome (IMG submission 45722) | reverse complement strand
AATATCATGAAATTTATTTACGGACAACTGTCTTAATTTAATCAATGGAGGTCAATAAAGTGTCTGAGTCAACAAATTTTAAATGGTACGTAATGCGTGCTATTAGTGGAAAAGAGAACAAGGTAAAAGAATATATTGATGCAGAAATCAAAAATTCGGATCTTGGTCAGTATGTTGCTCAGGTTTTAATCCCTACTGAGAAAGTTTATCAGATTCGTAACGGTAAGAAAATTACAAAAGAACGTAGTTGCATGCCGGGATATGTTTTGATAGAAGCTTATCTTATCGGTGAAATTCCTCACCGCCTGCGTAATACACCAAACGTCATTGGTTTTCTGGGTGAAAAAAACAATGTACCAACAGCGATTCGTCCTTCGGAAGTGAATCGTATTCTGGGCAAAGTGGATGAACTTCAGGAAACAGAAGAAGAAATGCTCACGCCTTTCTATGTTGGTGAAAGTGTGAAAGTGATTTTTGGTCCTTTCACAGGATTTAGCGGGCTTATTGAAGAAGTAAATACCGAGAAGAAAAAACTCAAAGTTATGGTTATGATTTTCGGACGGAAAACTCCGCTCGAATTAGCATTCACGCAAGTAGAAAAGGAGTAGTTGGTTCCTGTTACAAATCGACATCTCCCGTTTAACATCAAAAATTAAAAAATTATGGCTAAAGAGATTGCTGGACAAATTAAATTACAGATTAAAGGAGGTGCGGCAAACCCCTCTCCACCAGTAGGTCCGGCATTGGGATCTAAAGGGATCAATATAATGGAGTTTTGCAAACAATTTAATGCCAGAACCCAAGACAAACCGGGCAAAATTTTACCCGCAGTCATCACCTATTATACAGACAAATCATTCGACTTTATTGTAAAGACTCCTCCTGTTGCTATTCAATTATTGGAAGTAACAAAACTGAAAAGTGGATCGGCTGAGCCAAACCGTAAAAAAGTAGCTGAAATCACCTGGGAACAGGTAGAAGTTATTGCAACGGACAAGATGGTAGATTTGAATTGTTTTAAATTAGAAGCAGCTATGAAAATGGTTGCCGGTACAGCTAGAAGTATGGGTATTACCGTGAAAGGTACTTTTCCAATTAAAAATTAATATAAACTTCAATTAAAAATGAGTAAACTGACAAAAAATCAAAGGTTAGCTTTAGAAAAAATTGAAGCAGGAAAAACCTATTCCCTCAAAGAAGCAGCCGGACTGGTAAAAGAAATTACCAATTCGAAATTTGATGCCTCTGTTGATATAGATGTACGCTTAGGTGTTGACCCACGTAAAGCCAACCAAATGGTACGCGGCGTAGTGTCGTTACCAAACGGAACCGGAAAACAAGTAAAAGTTCTTGCATTATGTACTCCTGACCAGGAAGCAGCGGCCAAAGAAGCCGGAGCAGATTTCGTTGGTCTTGATGAATATATTGAAAAAATCAAAGGTGGTTGGACAGATGTTGATGTGATCATCACCATGCCTGCCATTATGGGTAAATTAGGTGCATTAGGTCGGATATTAGGCCCACGTGGTTTAATGCCAAATCCAAAAAGTGGTACAGTTACCAACGAAGTAGGAAAAGCAGTTAAAGAAGTAAAACAAGGTAAAATCGACTTTAAAGTTGATAAATATGGTATTGTACACACTTCAGTAGGAAAAGTATCTTTTACTGCTGATCAACTTGTGGAAAACACCAGAGAATTTGTTTCTACTTTGATGAAACTTAGACCAACTGCCGCAAAAGGTACTTATGTAAAGAGCATTTATCTTTCAAGCACAATGAGTTCGGGTATTAAGATTGAACCCAAATCAATTGAAGAATAAAATTAAAAGTTTATGAAAAAGGAAGATAAAAGCGCTATTATAAAACAACTTGAGAAAACTCTTGGTGAGTATGCTCACTTCTATTTAGCTGATTTTGGGGGCTTAAATGCTGCTAAAACCACCGACTTACGAAGGACCTGCTTCAAACAAGATATCAAATTAGTCGTTGTAAAAAATACATTGCTTCGAAAAGCACTTGATAACTCATCAGTAGATTTCAGTGAACTATATGGTTCTCTTGTTGGTGAAACTTCAGTATTGCTTTCGAATATTGGAAATGCTCCTGCAATCATCATACAGGATTTTAGCAAAGCCAGCAAGAGCAAAGTAAAAAAAGATATTCTGAAAGCAGCATATGTTGAAGAAAGTTTCTACATAGGAGCAAATCAACTGGAATCATTAATCCATGTGAAGAGCAAAAACGAACTCATTGCCGATGTTATTGCCTTGTTGCAATCGCCTGCTAAGAACGTTATTTCAGCACTCCAATCAGGAGGCTCAACTATCCACGGTGTTTTGAAAACATTGTCGGAAAGATAAAATTATTTTAAAATAAAAAAAACAAATACATAAAAAATAAGTAAAATGGCAGATTTGAAAGCTTTTGCAGAACAATTGGTTAACTTGACAGTTAAAGAAGTAAATGAGTTAGCTCAAATTTTGAAAGAAGTATACGGTATTGAACCAGCTGCTGCTGCAGCTGCAGTTTCTGCAGGTCCTGCAGCTGCCGCTGAGGTAGTAGAAGAAAAAACAGCATTTGATGTTGTTTTGAAAGCAGCCGGTGCAAACAAATTATCTATCGTAAAATTAGTTAAAGAATTAACCGGTCTTGGCTTGAAAGAAGCTAAAGATTTAGTAGATGCAGCTCCTTCAGTAATTAAAGAAGGTGCAACAAAAGACGAAGCAGAAGCCCTTAAGAAATCTCTTACAGAAGGCGGAGCAGAAGTTGAACTTAAATAATAAAACCTGATTATCAGGTCTTTGGTTTAGATTCCCTCGAATAGAGGGATTCTAAACCTTTTCTGTCTATAAAATAATTGAGTTCACCGCACCAAATAACCTCTTTGAAAATGTCTTCATTAACAAAAAATCAAAGAATAAATTTTGCTTCTATTAAGAATCAGTTAGAATATCCTGATTTTTTAGAAGTACAATTAAAATCTTTCCAGGACTTTTTTCAGATGGACACAGCTCCTGAAAAAAGAAAATCAGAAGGTTTGTATAAGGTTTTTTCCGAAAACTTTCCTATTGCTGATACCCGAAATAATTTCATCCTCGAATTTCTCGATTATTACGTTGACCCTCCACGTTATTCGATAGATGAGTGTGTAGAACGCGGCCTGACATACAGTGTACCGCTAAAAGCCAAACTAAAACTATATTGTACCGATCCGGATCATGAAGATTTTGATACGGTTATTCAGGATGTCTATCTGGGACCTATCCCTTATATGACTGCAAAAGGTACTTTCGTTATTAATGGTGCCGAACGTGTTATTGTATCGCAGCTTCACCGCTCACCCGGTGTATTCTTCGGTCAGAGCACCCATGCTAACGGAACAAAACTATATTCAGCGAGGATTATACCATTCCGCGGTTCATGGATTGAGTTTGCTACCGACATCAACAACGTGATGTACGCATATATCGACCGCAAGAAAAAACTTCCAGTAACTACATTGCTACGTGCCATTGGTTTCGAAAGCGATAAAGATATATTAGAAATTTTCAACCTGGCCGAAGAAATTAAAGTAAGCAAGACCAGTTTAAAAAAAGCCATTGGTCAGAAATTAGCAGCACGTGTTTTGAAAACCTGGGTTGAAGATTTTGTGGATGAAGATACCGGCGAGGTTGTATCTATCGAGCGTAACGAAGTAATAATAGATCGTGAAACCATATTAGAAAACAGTCATATTGACGAGATTCTGGATGCAGGGACACCAACGATTCTACTTCATAAGACCGATGCGAATCAAAATGACTACGCCATTATTTACAACACACTTCAAAAAGATCCAAGTAACTCGGAGAAAGAAGCTGTATTGTATATTTACAGACAATTACGTAACGCAGTACCCGCTGATGATTCAACGGCCCGTGAGGTAATCAATAATTTATTCTTTTCAGAGAAACGTTACGATTTAGGTGACGTTGGTCGTTTCCGTATTAACCGGAAATTGAACCTGACCACCAGCATGGAAACAAAAGTGCTGACAAAAGAAGATATTATTGAAATCATCAAATATCTGATTGAGTTGATTAACTCAAAAGCAGATGTTGATGATATTGACCACTTGAGCAACCGTCGTGTTCGTACAGTAGGGGAACAATTATATAATCAATTCGGTGTAGGACTTTCACGTATGGCCCGTACTATTCGTGAACGTATGAATGTTCGTGACAACGAAGTATTCACTCCGATCGATTTGATCAATGCCAAGAGTATCTCGTCCGTTATCAACTCATTCTTTGGTACCAATGCCTTATCACAATTTATGGACCAACAAAACCCGTTGGCTGAGATTACGCACAAACGTCGTATGTCAGCACTCGGGCCAGGCGGTCTGTCACGTGAACGTGCAGGTTTCGAGGTTCGAGATGTTCACTATACACATTATGGCCGTTTATGTCCGATTGAAACTCCTGAAGGACCAAACATTGGTTTGATTTCTTCATTGTGTATTTATGCGAAAATAAACGAACTGGGATTTATTGAAACACCTTACCGCAGGGTAACTGATTCGATTGTTGATACAACTGACGAAGGAATAGAATACTTTACAGCAGAAGAAGAAGAAAGTCTTGTAATTGCACAAGGTAATGCTCCTTTAAATGATAAAGGTGAATTCTTAAAATCGAAAGTTAAGTCCCGTTTAGGAGCAGATTTCCCTGTTATTTCGCCTTCAGAAGTGAATTTAATGGATGTTTCTCCTTCGCAGATAGCGTCGATAGCAGCAGCATTAATTCCTTTCCTTGAACATGATGATGCTAACCGTGCATTAATGGGATCAAACATGATGCGCCAGGCAGTACCTTTATTGCGCTGTGAAGCACCGATTGTAGGAACCGGCATTGAAGCACAACTGATTCAGGATTCAAGGACACAGGTAATGGCAGAAGGAGTCGGAATAGTTGAATTTGTAGATGCGACCCGTATAAATATCCGTTACGACCGTACAGAAGAAGAAGAATTTGTAAGCTTCGATACGGCTGTAAAAGAATATAAATTACCTAAGTTTCAGAAAACGAATCAAAATACGACAATCGACTTACGTCCAATCGTTGGAAAAGGGGATAAAGTATATGCCGGTCAGATTCTGACAGAAGGTTATGCTACTCAAAACGGAGAACTGGCTATTGGTAAGAACCTAAAAGTGGCATTTATGCCATGGAAAGGTTATAACTTTGAGGATGCCATCGTAATCAATGAACGGGTTGTACGTGAAGATATATTCACATCCATCCATGTTGTTGAGCAACTGTTGGACGTTCGTGAAACAAAACGTGGAATTGAAGAGTTTACATCGGACATTCCGAATGTGAGCGAGGAAGCCACCAAAGATCTGGATGAAAACGGTATTATTCGCATTGGAGCTCGTATTGAACCGGGCGATATTATTATCGGTAAAATCACTCCAAAAGGAGAATCAGATCCTTCACCGGAAGAAAAACTGCTTAGAGCCATTTTTGGAGATAAAGCAGGAGATGTGAAAGATGCTTCATTGAAAGCTACTCCATCTCTATCGGGTGTGGTAATTGGGAAACGTTTATTCTCAAAAGCACAAAAGAACCGTAAATCAAAGCTTGCGGATAAAGCTGTTCTACCAAAACTGGATGAAGAGTTCGAAAATCAAGCCTTAATTTTACGAAATACGTTAGTTGAAAAATTAATTGTATTACTTGGTGATAAAACTTCTGCCGGAGTTAAAGATTTCCTGGGCAGTGACATAATCTCAAGAAACAGTAAATTTACTATCGAACGTCTTCGTGAAATAGATTATACAGCCATTCAATTAAGCAAGTGGACTACAGATACACACAAAAATGAGTTAGTAAAAAAACTCATTATGAATTATCTGAGAAAACATAAAGAATTGGATGCTCAGATTAAACGTCAGAAATTCAACATAACCATCGGAGATGAACTTCCAAATGGTATTGTACAAATAGCCAAAGTGTATATTGCCAAAAAACGTAAAATACGTGTTGGTGATAAAATGGCCGGACGTCATGGTAATAAAGGGATTGTTTCGCGTATCGTCCGTCAGGAAGATATGCCATTCCTTGAAGATGGAACGCCGGTTGATATTGTATTAAATCCACTGGGTGTACCATCTCGTATGAACCTTGGACAGATTTTTGAAACCGTATTAGGTTGGGCCGGACAAACTTTAGGGTTGCGTTTTGCAACTCCAATTTTCGACGGAGCAACAATGGATGATTTGAACATTTGGACTGAGAAGGCCGGTGTACCAAATTATGGTAAAACCTATTTATATGATGGTGGAACCGGTGAACGATTTGACCAAACAGCTACGGTTGGTGTAATTTACATGTTGAAACTGGGTCATATGGTTGAAGATAAAATGCATGCGCGTTCTATCGGACCTTATTCACTTATTACTCAACAACCGCTTGGTGGTAAAGCACAATTTGGGGGACAACGTTTTGGAGAAATGGAAGTTTGGGCACTTGAAGCATTTGGTGCTGCCCATATTCTTCAGGAAATATTGACTGTCAAATCGGATGACGTAATGGGTCGTGCCCGTACTTACGAGGCGATTGTAAAAGGTGATCCAATGCCAACACCAGGAATTCCTGAATCACTCAACGTATTGTTGCATGAACTTCGGGGATTAGGTCTGAGCATCAGTTTAGATTAAATATATCATAAATAAAAGTTTGTATCCGGATAATATCCGGGTACAAACGGTTATTTAGTATTTGTTTTCTAAATTGTTCCCGACAACTATCGGGATTCATAAATTGTAACTCTTATAACTCTTTATAAAACAGAGATATGGCTTTTAAAAATGATAATAAGGTAAAGAGTAATTTTAATAAGATATCAATCGGCTTAGCATCGCCGGAAGAAATATTAAAATTATCGAGTGGTGAGGTTCTCAAACCCGAAACCATTAATTATCGAACATACAAACCAGAACGTGATGGTTTGTTCTGCGAACGCATTTTTGGTCCTACTAAGGATTTTGAATGTCATTGCGGGAAATATAAACGTATCCGTTACAAAGGCATTGTCTGCGACCGTTGCGGAGTTGAAGTGACTGAGAAAAAAGTTCGTCGTGAACGCATGGGACACATTCAATTGGTAGTTCCAGTAGCACACATTTGGTATTTCCGCTCTTTACCGAACAAAATCGGTTATCTGTTGGGTATGCCTACAAAAAAACTTGATTCAATTATATATTACGAAAAATATGTAATCATTCAGGGCGGAATTATTGAAAACGGGGAAAACATTGCAAACGGAGAATTACTTTCAGAAGATGAATATTTAGATATTCTGGAAGCACTTCCACGTGAAAACCAATTACTTGAAGATACTGATCCGAATAAGTTTATTGCAAAAATGGGTGCAGATGCTATCCACGATATGCTTAGCCGTTTGGATTTAGATGTTTTATCGTATGACTTGCGTCACAAAGCAAATACTGACACATCTCAGCAACGTAAAAATGAAGCTCTAAAACGTCTTCAAATTGTTGAATCATTCCGTATTTCGAAAATGAGAAACAAACCGGAATGGATGATTATAAAAATCGTACCGGTTATACCTCCTGAATTGCGACCATTGGTTCCATTAGATGGTGGACGTTTTGCAACTTCCGATTTGAACGATTTATACAGACGTGTTATTATTCGTAATAACAGGTTGAAGAGACTGATCGAGATTAAAGCTCCGGAAGTAATTCTACGTAACGAAAAACGTATGCTTCAGGAAGCTGTTGATTCGTTGTTCGATAATTCACGTAAATCAAGTGCTGTTAAGACAGATGCTAACCGTCCTTTAAAATCATTATCCGACAGTTTGAAAGGTAAACAAGGACGTTTCCGTCAGAATTTACTTGGAAAACGTGTAGATTATTCAGCTCGTTCGGTAATTGTTGTTGGCCCTGAATTAAAGATGCACGAATGCGGATTGCCTAAAGATATGGCTGCCGAATTATATAAACCATTTGTTATCCGCAAATTAATTGAACGCGGAATAGTAAAAACAGTAAAATCCGCTAAGAAAATTGTCGATCGTAAAGATCCTGTAATCTGGGATATATTGGAATATGTAATGAAGGGTCATCCGGTATTGCTTAACCGTGCTCCAACTTTGCACCGTTTAGGTATACAGGCTTTTCAACCAAAAATGATTGAAGGAAAAGCCATTCAGCTTCACCCACTTTCATGTACGGCTTTTAATGCCGACTTTGATGGTGACCAAATGGCTGTTCACTTACCACTTGGTAACGAAGCTATTCTGGAAGCTCAAATGTTGATGCTTGCCTCTCATAATATTTTAAATCCTGCTAACGGGGCTCCTATTACTGTACCTTCTCAGGACATGGTACTCGGGTTGTATTACATTACAAAACCTCGTATCGGTGCAAAAGGTGAAGGTTTGATTTTCTATTCTCCGGAAGAAGCAGAAATTGCTTACAATGAAAGGAAAGTAGAATTGCACTCCTGGATAAAAGTAAAAACAAAAGACTTGAATGCAGAAAAAGAGTTGGTAGATACAATCATTGAAACTACAGTTGGACGTATTTTATTTAATAAATGTGTTCCGACTGAAGTAGGATATATTAACGAATTGCTTTCTAAAAAATCATTACGTGATATTATCGGTAATGTAATTGATATTTGCGGTGTAGCCCGTACAGCCCGTTTCCTTGATGATATCAAGGATTTAGGTTATTACATGGCCTTTAAAGGTGGACTTTCGTTCAATTTGAACGATGTAATTATACCACCTGAAAAAGATGAATTGGTTAAAGAAGGAAATGCAGAAGTAGACGAGATTCTGAATAACTATAATATGGGTTTCATTACCTTTAATGAACGTTATAATCAGATTATTGATACATGGACTCATGTCAACTCAAAGTTATCGAATATTTTGATGAAACAGCTTTCAACCGATAATCAGGGATTCAACTCAGTTTATATGATGTTGGATTCAGGAGCACGTGGTTCGAAAGAACAGATTCGCCAGTTATCCGGTATGCGCGGATTGATGGCAAAACCTCAAAAGTCAGGTGCTGAAGGTGGTCAGATTATTGAAAACCCGATTCTATCGAACTTTAAAGAAGGTCTGTCAGTATTGGAATACTTTATTTCAACTCACGGTGCTCGTAAAGGATTGGCGGATACTGCTTTGAAAACAGCTGATGCTGGTTATCTGACACGTCGTTTGGTGGATGTATCTCAAGATGTAATTATCAATGAAGACGATTGTGGAACTTTACGTGGATTGATAGCAACAGAAATGAAAAATAACGAAGAAGTAATTTCTTCGCTATATGAACGTATTCTGGGTCGTGTTTCGGTTCATGACATTTACCATCCACTTACAGGAGAATTAATTGTAAACTCCGGATCACAAATTACAGAAACTCTGGCTAAAAAGATACAGGACTCACCTATTGAACGAGTTGAAATCCGTTCGGTATTAACGTGTGAGTCTAAAAAAGGGGTTTGTGCAAGATGTTACGGACGTAATCTGGCTACAGGCAAGATGGTTCATATCGGTGAAGCGGTAGGTGTTATCGCTGCCCAATCAATCGGGGAACCGGGAACACAGTTGACGTTGCGTACATTCCACGTCGGTGGTATCGCTTCGAACGTTGCAGCTGAATCTAAAATTCTGTTGCGTTATGATGGACGTCTTGAATTCGACGAACTTCGAACAGTTGATGCTATTGATGATCCAAAAAATGTTTATCAGGTAGTTGTCAGCCGTTTAACAGAAATGCGTGTTATTGATAAGAATACGGGCATTGCGTTAACTACCCAGAATATTCCTTATGGATCAAAATTATACGTAAAAGATGGTGATCTAGGTACAAAAGGCCAAATGGTCTGCGAATGGGATCCATTTAATGCGGTAATTATTTCTGAAACTGAAGGTAAGATTGAATTTGAAGATGTTGTTGAAGGTATTACTTTCAAAACTGAAACAGATGATGCTACCGGTTTACGTGAAAAGATTATTATTGATTCGAAAGATAAAAATAAAATTCCAAGCGCACATATTTTATCAAAGGATGGCTCTATCTTACGTACATACAACTTACCGGTGGGTGCCCACTTGGTGTTGGATAATGGAGATAAGATCAAGACCGGTCAAATGTTGGTAAAAATACCGCGTGCTGTTGGTAAAGCCGGTGATATTACCGGTGGTCTTCCACGTGTAACTGAATTATTCGAAGCTCGTAACCCTTCTAATCCGGCAGTAGTTGCCGAAATTGATGGTGAAGTAACCTTTGGAAAAATCAAACGTGGTAACCGTGAATTAACAGTTACTTCGAAAACAGGAGAGATCAAGAAATATATGATTCCTCTTTCGAAGCAAATATTAGTTCAGGAAAATGACTTTGTGCGTGCAGGTACTCCACTTTCGGATGGAGCTACTACCCCATCGGACATTTTATTGATTAAAGGACCAACCGCAGTTCAGGATTATATTGTAAACGAAGTTCAGGATGTATACCGCTTACAGGGTGTNAAAATCAATGATAAACACTTTGAAGTAATTGTACGTCAGATGATGCGTAAAGTAGATATTCTGGAACAAGGTGATACACGTTTTCTCGAAAAACAAATCGTTGATAAAAACGAATTTATGGAAGAGAACGATCGTATATGGGGTAAAAAAGTGATTCTTGAAGCCGGTGATTCAGTAACACTGAAACCGGGACAGATTATNACTCCACGTAAGCTTCGTGATGAAAACAGTATGCTGAAACGTCGTGACATGAAACTTGTTGAAACACGCGATGCCATAGCTGCTACTTCAAACCAGATTTTACAGGGAATTACCCGCGCTGCTCTTCAAACAAATAGCTTTATGTCGGCTGCTTCTTTCCAGGAAACTACGAAAGTATTGAACGACGCTGCTATCAACGGAAAAGTAGACAAATTAGAAGGATTGAAAGAAAACGTAATTTGCGGGCATTTAATCCCAGCCGGTACAGGACAACGTGACTTCGATAAAATTGTCGTTTACTCTCGTGATGAGTATGACAAGAAAGTTGATGCCCGTAAGAATGTATTGGATATGGAAGACCGTGAATCGGAAGAATAAGTAATTTTTCTCATTTACATATATTGACAACGAGGTTGTTTTCTTTTCGGAAACAACCTCGTTTTTTGTGTTGTTAAGTTTTGGTTCACTCAAAAAAAGGCAGTATCTTAGTACGATTTTATATTGACCCGAATTTTATAACTTTATCCATAAATTTCAATGAAACATAATTATTGCATTATTATGGCAGGTGGCGTTGGTAGCCGCTTTTGGCCATTCAGTAGAAATGATCGTCCAAAACAATTCCTTGACTTTTTTGGAACAGGCCGCACGCTTTTGCAACTTACTTACGATCGTATTCGACACGTAGTGCCTGCAGAAAATATTCTTATTGTTTCAAACGTAATCTACAAAGATTTAATTCTGGAACAATTGCCGGAGATTAAACCTGACCAGGTTCTACTGGAGCCAAACAGGAGAAATACAGCACCCTGCATTGCTTACGCTATAAACCGTATTAAGTCAATGACTGATAAAGCAAATATTATTGTTGCTCCATCTGATCACCTGATCCTGAAAGAAAACGATTTTCTGGAGACATTAAAGGTAGGNCTCGATTTTGTTGATAAGAATGATTGTCTTTTAACCCTGGGAATTAAACCAAGCCGTCCGGAAACCGGATATGGATATATCCAGATTGATGAAGGTGAGACCAANCTCCGGAAAGTGAAAACCTTTACAGAAAAGCCAAATGCCGAATTGGCCCAGATCTTTTTCGAAACAGGTGAATTCTTTTGGAATTCAGGCATTTTCCTTTGGAACCTGCAAGCGATTGATAAAGCTTTTGATGACTTATTACCCGAGGTATCAACCAAATTTAAAGTAGGTAAAGAGTTCTTTAATACCGAAAAAGAACAGGAATTTATCAATCAGATGTATCCCTCCTGTCCGAATGTTTCTATTGATTACGGCATTATGGAAAAAGCATCCGATGTATATGTCCTATGTTCCGATTTTGGCTGGACCGATTTAGGAACCTGGGGCTCATTATATGAAATGTCCCCGAAAGACGAGAATGAGAACGTTACGTTGAAATGCAAAACTGCATTCTATGAAAGCGANCAGAATATTGTTGTTCTTTCCTCCGATAAATTAGCTGTTTTGCAGGATTTAAATGGATATATTGTTGCTGAATCGGATAATGTATTGCTTATTTGCAAACGTGAAAACGAACAACGTATTCGTCAGTTTGTAAATGATATGAATGTTAAATTTGAAGGTGAATTTAATTAAAACTTACTCATATGTTACTTCCTGAGAAACTAAAACATTGAGTATTTCAGGAAGTTATAATTTGGGATAAATTACAAACTAATTAATCAGAAATCCTTATTCAGGGAATTCAGAGTACTTTTTCTAACATGAGCGATATAATTCATCTCTTACCCGATTCGGTAGCCAATCAAATAGCAGCCGGTGAAGTGATTCAACGTCCGGCATCGGTTTTAAAAGAGTTAGTTGAAAATTCTATTGATGCGGGTGCAACTTTTATTCAGATTGTTATCAAGGACGCAGGACGNACCTTGATTCAAATTGTAGATAACGGGAAAGGTATGAGTGAAACGGATGCCCGTATGGCATTTGAGCGTCATGCAACTTCAAAAATTAAAAATGCTGATGATTTATTTTCACTTCGTACCATGGGGTTTCGTGGCGAAGCACTTGCCTCAATTGCAGCCGTAGCACAGGTAGAATTAAGGACACGCCGTTCAGAAGACGAATTAGGTGTACTGGTGGAAATAGCCGGTACGCGGGTTTTCAAACAGGAAGTAGTTCAATGCGATTTGGGAACTTCTTTTCAGGTAAAAAATTTATTTTTCAATGTTCCTGCCCGTCGTCGCTTTCTGAAAAGCGATAATGTAGAGAAAAGTCATATATTTAACGAGTTCTATCGNATTGCTTTGGTGAATTCAAATGTTGCATTTTCTTTGTTTGATGGAGANGAAGAGATATATCAATTACNGGCTTCAAACAACAAAGTTAGAATTGAGAATCTCTTTGGTAAAAATGCCAAAAAGAAATGGCAACAACAATTATTGACTATAGAGACTTCAACAAATCTGGTGAGNATTAGCGGATATGTAGGTAAACCTGAGTTTGCACAGAAATCAGGGAGTCAGTATTTCTTTGTCAATGGGCGTTACATGCGTCACCCCTATTTCCATAAAGCAGTTTTGCTTGCTTACAATCAAATGATCCAGGNTTCTGAGAGCCCCAACTACTTCATTTATTTTGAAGTTGACCCTCAGACCATTGATGTAAACATTCATCCTACCAAGACGGAAATTAAATTTGAGAACGAACAGGCTATCTGGTCAATTCTTTCTGCGACTATAAAAGAAGCACTCGGGAAGTTCAATATTGTGCCATCTATTGATTTTGATCAGGAAGGATCAGTTGATATGCCCACAGGAATGTCTGTAGAGAACGTACGGCCTCCACAGACAAACTTTAATCCAAATTACAATCCATTTGGCACAGCTAACTATAAACGACCCGTATTGGACTGGGAGGAGCTATATGGTGACTTTGAGAAAAAGGAAGCACCCATTGAATCTTCACCTACCTGGAAACCTAATTTTGATTCAACAGTAATCTCAGCCATTTCCTCTTCAAAACAACAACAGGTAATTGAAAATATCGAATCTCGTACAGAAAACTTCCAATANAAGAACCGATATATTATTACAGGAATTAAATCGGGTTTATTGATGATCGATCAGCAACGTGCACATACGCGCATTCTTTTTGATTTATTTCTCAGTCAGATAGAAAATTCCCAAGCAGTGTCCCAACAGGTACTCTTTCCTGAATTATTGGAATTAAGTGCCGACGATGCCTTGTTCTTTGATCAAATCATGCCGGACTTGCACCTTTTAGGGTTTGAATTCGAGCCTATTGAAAACCACTCATTTCAGGTTAAAGGAGTATCAGCTCATGCAGGCACTTCAAGCGTGATTGATTTGCTGCTCGATTTGATTGATAAAGCGAAAACAACTGCCCATGACCCTTCAGCCAGCCTTCATGAATCCATTGCCTTATCCTTAGCTGAATCATCCTCCCTAAAATCAGGACAACGGCTTACAAACGAAGAAATGGGCGACCTTATTGACCGGTTGTTTGCCTGCACCAATCATAATTTTACTCCTGATGGCCGAAAAATCATGACTGTATTCAATCAGGATGAATTGGAAAAGAGATTTTAAACTACAATTAAAACAGCAGATTATTTTTCCTTCCTGTTTTAAATTCCAAATTGAGACAGACAGAATATAACCGGCAAAATGAAAAATATAGCCTAAATGAAATCCCTTCTGATATTTGACCTTGATGGCACATTACTGGATACTGTTGCCGATTTAGCAGCCAGTACCAACTATGCCCTGAAACAATGCAGTTTCCCGGTTCACGAAGCAAGCGATTATAAATTCTTTATAGGGAATGGCATCAATAAACTTTTTGAACGCGTATTACCTGTAGGGGAAAAAACACTCGATAATATTCTATTAATTCGCCGACATTTTCTGGAATACTATGGAGTACATAATGCCGATTTAACAACTCCCTATCCCGGAATNAGCGACATGTTGCTTCGCTTGCAGGAAGCAGGGATTAACCTGGCCGTTGCTTCAAATAAGTATCAGAAGGGCACAGAAAAACTCATACAGCATTTCTTTCCTGAGATTAAATTCGTTGCAGTTTTCGGACAACGGGACAATATACCCACAAAGCCTGATCCGACAATTGTATACGACATTTTATCAATAGCAAAAGTGGAAAAGCAACTGGTTTTGTATATTGGTGATTCGGGAGTGGATATGCATACGGCTCAAAACAGCGGTGTAGAAGCAGTTGGTGTAACCTGGGGATTCCGTCCTCGTGCTGAAATGGAAGAATTTACACCTGCATATATTGTGGATAATCCTGCCGAAATTATTCAGATAGTAATGCAGTAAGCCTATTATATCTATAAAAAAAACCGCTCAGTTGAGCGGTTTTTTTTTCATAGTCATAGCAGATTAATCTTCTTTTACCTGAGGAGTAATCAATTTATAACCTTTACCGTGGATATTGATAATAGCTACGTTTTGATCATCTTTTAGCAATTTACGCAATTTAGTGATATACACATCCATGCTTCGTGCATTGAAATAGTTATCATCAACCCAAATTGTTTTTAAAGCAAAGTTTCTTTCCAAAATATTATTAGCATTTGCTGCAAGTAAGTTCAGCAATTCTGATTCCTTTGTTGTAAGTTTTTTAGCTTCTCCTTCAAAAGTAAGCATCTGTTTTTGAGCATCAAAGGTAAATGCACCAATCGTATAAGTCACAACGTCTTTTGCACGTTTGCCTTTTACGCGGCGTAAAATAGATTCAATACGATACAACAATTCTTCCATGCTGAATGGTTTTGATAAATAATCGTCAGCACCCAATTTGAATCCCTGCAAAATATCTTCTTTCATAGATTTTGCGGTAAGGAAAATAATAGGCACTTCAGAATTCATAGCGCGTACGTCAGCTGCCAATGCAAACCCGTCTTTTTTAGGCATCATCACGTCAAATACACATAAGTCATATTTATTTCGTGAAAAAGCTTTGTAGCCGGCTTCGCCGTCAGGTTGCAAGTCTGCATCGTACCCTTTGGTTTGCAAATACTCTCTGAGAAGCATGCCAAGATTTTCATCATCTTCGCATAACAAGATTTTTACTTTTTCGTCAGTCATAATTCGTAATTTTTTAAAGTTGGTATTGTAATAGTGAATTTAGTTCCGATATTTATTTCGCTCTCCACCTTAATGGAGCCTCTATGTTCTGTAACAATTTTCTTTACGTAAGCTAACCCNAAACCAAATCCTTTTACATTGTGCTGGTTACCGGTTGATACGCGATAAAACTTTTCAAAAATTCTCTTCAAGTCATCTTTACTTATCCCTATGCCGTTATCTTCGATACTAATAAGTAAGTTTTCTTTTTCATTCCAGGTTTCAATGGTAAGCAACAGAGGTTTGTCAGAATACTTAAGTGCATTGTCCATTAAATTAAAAATGACATTGGTAAAATGCACTTCATCGACTAATGCCCTATCATTTTTTGCTTTAAGGTTAGAAGTAATTTTACCTCCTTTACTTGTAACTTTAAGCGAAAAATTGCCGATTATATCCAAAATCAGCGAGTTAATGCTAATTTCATTTAATTTCAACATGGATTTATCTTTCTCAAAAATAGCCATTTGCAACACTTTTTCAACTTGAAGGCTTAAACGTTTAGTTTCATCTTTAATCACGTTTGAAATATGCTTCAGGGTTTCGGGTGTTTTGCCCACGCCAGGGTCTTGTAACATTTGCGAAGCTAACGAAATTGTTGATATCGGAGTTTTTAATTCATGTGTCATGTTATTAACAAAATCGTTTTTCATATTGTTCAGTTGCTTTTGTCTGAAAATGATAATAATAGCAACAATAAATATGCATAAAATGAGTGTAACAAGGGCTATAGATGGTAAAAGCAAGTTCATCGAATTCAGAATATAATTTTGCTTTGTCGGAAAAATCACCTGTAAATATGCCGTCTTGTTCGATTCTTCTAAAGGGAAAAGTCTTTGTGTATAAATATTATTATGTGTATTTGTCATATCATGAGGTATATCCTTATGACACTGATAAATAATTTTTCCTTGTTTGTCTACTATTGAATAGAAAAAAGGAAGTTTAACACCATTATTTGTCAGGACTTTTTCCAATATTCCATTTAGTTCTTCAAAGTTTACCCGTTCACTGATATCTTTCACATCAATTTCTTTCATCCATCTAAAGACAGCCTGATCCAGAATTGTTTTCGATCGTGAAAAATTCTGTTTGAATTTATCCTGCAGATAACGGGATGTTTCTTCAATGGTTGCTTTCCCGTGCCGTGTTGACAACCTGATTCCCGGACGATTTAGCTGATCGGGAGTTAATTTCAGGTTTTCAGCCATGCTATCGATGTTATTCTTCAGGCGTAAATTTTGAGCATCCATGCTCAACAGTTTATTTTTATTACCTGAATAGTCAACCCCCTCCAGAGTCTGACCAAGATATTCTAACGCTTCATTTTCTTCTACCAGGCTAACAGTTTGAAATAAACTGCGTTGCACATTATCATTAAATTGGCTTTCAATCATTTCGGCATTTACGCGGACGTATCGTGCTTGAATGACGATGAGTCCAACAAAAGTCAAAATCATAAAAACCATNAGTATCCAAATAGTCGTTCGCTTCATAAGAGCACAAATTTACATCAAAAATAAATGTTAATGGCATATTTAATATTATTTAACATGTATATTTTAATAATTTTATCTTTTGTACTTAATTATTTCATGTTAATTTTAATCGTTTCTAAATTGATTCTGCCAATTTAACCATATATTCGTTTATATTGATCGTTTTTTTAATTAATTTTTTCATAACTCACTATCAATATCACTTCACAAATAAATATTTTAACAGCTTGCAAACTAATGTAATTAAATTAGAATTAATGTAAAACAAATATTGATCCCCTTTTGTTTTACATTTTAAAAATTAATAAAAAAGATTATATTTATCACTGAATATCTGTCCTTTATTTTCTCCAACCTCCTTTTTGTAATGTTAGTACGATTTTTTATATGTACGTGAATGCATTGTTTGTCGAATTTCATATCTTAAAAAAATGTTTCACCGGATATATCAAGAAAATCAGTTGTTCTTTGTGTTAGTAAGCTCATAACCTATTTCCATTTTTGGCATAAAGTAGAATTGATGAGTATTTGTTGAGGATTGGTTGAGGATTGAGAGAGAACTTACCCTCACTGAATCCTCAACCAATCCTTAACCAATCCTCAACCAATCACCTATAAACAACATTAAGATGATAGTAAAATTTATTCGTTGAATTGTTGCAAAAGAATATAAAATTCTCATTTAGTCCGATTGGATTCTTCCGAATCGTTAATATTGCATATTAATCCAAAAAGCGCTATATTTGCACTTCGAAATATGAACCTACCCACAGCCATTGCGCATTACCCGGCATCGGGAGCTACCCTCAGAACATCAAAACAGCATTAATATATAAATATGAAAACCTTTTTAAAAACAAGCATTATGACGATAGCTGTACTGGCTGCATCGCTTAATTCAAACGCTGAAACACCGGTTATCGGCAAACAGCAGCCAAAGATTGAAAACGGTAGAATGACCCCGGAAGTACTTTGGGCATTTGGTCGCGTGGCCGGCGTGCAAGTATCGCCTGATGGAACAAAAGTATTGTATAGCGTTTCTTATTACAGCATTGGCGAAAATAAAGGGAATTCAGAGATCTTTGTTATGAATGCTGATGGTACGGATAAAAAGCAAATTACCAAAACCGCCACCCGTGAAGCAGCTGCTAAATGGATGAAAGATGGCGAACACATTGCTTTTTTATCTTCCGAATCAGGAACCATGCAACTCTGGGTTATGAAAGCAGATGGCACTGACCGGAAACAAATCAGCGACCGGAAAGAAGGTATCAATGATTTTAGCTTTTCACCCGATGAAACAAAACTGTTGTTTGTTGCAGACGTAAAATACGGTGAACGAACAGTAGACAAGTANCCGGACCTGCCAAAAGCAAGCGGTGTAGTTGTAACCGACCTTATGTATAAACANTGGGACGAATGGGTGCAGGCGGTACCACATCCTTTTGTTGCTAACTTTAAAGACAATAAGATTGAGAATGAAACAGACATTCTGAATGGTGAGCCTTATGAAAGCCCAATGAAACCATTTGGCGGCATTGAACAACTGGCATGGAGCCCCGATGGAAAAACAATCGCCTACACCTGCCGCAAGAAAACAGGGAAAGCTTATGCGCTTTCCACCAATTCGGATATTTATTTCTANAATATAGAAACCAAAAAGACTGAAAATAAGACACAANGCATGATGGGTTACGATCAGAACCCTGTATTCTCACCTGATGGTAAATGGCTTGCATGGGAAAGCATGGAACGTGATGGCTACGAAGCAGATAAAAGCAGGCTATTCATCATGAATATTCTTACCGGTGAAAAAACAGACTTATCAGTTGGCTTTGATCAAAGCTCAACAGGATTAACCTGGAAAGCTGATAGCAAATCGATTTACTTTGTAAGCTGTTGGCATGCACTGACACAAATCTACACTGTCAACATAACAAATAAAAAAATCACCCAGATAACAAAAGGTATTCAGGACTACTCGTTTGTTTCACCGGCTAAGGACAAACTTATCGGGGTTAAGCACTCCATGAGCATGCCGGATGAAATCTATTCCATCGACGCGAAGACAGGTAAAGAAACAGAACTATCTTTTGAAAACAAGGANATTATGGCTCAACTGAAAATGGGCAAGGTGGAAGAACGATGGATAACAACTACCGACAACAAACAAATGCTGACATGGATTGTATATCCACCCAATTTTGATGCAACAAAGAAATACCCGACATTGCTCTTTTGTGAAGGAGGTCCTCAATCAACCGTAAGCCAGTTTTGGTCGTACCGCTGGAATCTTCAGTTAATGGCATCCAACGATTATATTATTGTGGCTCCTAACCGCCGCGGGCTTCCGAGCTTCGGAAAAGAATGGTTAGAACAGATCAGTGGAGACTATGGCGGGCAAAACATGCTCGATTACTTTTCAGCCATTGATGCATTGGCCAAAGAACCTTATGTCAACAAAGATAAATTGGGTTGCGTAGGTGCAAGTTACGGCGGCTTCTCCGTATACTGGTTAGCAGGACATCATGAAAAGCGCTTCAAGGCTTTCCTGGCACACGATGGCATGTTTAACCTTCCGCAGCAATACCTTGAAACAGAAGAGATGTGGTTTGTAAACTGGGATTTAGGCGGAGCATACTGGGATAAGGCTAATGCCATTGCACAACGATCGTATGCCAATTCGCCACACTTATTTGTGGATAAATGGGATACCCCTATCCTGGTTATACATGGAGAAAAAGACTACCGTATCCTGGCTTCACAGGGCATGGCAGCGTTCAATGCAGCCGTATTGCGTGGTGTACCTGCCGAAATGCTGATATTCCCTGATGAAAACCACTGGGTGCTACAACCGCAAAACGGCATACTCTGGCAACGTACTTATTTTTCATGGCTGGATAAATGGCTTAAATAAAACTTATATCCAAAACTCTTCAAGGCTCCTGTTTTTAATTCGTTAAAAACAGGAGCCTTTTTTTATTCAATAAAGGATCATGAAGTTTAATAAAATACTTTTGTTGTAAAAATAGAACATACAGAGTTAATTTTGTATTTTTACAACAATAAATCTTATTTTTATTTATTCCACGCAACGTTTCGAATTCATTTTTCATCTACAGTATAATGTATGAAATTAAAGAAGGGACTATCTGACGAAGAACAGCTAATTGCCGGATGCAAAGAAGGGAAACCCTGGGCTCAAAAGGAGATCTTTGAGCGTTACTCCGGTGTGATGTTAAGTGTCTGTGTCCGGTATGTAACCGACAGGGAAACAGCCCGCGATATCCTTCAGGATGGCTTTATAAAATTGTATACTAAAATAGACACGTTTTCCGGTAGCGGATCGTTTTCCGGATGGATAAGACGGATATTTGTAACTACCTCCCTGGAATACCTCCGGCAGAATGATGCATTAAAGCNACGTGCTTCGATTGAAGAATACGGTAATTCAATCCCTGATAATGACGCAACCATACTGGATAAGATATCGGCAGATGATTTAATGGAGTGTATNTCTAAATTGCCGGATGGATACCGCACTGTCTTTAACCTGTATGCCATTGAAGGTTATTCACACCCCGAAATTGCTGAAATGCTGGGAATAAACGAAAGCACTTCCCGATCACAGTTTATGCGGGCACGAAAGATTCTCCAAANAAACGTACATTCATTAATCGGACAAGATCATGCAAAACAATATAAATAATAACGAGCGGGATGCCTTTAGTGACATCATCAGGCAAAAGCTTGAAGGTCATCAGATACCTGTAGATACAGGAATCTGGGANAACATCGAGCAAAGNCTGNCATCAAAGAGAAAGAGGATAAAACCTTTTTGGTTATGGATATCGGGCGGTGCAGCTGTAGCGGTATTAGCACTGCTTTTTACACTCCGTCCGTTGACCGGTTCGAAGGATTCTACCGGAATAACTGCCACCTCTAACATTCAACAATCAAAATGGAATCACGGGACAATAGCTAACTCATCCCGACATAAAGTAGCTCAACCTAATAAGATTATCTTAAAACCTATTCAATATAAAACTCAAACATCACATCAGGTCAAATCAACGTTAGCTCCGGATTATCCGCCTACACAAGCAATTATCAGGGATACAACTGAACGTAAAGAAATAAGTAATACTTCCGATAAATACAATTATAACGAAGAAGACAACGTTGCACAGAATTCCACTGAGAATAAGGATACTGTTTCAGGAAAGACACGATACATGCCGAACAGCCTGGTTGAAGAGCCTGTCAACAAACCTTCAGAAAAGGCTAA
>JGI24142J45722_1000503_pt1 | contig 22409 bp, 16 predicted proteins | sample BarGraIncu00431A_FD_45722 | JGI IMG/M metagenome (IMG submission 45722) | reverse complement strand
TACGTGAAACACCAAGAGGATCAGGACAAAAAGGAAGAGTCAAGTGGTGAAAATTTCACCTTGTTTGACTGACGTGATAACATTTCAAAGAGCGATTAGCAGGCTATGCCTGCAAAATAATACTAAATCCTCCTGCTCTGCAGGAGGTGGTTTAATACTATCAAAAACAGGTTGTTGCCGCAAATTTAATTCGGCCTTTCCACCAATTTTAAGCCATTTATTGTAAAAGCTGATCACTTGCTTACTATTCGCATTGCTGGCATCGATATAGATTGAAGCTGCAGTTGATGCCCCTATTTTTGGAAACGTTTCAGGATCGATCATTCCGATAAAAGCAATGGAACCAAGTTTTGCGGTTAGATTTTTAGCGGCGCCAAAAGTAAGAATACCGGTTTTATTACCATCTATTTTATAATCTCCGGTATTTTTTTGCAGGTATTCAAACGCTTTGACTACATCTTCCTGAGTAATGGCAGACTGCGAATTTTTTAGTACAAAGGCGGCACTGCCTGTTTTTGTCAATGCAGCTATCATGGCGTTGTTATCGCTATTTGAGCTGCAGATCACTGCCGATGTACTGGTAGGGCTTGCCTCCGGGTTTGGCGGATAATAGGTTAATGCAGCGCCTTCCGGATTGTTCGCATTAAGTGAAATAGTTTTAGTCTGTGCTATTGCGCAAATGGAGAATAACAAGGCTGTTGAAATAAATATACTTCTTAAAGACATATTGAAAGGGTTGTAGGTTGATAATTTGTGAAAGCTTTCAAAAAGAAAAAGCAAATATAAAAAGAATTAAAAACGATTTAGCAAAAATGTTGAAATCAATTGAACTTTTACCTCGAAACAGTTAAATTGCCTTGTTTGTTGGTCACAGGAAGCTTGATTTGTAGGAATTCCGGATGTCTCATTTCAGAAATAACTAAAAAAGCTGCATTCAAAGAAGATTTCTTTGAATGCAGCTTTTTTTAATTCAGTTTGATAAAGATAGAATTCTATTTCCCCCACAAAATTTCAACCGGCCCAAATAACCCCGAAGGTTGCAATTGACTTTCCGCTTTGTACGGATTGTAGGGACACCAGGTCTGACGTTCTTTTTCGGGCAGTCTCTGGTCACCAATCAAACGGTTGACCCAAGTATTCACCACTTCTATCTTCAGCTCATTTTCACCTGCTTTGATCATTTTGGTGATGTCGAGCTGATAGGGGGCTGTCCAAAGACCTCCAACATACGTTCCATTCACTGAAACTTTAGCCATGGCTGTAAAACGACCCAGGTCGATGAAGCACTTTTCGGCTTTTGGCAGCTTTTTCAGTGAGAATTTGGTGGTATAAAAAGCAGTTCCTGAATAGTATTTAATGTGATCGTCGGTCGATTTGGTCCAATCCTGTAACGTTTCGAAAACAACGGGTTGTTCCGGCCCGCGTTTTGAAGGGTCGAAAGTGACAGTCCAAGGGCCTTTCAGGTCTTTAACCAAGGTTTGTTCAGGATAATTGGTTTCTATTGCATTCGATGAAGCCAAGGTCAAAGCTGAAGTCTTAGCCAATTTCGAATCCTTTTCCACCGATTTCCGAAAAACCACAAACACACTTTCATTCGGCGCCAATTTCAATGGCACTGCAGTACCATTCTCTTTCTGCTCAAAACCCGGAAGATCTCTCCTATATCCTGTTGTAGCTTCCCAAAGTTCCGGCTTTAAACCTTTAACCCTAAACTCAGGAGTAATGAGTTTGGTCTCTCCAGTCTGATTCGTCACGAAATAGATTTCACCATCAACCATGGTGCGGTGTCCGTAATGAATAGTCAGGTCTTCAGGCAATTTGCAATCAGGAACACATCCAATCTTTGCAAACGCTTCTTCCATACTCATACCATTCAAAATGAGACCCTTGCCATAAATCCGCGATTTAACCTTCACGCCGTCCACGTTACCCCACATTTCGGTAGCCATTGCTTGTACCAAAGAATCTGCTGAAGGTTGGTTCTGCAAACTGGGTGAACGTTTCGGAGAAGGTCCCATTACAACAGCTCCATCATTGATTAGCTGTTTGATTTTAGTCAGCAGCTCCGGGCGCATGGTTTCGAGTTTTGGTAAAACAAGAATCCGGTATTGGGTACCGTGGGGCAAGGTGATCAGCCCATTTTTCACCGTCATGTATTTTTCAATGACTTCGGCATTCATGTAGTCGAACTGATAGCCAACAGGTAGTGCAGGGTCGGTTATTCCAGTCATTTTCGGGGCATCTTCTCCAATGAAATAAGCCACATCGGCCACGTTCAAGCCTTGCTGAAGCATGTAATTGGTTCTTTTCAGGTACTGAGTATAAACATCCATCTGCGAAAACCAGGTGTTTTTACGGTTGAACTCATTGCCAAACCAGGTATTCATTCCCGGATTTTTATCTTCATAGGGTTGTGAAATAAATACGTGTAGCAAGGTGTTGTTGATGCCTTCAGCAAAGAAACGATCACCGCGTTGTTTAATCACACCCGGATAGCGTGCAAAGGGATTTAAACCGCAGGTATTTGATTCGGCTGAAATCCTGTTTTTCCCGTAGATGTGACCACATGAGGTGGCTGCGCGGTTTTCGATGTTACCGAGTTCACCTTCGCTCCAAAATTCACCACTAATTTCATCCGACTGTCCGCCATACATCAGGAACTCGCTTGGGAAACCCCAGTGTCCATAGCATTCCAGCCAGGTAGTGAGGCCGTGTTTGTGGCTGATATCCCTCAATCCACCTACATAATCGTAAGCTACCTTGTTGGCAACCAAACGACGCAAGTCCCACAAAAAGCGGTCGGATGCCTGTTCGCTGTTTACGACCTTTCCCTGATAGACAGGGAGATAGGGCAAGGCATCGTAACCATAGGTTTGTTTAAAGTCCTTCAAAAAGCTATCGGTGAAATTTTGTCCACCTTGTTCATAACTATCCTGTACCACCACTTTAAAACATTTGCGGTCGGCTTCGGGGATGCGTTTCAGGAATTCACCTATATGGCCGTAAAAGTGTTTTTCAATAAGTTCTTTGCTCATCTTGTCCACTTCATAACCGGTTGCTTCGGGTGAAGCAGGGCTGTTTTTCGTGCCGGTCGGAGTCATGCCGGTGCGGAGAATCACCCAATCGCCTTCAGGAACATTCCAGGTGAGGGTGCCGTCGGCCGATAAATTCTTTGAAATATCCAGCACTTTGGAAGCATCAATCACTGTTGATTTGTCATTGGGTTCGGGTTGCGGTGCCCATTGATAATCTTTCCAGTAAGGCAGGGGAGTCGGGTGCATTTTTGCCAGTGTCTTTTCGCTGAAACGTTCAACGCGGGGTGATGCAGCCAGTGCGACTTCTGCCAGACCGTTCTGCGGATTGGTATTTTTAAAAATCAGGCGAAAATGGTTTGACGTTGTTGCCGGGAATGAAACCACAACGGGAGCATACGGGTCAAAACCTACATTCAGAGCTGGATTCGAACGGTTGATTTCAAACTCGGAAATCGTTCGGAAAGTGCCGTTCGATTCTTCTACCTGAAGGACGACATTTACCAACATCGGGCTTTCGATGGAACGAACAGAAAGGCTGCGGGCAGTGAAACGATTTTTGGATTCCAGATCCATCACGAAGTCATTACCTACCGGAAAATGGATGCCAGTTTTCAGATTGCCGTCGGTAATAGTTGACAGGTCGGCCACGCTCGGTGTCGAAGAAATAGTACCGTTTTTGGAGGTCAGTACCAGTTGGTCGTCTTTCGGTGATGGATAAGCAATAACCTTGACATCCTGAAATATATCTATAGGTTTCTCAAGCTTTTGTTTAAATAGGAGAGGGCCCTTTACATGCAACTCGGAAGCTGTCAGATACCGCATGGCTTGCTCCGGTTTTATCCAGGGACCACCGGATTGACTCCATCCGGGTGAGTTGAAAATACCGATTTCGATGTTCAGTTCAGTGGCTTTTTTCAAAGCTGCATGAACGATTTCCCACCATTCATTGCTCAGCATTTTTACTTTCCCATAGGGATCACCCAAACCGATATTACCGATAAAGGCCCGGTTGATACCGGCTTTTTTCATCGATTCGAGATCGTTGACGACGCCTTCTTTTGAAATGTTGTCAGAGATCCAGTACCAGTAAACACTAGTTTGCACCGTATCAGAGGGCGTGATAAAGCCACTTTCAAGTGATCGATGGGATACTTGTTTTTGGGTTGCTGCGGATGCAAAAATACACAGTGCAGCAAAAATACAAGTTATTGACCAGGTCAGATTTTTCATGTACTATTGGTTTTAGTTTTATTTGATTTAATTCTTTCCGCCTCTCAGCGGTTGGTTTTGTCCTTCCCGGACAAAGGTTCCAGAAAGCTGATCCGGTAGAGTTATAGTCTCTGAAAAATGATTTTGCTTGTCCTTCCTCAAACGAATCATTCTGGTGTCTTATGTGGATGAGGCTTTGATCCCTCCTTCCATTTCAAACGCCCCGGATGCAGCTTAATTGGTCTTGTTCTGAAACCAGATTGTTTATTTGACCTCAACAATTTCCAGTTTATGGCTGGTAGGTTTGGCTATTGCATAGATTTTATCGGTAATCCTGTGCATTTCAGTTGTCCAGCAATCCCGAACACCTTTCAGACGCATACTCATGTAGCGATCTTTATTTACAGCTGGTCCCCATTCTTTGTCTGCATGTGCCATCAGTGTATCCACAGCTACGTCGTCGTCGGTATAAAGCATGCCTTTGTCCTGAAAGAAACTAAATTCCATCCAGTTGTATGCCCGAAAGTTGCCTTCAATTTTATACCGTTGAAAGTTTAGTTCAGCTATTTTCTGTGCTTGTTTGTATTGAGGTGTATTTGTCAAAATAGCCAGGTTGATGCCTTTTCCAAAATCAGCAGCACTCCATTGTCCAATTTCCTGATTGTCAATTTTCAAGGAGTAATTCTTTCCTTTTAAACCTTTTACAGCAAGCATTTCACGATTCAAATCCTCGGTAAAAGGTACGACCTTCAGCGCGTCGGATTGTTTTTGTGGATTGTCCGGTATGCGGGAGTAATTTTCGACGGGGAAAGGAAGTGAATTTGCCAGATAGTCGAAGGTAATTAATTGGGGTTTAACCGATAGATTGGTGATGGTGCAGTTTTGAGCATCGGCTATTTTTTTCCTGGATGCGTCTATTTTTATATCGGCTACGCAGCTTCCTGTCAAACCTTGACTTTTCAGAAAAAGATAGGCCATAACCAGATTGCCACCATTGCCAGGATGAATGCGATCCGAACCAATGAGAGTATAAGTTGAGTCAACCAGTTGTTGTTTTGCAGTGATATCCAGCATAGGACGCAGAAAATCGACAAAACCCCAGTTATTTTGTTTGGCTGCTTCTTCCTGAAATTTGGCAATTTCGAGCATGGTCAGTGTTTTCCCAGGAAAGATCTGATCGCCTGCTCTTTTTCTTGTTTCGTCGTAGGGAGATGTGGCTATAAGGATTTTCTTCACATCCTTGAGCTCCAACATCCGTTTTTCCAGTAGTTTGTAACTTTTAAAAGTGGTTTCAACAGCATCTTTTGCTTCTTGTTCTGCGTTTGGTTTAAGGTATTCGAAGTATTTGCTGTCGTTCATCCCAAAAGAGAGTGTGATGATATTTGGTTTGCAGTCAAGTATATCTGCGTCCCATCGTTTGTACATGTCCATGGCATTGTTGCCACCGATGCCTTTGTTGAAAATTTCAATCTGTTGATTGGGGAAATGAAGCATGTAATATAACCAGATATACGATTCGTAATATCCGATTTCAGTGATGCTGTTACCTACAAAAGCTATTTTATCGCCTTTTTTAAAGGGTTCGATGCTTTGTGCGTTGCAAACGCAAGCAGTCAGTAAAAAGAGAAGGGTAAATTTTAAATTTTTCATTGTTTATTTTGTTGAAAATTGAACATTGTCAGTGGCGTTTGCAAGGGATGTAAAGACCCATGTACCTGGTTGGACTTTAAACTGAATGTATTGATTATCTTCTTTGTAAAATTCAACTCCGGCAATTTTTCCGGAAGCAGAACCCTTTTCCCAGACCGTTTTGGAACCTACTTTCACCGTTTTAATGGTTGAGTTCTGACCAAAAACCTGTTTTGGAATGCCCAGAATGCAAACAGTATTTGCAGGTGAAGTCAACTTCTGAGTGAGGGTGTATTTTGCAGAATCAAGCAGAATGGATGCCGATATAATACCTTTTGGAGAAGGAACAACCCCAGAAATCTGTTTCAGATCGCCAACCAAAGGAAGAAAAGCATATTCATTAAAGGCAGGTGTTAATGGTTTGACACCCAAATAATAAGCGCTTAACAGATACATTGGCCCGGCTGACCAGGCATGGTTGTTGCTGTTGTTGGCAGGGAATTCTTCCCACAGGGTGGAAGACCAACTGTTGATCATATCCGAAAACCGGCTGCGCATGCGTATCAGTGTTTCAGTCGGATTCAGTTGCAACATGGCCTGTTCGATATACATTTCCTGATAGGGGCTGGCATCGTTCCTGGTTTGCAATGTTTTCAAAACCAATGGTATTTTATCCGTATCGACCATGCCGGCCAAAACTGCCCAGGCTCCACTACGATCGTCAACGGTTGTAGATTGAACGCCGTTTTTAGTGTGAAAAGCATAGGCCTTTCCGTTCCAGAAATAGGCGTTGAAATGTTCTTTAACCTTGGTTTGAAGGGCTTTATAATACGGAATGTCCGCATTCATTTTCAGGGCATCTGCCATTTTTATGGAATTTTCCAACAACGCGATAAACAGTGCATTGCAAACCGTATTTGCACTACCTTCCTGAATATCCATGTTGGTACCCCAGTCTATCCAGTTCCACAGTTTCCAACCTTGACCGGGTTGCATAATTAAAATCCCGTCGGTGTTGGCGGTGGAAGCACACTGCTGAACGAACTTTTTCGCGTATGGGTAGAGCTCCTGAAGCAGGGCTTTGTCACCGGTATACAGGTAATAATTCCAAAGCATGGCAACAGCTGCCATATTTTGGTCGGGAAGATTGAAAGCCTTGCCCGGAGCTGTCGTATAAAGTGATCCGTCCGGTTTTTGGGTGTACATAAGCTCCCTGAAAGCCTTTTGAGCCAGTTTGATGCTGGATGCATCGTACAAATAAAAGGAATAGAGGATTTGTTCGGACACATCGCCCCACCATTGGCCCCGTTCGCGGTTGGGACAATCGTAAAAATAATCCCTCATGCAAACGAACGACGTATTTTTACATTTGGTCCACAGTGTATTTAAATTCACATCGTCGGAGGTAAATGAACCTATGATGTTGGTATTGTAACTGGTTTGTCTGAATTTCAGATCCAGTATTTTGACCGGGTCGGTGACATTGGTAAATTGATACTTCACCGTTTGGCTGCTTGAATTTTGCCAGGCAAGACATTCAAATTCCTGTAAACCTGCTTTGGTAATGTAGTCCTGATAATAAAAGTCATTCAATACGATGCGGATATTCACTCCGGCCGGTGCATTCAACTTCAGGTATGGTGTTCCCTGTATGTTGATTCCAAGGTTACCGACAACGGTGGAATCGCTTTTTAGAATCGTAGGGATGGATGCCTGATTGGTATAGGATTTCAAACCGTAATCCTTCCAAAAAGGAATGCTGCGTGGAACCAGGTTGTTCCAGGGCGCGGTAGGTGGAACTCCTTTTGCAACGGCATTCGACCAGGAAGCATCGTTGAATTTGTAGGAATACCATCCTGATTTTTCCTTACGTGCATCGTAGGTTACCGGATAGGCCAGCCATTTGTGGTCGCCTGCAGGTTTCATGGGTTCAGCCATAACACCATAAGCTACATCGCAAAGACCAGGTAAGTTAAATGAGGTATTCTCATTGGCGCATCGGATAAAAGCGGAAGTGCTTCCAGCCGGACGATAAAAACCGGATTTCACAAATCCACTGGCAGCATCACCTCCAAATGTTGCATCGCTAAACTGGATGGTGCCGCTTACACCATATTTGTATAAATAGAGCCCATTTTCAAAAGCGGAATCGACCTTGATTTTCCAGGTTTTGTCAGAAACGATGTTCGAAATAGTTCTGCCAACCAGTTTGGATTCAAACAAAAAACCACCATCCGGCAGCGTCCGTTGTGTATAACCCTCAGGGCCACCTTTGTGCCAAACTAGTGCGCAAAGGATGTTTTCTCCTTTTTTCAAGTACGGGGCCAGGTCCAGTTCGTCGTAATAGGTGTTCTGGAGGTCGGGACGGGCATCCAATCCGCCATCTCTGACAACCAGTTTGCCGTTTATATAGAGCCAGTACTTGTTTTCTGCAGCTATACGGGTAATGGCAGAAGTTGGTTTCTCCTGAAGGGTTACATTTTTCCTGATATTAACCCAGGCATTGTTTGGTCCCTGATCTGAGGTCCATATCCAATTGGCTGTCCAGGTTTTATCTTGCGCGAAACCAAGGTTTGCTATCAGTAAGAAAAGAAGGACAATTTTAAATGTTTTCATTTTGAAATAGGTTATTTTTAATTGTTTTACTCCTTCGTTTCACATTCAAATTGATAAGATCCGGGAGCTACCGTCAAAACAACCCAATTGCCCGTTTCTTGCCTGGCTTTTAGTTCAGGCATTTCTGCCAGGGTTTTACCGTTAATTTTTACCGAATTCAGTTTGTATGTAGGCAAATAAACATCGGATGAGGTTCCTTTTGGAACAACCATACTCAAAGATAATTTATTTCCAGCTGACTTTTGCCAGAAAACAGCTATGTTTCCGGCAACGGTCGAAACTGTTCCTTTGGCCCATTGAAGGTCTCCGGTGAGTGGTTTAACTACGAATTTTTCCCAACCGTAGGCTGTAGGTTCAAGACCCAATATCTTTTGAGACAGTAAGGCAGTCGGGCCGGAACTCCAGGCATGTGAGGTAGAACCCCATTTGGTATTCCATGCTTCGTGCCATGCTCCGTTGAAAAAGTCAAGTTTAGTCTGTTCTCCCCAGTATTTGCGCATGTAGTCGAGCGCCCACTGGTCGTTACCTTCTGTGAGCATGGTATAAAGCACCCAATAAGCAAACGACTGTTCACTGCTTCTGTCCCGTTTTAAAACTTGTTGGATGACACCGGCTTTTTGACTGTTGTCGGGTAATCCATATTTTAAAGCGTAAACCTGCGTTTGCTGACCGATACTTTTGCTGTCATAACTATCCAAATATGCCTGATCCTTTTCAGACCAAAGCCATTTATTGATGTTTGTTTTGAGTTGCTCAGCCTGCGCTTTCCATATTCTGGCTTGTTCTGGATCTTTGGAAATATCGGAGGCTATGCTTGCAGCTGCGTTCAATGCGCCGTAATAGAGGCAGTTAAGTCCGGTGATGATGTTTTTTTGATCCATAGGATAGGTATCGGGATGATCCAGAACAATCCAACCGGGCATATTGGAAAGCAGGCCGAATTTCGGATCGACAAAAGGCTGGAAATAATCCATCAATTTTTTCAGGTTGGGATATAGCTTTTCCATCCGTTCATCCTTTCCGTAATATATGTAATATTCATGCATCATCAGAACCCATTCCAACTCGTAATCGGCCAGATAGGCGGATTGCCCTATTTGCATTAAATGATCTGTGGGATAACGGGAACGGATGGATCCATCGGTGTGCCAACGCTGAGATTCAGCACCACTCAGCAGATTGTAGGCCGAAAGGAAACGGGAACTTTTTCCGAAACAGTAGTTGCCAAAAATCATCATGTACCGGGAATCACCGGCGATATACTGGGTGTGTTCGCGCCAGGGGTCAACGTAGGTATCTATCGAGTTGAGCTGCATGGTGTACTTGCCGATGTTCCAAAACTCGTTGAGTTGTGGATCGGAACATTCAAAGGAGGATTCTTCTTCGTAGTTGTAATAAGCGAATTCAGCACTGACGTCCTGTATTTGAACATCCGGATTGGTTTCAATGGAAAAATATCTGAAGCCGGACCAGGTATAGGGTCTCCAGCTTTGCAGGCCTTTTTTGGTGGTGTACTTTTCGGAATGATCGGTTTCTGCACGTATCAGGGCAACCTTGTTAGAATCAATTCGTTCAGCTGTACCAATTTCCAGCTGGATACCTTCTTTGGCGTTGATGGTGAATTGTGGATAACCGGCAATTTCAGTTCCGAAATCGTAGATCATTTTGTTGTTTACCCTCCATTTACGAATGGGTTTAACGATTTTGCGGTTTAGTTGCGGACGTTCAGTTACAACAATGCTGTTGAAAGGTGCTACCGGGGGAATCCCAATTACATGTGCATTTTCCCAGCCCGAATCGTTAAAACCGAAATCCTGCCATCCTTCCGGCATCATCCTTGCATCGAATTCTTCAATAAAACCAATCAGGCGAGGAATCGGATTTCTTAGCCTGGACTGTGTATTCCATGCTTTGCCCTGAATCACTTTCCAGCTGTTGTCACTTAAAATAGTTTCGGAGGTTTTATTGGCAAAATCCAGTTTACCCTGAAAGAAAAATCCTCCTCTGGCATTTATCTGGTGATGCATGCCGATTCCAAAATTGCATACAACAGCCGAAATACAGTTTTCGCCTTTTTTCAGGTAGGAGGTAATGTTAAAATAATCGTAACACTGGTATTCCGGATCGCAATTGATGGGGCAACGTTCGAGTAATTTGCCGTTTATGTAAACGTCGGCTGATGCAAAAGCAGAAATGTAGGCTTTGGCATGGGTAGGGGCCTTTTTAAGGTAAAAATTTTTTCGAGCGAGCAAATAAAAATTCTGAGGATTTTCTGCGCCTGAATCCCAAATCCAATTGGCTAAAGGTTGTTCTCCGTTGAGTGTCGATGATGCATTTGAAATAAAGGAGTGTTTTCCCCATCGGTCAGCAGGATTTGTCTTTTGAGCCATTAAACCCGACTGCATGGATGAAGCACTTAAAAGTACTAGTAAACCTAAATAGGCAGTTTTTCGGGCTTGGTTAAGTGTTTTTCTGAATAGAAGCATGTGCATTTTTCTTAGATACAATTTTTCCATGGTCATACCCGACAAATATATATCTAATACCAGACTGTATCAATAGGGTAAGTGTTCTTAAATTTGCACAATTTGATACAAAAAGATGTTGGATGGGAGTCTCCAACTAATGAATATTATCCTTATTTTTGCATAAAATTCAGGAAAAATGAAAAAGCTATTATCGTATCCAATATCACTTCTCGTCTATTTCCTCTTTTTGTTTTTCATCTGCTTGTTTCATCCAATACAGTGGGTAACTCTGAAATTGTTTGGATATCAAGCACATAAGAAAACGGTAGACCTTATGTGCTTTTGCCTGTTAAAGCTTTTATACCTAACTTTTTCAACGGCTAAAGCTGAAAATCTGGACCTCATTCCCGAAGGTAAACCCTTGATTTTTGTGTCAAACCATCAGAGTATTTACGATATCGTAGGTTTTATCTGGCTTTTTCGAAAATATCATCCCAAATTTGTAAGCAAGATTGAGCTCGGCAAAGGCATTCCAAGCATTTCCTTTAATTTAAAATACGGTGGTTCGGTGTTGATAGACCGAAAAAATCCCAAACAAGCATTGCCCGTTTTAAAACAAATGGGTGAATACATTGAATCAAATGTTCGTTCCACCGTTATTTTCCCCGAAGGTACCCGTACCAAAGATGGCACGCCAAAAACTTTTGCCCCAAACGGCGTGAAAATTTTATGTAAATATGCACCCAGTGCCTGGGTGGTGCCCGTTACGATCAACAACTCCTGGAAAGTGTTTAAATACGGTCCTTTTCCATTGGGGCTGTGTAATCGCCTGATGTTTACGGTACACGAGCCCATTAAGGTCAGTGAATGCGACTTCAATACGTTGTTTGAGAAAACGGAACAGGCTGTGGTTTCTGGGATCTACTCACTTTTTTCCAACTCGTAAATTTAAGTTTTGTAATATTTGAGTACCTTTGTGGTATGTATTTAAAACATTTAACGCATAAATAGTAATAGATAGTTACTTTTGCGGCAAAATTAGAATTATGAAAGAAGCTAAAGATTGTCAGGACATCCGGGAAGTGAGGGAAATAATAGATGAAATCGATTACCAGATACTTGAATCTTTTGGGAAACGGCTGAAATGTGTAGAAGCGATCGTAAAATTCAAAACCGATACGGACAGCATCATAGCAAAGGAACGCCAATTGGAAGTTTTTCAAAAAAGAAGAGAGTGGGCTAAAGAATTTGGCCTTGACCCCAATCTCATCACAGAAATTTATGAAAAGCTCATAACCTGGAACATCAGAAAAGAACTTGAGATATTCAAAACCAATGAAAATAGTTTATAAAAGTATAAATTTCAGACCATGTATAAAAAAGATATTAAAGTAGTTGACTGCACCGTACGCGATGGCGGTTTGATGAATAAATGGCAGTTTAGCGATGAATTTGTTAGAGGAGTTTACGATGCCTGTGTAGAAGCAGGAGTCGATTATATGGAAATCGGATACATCAGCAGCGAAAAAGCCTTTAGCCGGGACGAAGTAGGCCCGTGGAAATTTTGCTCGGAAAAAGATTTGCGAAGAGTCGTTGGTGATAACAACACCAAACTGAAATTATCGGCTTTGGTTGATATAGGCCGGATAGATATGGACGATATACCAATGGCTGCCGATAGCGTCATCGATATGATGCGCGTTGCCTGTTACGTACACCAAATGGACAAAGCCATTCAGTTGGCTCATCATTGCATGGACAAAGGTTATGAAACAACCATCAACCTGATGGCCGTTTCAAAAGTGAACGAACACGACCTGGATGAGGCTCTTGCCGATCTAAGCAAGTCGCGAGTGCCTATTGTTTATCTGGTGGATAGTTTTGGCAGCATGTACTGTGAATCAATCGATCACCTGCTGAAAAAATATCAGGCCGCTTTACCGGGCAAGGAAATTGGTATCCATGCGCACAACAACATGCAACTGGCTATGTCAAACACCATTACCTCCCTGATGGGTGGTGCCACTTACCTGGATGCAACCTTACTGGGAATGGGCCGCGGAGCCGGAAATTGTCCCATCGAAATATTGATTGCTTTCCTGAAAAACCCAAAATACCGTTTGTTACCCCTGTTGAAAGCCATTCAGGAGCAGGTACTTCCATGGAATCGGAAAATTGACTGGGGCTATCATGTTCCATACCTGATAACCGGTGCATTAAACGAACACCCGCGTAGTGCTATGGCATGGATGGACTCAGAACGTAAGGATGATTTTGTGTCGTTTATGAAGGAATTGCACGATTACGAGCTGCTGGAATAAAAGTAGGAGGTGAGAAGTTATAAAAGAAAGAGGGTTTTGACCCTCTTTTTTTGTACAATAAAAAAATAATGATACATTTGTCCCCGAAATTAAAAGGGGTGCCTAACTAAATAGGCTGAGATTACACCCATTGAACCTGGTCGGGTAATGCTGACAAGGGAATTCTGCTTAATTCTGCCGGAAACTTGCCCTCCTTAAATTTCAAATAAAAATTATCTGTATAATTTATATTTGATATGACAATCCTTGTAAATAATGATTTGACAGTGATTCCCGATGGAACTACTGTAAGCGATGTAGTACGTACTATTCTTCAACTTAATCCTGCAGGTATTGCAATTGCTATCAACGATACCATTGTGCCAAAACATCTGTGGGAATCAACCTGTGTTCAATCAAATGATAAAATGCTGGTCATAAAAGCCTGTAGTGGTGGCTGATGAAAGTCGATTAACTCCTTATATAATCTTTCAATTCCTTATTCCACAAAACTCAATCAACTTTTATGATCTCACAACTAAATGATATTTTTGGCAAGCCGTTCCCTAATTCACAAAAGGTCTATGTAGAAGGTAAACAGCACGCTATCAAAGTAGGTATGCGTGAAGTGATTCTTTCCGAAACCAGACATAGTAATGGGTCAATAGAAAAAAATCAGCCAATTACTGTATATGATACTTCTGGTCCTTTTACCGATCCACAATATTCTGTTGACCTGAACAAAGGTCTTCCAAAACTTCGTGAACAATGGATCCTTGACCGGAATGATGTTGAAGTTCTTGGTGATTTTACTTCCGAATATAGCAACATACGTATGCAGGATGTAACCCTTGATCACTTGCGTTTTGATCATGTAAACACAAAGCCGCTTCGTGCTAAAGAAGGACTATTTGTGACCCAATACTATTACGCATGCAAGGGAATTATCACACCCGAAATGGAATATGTAGCCATTCGTGAGAATCAACGTTCACACGAGTATTTAGAGGAAGAAAACAATCATTATGAGGTCCCGGTTTCGCATATTACTCCTGAGTTTGTACGGAATGAAATAGCTTCAGGAAGAGCAATATTACCAGCTAATATCAATCACCCAGAGGCAGAACCAATGATTATTGGACGGAACTTTTTAGTAAAAATAAATGCTAATATTGGCAACTCACCTACTACTTCGAGTATAGCAGAGGAGGTTGAAAAAGCAGTCTGGTCATTTCGTTGGGGAGCAGATACCATCATGGATCTTTCTACTGGAGCGAATATTCATGAAACGCGTGAGTGGATCATTCGTAATTCACCTGTACCAGTTGGTACGGTTCCTTTGTATCAAGCTTTAGAAAAAGTAGATGGAAAAGTAGAAGATCTTACCTGGGAAATATACAAAGATACATTAATTGAACAATGCGAGCAAGGAGTGGACTATTTTACCATTCATGCAGGGCTTTTATTGCAACATATTCCTATGACTCAAAAGCGTGTTACGGGAATCGTTTCACGTGGCGGAGCCATTATGGCAAAATGGTGTTTGTATCATCACAAGGAAAATTTTCTTTATACAAATTTTGCTGAAATTTGTGAAATACTGGCTAAATATGATGTCGGAGTATCGCTTGGCGACGGTCTGCGTCCAGGTTGTATTGCGGATGCTAACGACAGAGCACAGTTTGGTGAGCTACAAACACTGGGTGAGCTGAACCGTATTGCTCGAAAACAGTATGTTCAAGTAATCATCGAAGGTCCTGGACATGTGCCTTTTCATAAAATTAAAGAAAACATGGATTTGCAGTTGAACTATTGTGATGAGGCTCCTTTTTATACTCTTGGACCCTTGGTCTCCGATATTGCACCCGGTTACGACCACATAACCTCAGCCATTGGTGGAACAATGATTGCTGTACTTGGAACGGCCATGCTTTGCTACGTAACACAAAAAGAACATTTGGGTTTGCCGGATAAAAACGATGTGCGTGAAGGTGTAGTCACTTTTAAACTGGCAGCTCATGCCGCCGATCTGGCGAAAGAATTTCCTGGTGCACAGATTCGTGATAACGCAATGGGTAAAGCCCGGTTCGAGTTTCGCTGGAAAGATCAGTTTGCTCTTTCGTTAGATCCTGAAAAAGCAATGAGCTTCCACGATTCTACCTTGCCAGACGAAGGATATAAATCCACGCATTTCTGTTCCATGTGTGGTGAACATTTTTGTTCCATGAAAGCAAGTCATGAGATTAGAGAAATGACTGAAAACATGGAAAAAAAAGCATTACTTTTCCGCGAAAATGGAAGTGAGATTTATTTATAGACATGTATTTTTTACAACAATAAAAGTAAATTACTTAAATGATTGTAATTACAGATACTCATTTTATACCCAACGAAGTAGAGATCATAAATACCTTGTTTTATGAAGGATTGGAAATTTTACACCTTCGCAAACCGGATTCAACTGCAAAGCAAGTTAGTGAACTGATTTCTGGTATTGACAGTCGGTTTCATTCCCGGATTATGATTCATAGTCATTATGAGTTGCTGAGTTCCTATCAACTTAAAGGAATGCATTTTACAGAAAATTCCAAACATTTGTTGGATGATTTTAAAAACTTTAAATGTGTAAAAAGTTTAGCAGTGCATGATTTGAAGCAATTGAAAAAAATGAGTGATTCAATTGATTATGTTTTGCTGAGTCCTTTGTTTCCTTCCATATCCAAACCGGGTTACTCAAAACATTGGGATTTTGAAATACTTAAATCAGAGCTTTCAATAAAATACCCGTTCCATATTGTGGCTTTGGGAGGAATCACTTTAAATAATATTAATATCGTAAATCAATTGGGTTTTGATGATTTTGCATTATTGGGAAGTATTTGGGAACCTGTAAAGTCGGGTTGTTCTATTCAGCAAGTATTAAATGTTTTTAAAAGTTTTAAAAGTGAATATTGACAGACCCTATTGTTTAAGCATAGCCGGATACGATCCGACTGCTGGTGCAGGAGTCCTTGCAGATATAAAAACCTTCGAAATGTTCGGGGTTTATGGTATGGCCATTATCAGTTCCAACACATTTCAGACAGATGATCAGTTTACCGATATCCATTGGATAAACGTAGGAATTCTCAAAATTCAGATGCAAATGCTAATGAATAAATATGATTTCAAAGTGCTGAAAATCGGATTAATACAAAATTTTGATACGTTGTATCAGGTCATTACTTTGGCAAAAAAATTAAAACCGGCCATTCATGTTATCTGGGACCCGATTCTGAAAAGTTCATCGGGTTATAATTTTCACTCCGGAAATTCTATCGAACTTAGTTTTCTGGAAGAAAATTGTTTCCTGATTACACCCAATTGGGATGAATTTGAAACTTTGTGGGGAACTCATCCTGAAGTTCTTACGGAACGCAAATTCAATACTTCTATTTTAATCAAAGGAGGTCACCGGAAAGATCAGGCTGGTAGTGATTTGCTTTATAGCAATGATCAGTTTTTTGACATAGAAGGAAGCCCTTTTAACGGAAAATCNAAGCATGGAACTGGTTGTGTATTATCAGCAGCCATCACAGCTTGCCTAGCAAAAGGCAAATCGCTGATAGATAGTTGCTATCTGGCAAAATCGTATGTTGAACAGTTTATTTTGAGCAATGATTCAAATTTAGGTTATCACTATGAAAACAACTAAAGAGATTGCAGAACTTCATTTTATAACCATCGATCATCCCGATATCCTACATTCGGATCAGGCAATTCGTGCATACAAAGCAGGTTGTAAATGGGTACAATTGCGGATGAAAAACGCATCCTTGGATGAAATCGAAAAAGAAGTCGTAAGAATTCTACCGGTTGCCAAGACATATAATGCTGTTTTGCTGATCAATGATCATACTGAAATTGTGCTTAGGACAGGTGCGCACGGTGTACATTTAGGTAAAAATGATATGAGTCCTTCCATGGCTCGTGAAATGCTGGGGCATGAATACTTTATTGGAGGCACAGCAAATACGCTTGAAGAGGTATTATACCTCATTGAAAATGGTGTAGACTATGTCGGCTTAGGTCCATATCGCTTTACAACAACCAAGAAAAACCTCAGTCCAACACTTGGAAAACAAGGATATGCTCAAATTATTACGGCGTTAAATACCTTGAATTTGAAAATTCCCATTATAGCCATTGGAGGTATTCTTGAAAATGACCTACAAAGTCTAATGCAAACAGGAATACACGGTATTGCAGCTGCCGGTGCTATTGTGGCCGGAAATGCTATTGAAACAAACGTTCAAAATTATCAACAATTAATACATTTACTTAAATGAAACCTTTAATTATAGCAGGTAAAGAGTTTGATTCACGATTATTTACAGGTACTGGAAAATTCAGTTCAAATAAGATTATGGAAGAAGCACTATTGGCTTCCGGCTCTGAATTGGTAACAGTTGCGCTGAAACGTGTAACTATCGGAAACGATTCTGATGATATCCTCTTGCATCTTCAACATCCCAGAATAAGCCTTTTACCCAATACCTCTGGTGTCCGTAATGCAAAAGAAGCCATTTTTGCGGCACAACTTGCTCGCGAAGCATTTGGAACAAATTGGGTGAAGCTTGAAATACATCCGGATCCCAAATATCTACTGGCAGATGGAGAGGAAACACTTGCAGCCACGCGCATATTGGCCAAGGATGGTTTTGTTGTTTTACCCTATATTCAGGCCGATCCCATTCTTTGTAAAAAGCTCGAAGAAGCAGGTGCTGCGGCTGTAATGCCCTTGGGTTCACCAATCGGGTCAAACCAAGGGTTGCAAACCAGGGAGTTTCTGCGTATTATCATTGAACAAAGCAACGTTCCAGTTATTGTAGATGCGGGTTTAGGAGCACCTTCGCATGCTGCCGAGGCTATGGAAATGGGTGCTGATGCCGTGTTGATAAATACAGCTATCGCCATTGCCAATGACCCTGTTCGAATGGCCATAGCATTCAAAATGGCTGTTGAGGCCGGTCGTATGGCTTTTGAAGCTAAATTGGGCCAGAAGTCAATGTATGCACATGCCAGCAGTCCACTCACTTCATTTCTATCTTAATTCAAATTGATTATGTTTTCAGACGAATTAGAAAAAATATCCTGGGAAGAAACAACCAAAACCATCTTTGCAAAGACATCGGTTGATGTTGAACGTGCCATTCTGAAATCAAGGAATTTGTTATCGGTCGATGATTTTATGGCGCTAATATCGCCTGCTGCCCAACCTTATCTGGAACAAATGGCTCTGCTTGGACGCGAATATACACAAATGCGTTTTGGGAAAACCATTTCGATGTATGTTCCCTTGTATTTAACCAACTCTTGCATGAACTCATGTGTTTATTGTGGATTTCAGCACAACAATCCGATTAAACGCATCATTCTTTCCGAAGTTGAAATAATGAAAGAGCTCAAAGCAATAAAAGAACTTGGTTCCTTTCAAAATTTACTTCTGGTTACAGGTGAGAATCCTCGTGAGGCAGGTGTGGATTACCTGGAAAAAGCCATCATTTTGGCAAAACCAATGTTCAATAATTTGTCCATTGAAGTAATGCCTCTTGCATCTGAAGAATACTTTCAATTGACACAAGCCGGTCTTTTTGGAGTAGTCTGTTTTCAGGAAACATACCACAAAGCTCGATACAATGTTTATCATCCGAGTGGAATGAAATCAAAATTTGATTGGCGAGTAAATGGTTTTGACCGCATGGGAGAAGCAGGCGTGCATAAAGTAGGCATGGGTGTGTTAATTGGGTTGGAAGATTGGCGCACAGATGTGACCATGCTGGCCAATCATCTTCGATACATGCAAAAGCATTATTGGAAAACAAAATACAGCGTTAATTTCCCTCGTATGCGTCCATCAGAAAATGATCATTTTCAGCCTAATGTTATTATGACAGATAAAGAATATGTACAATTGATGTTGGCTTTTCGTCTGTTTGACCACGACGTGGATATTTCTGTTTCCACAAGAGAAAATCAGGAGTTTCGTAATAATATTATTCAATTAGGTGTTACTTCAATGAGTGCCGGCTCTAAAACCGATCCTGGAGGTTATGCCACCTATCCTCAGGCACTTGAACAGTTTGCAGTTAGCGATCAACGAACTCCACAAGCAGTGGAAGATGCTATTCGCAAAAATGGTTATGAAGTCGTTTGGAAAGATTGGGATGAATGTTTACAGTAAAATTATTTTAATCAGCGAATTTATGACACTATCTCGTGTGGAAAAAGAAAGATTTGACCGCCATATACGAACAACTGGTTTTGGCGAAGCAGGACAGCTGAAACTGAAAGCAGGAAGAGTATTGGTCATTGGTGCAGGTGGATTGGGATGTCCGGTTATTCAGTATTTGGTTGCAGCCGGAGTTGGGAAAATTGGCATAATGGACGGTGATGTGGTGTCACTTTCGAACCTGCAACGTCAAATTCTTTACACGGAAGATGAAATAGGACAGCCAAAAGCGGTCATAGCCGGAGCGAAAATGTCCCGTTTGAATGCTTGTGTAGATCTAATTGTGTTCGAGGAATTTCTGACCGATGAACGTGCAGATTTGTTATTTCCAGAGTTTGATTTAGTCGTTGGAGCTACCGATAACTACAAATCGCGTTATCTGATTGACCGAAAAAGTATAGAGCATCATATTCCTTTTGTGCATGGAGCCATTCGCGAGTACGAAGGTCAACTTTCTGTTTTTAACTATCAGGGTGGCAGCTCGTATAGCGATTTGTTTGGAGATCAACCCTCTGAATCAACTTCTCCGATGGGAGTGATGGGGCCCGTTACTGGAATTATTGGTAGTATGATGGCGATGGAAGTCATTAAGATTCTTTCAGGTGTTGGAAAAGTTTTGACAGATCAATTAGCTCTATATAGTTCCATAGACAATACTTTCAGAAAGATACAAATACGTTCTTGAAACATAAAATGATAAGAAATAGGAGTAGGAGGTGAGAAGTTTTAAAAAAAATCGTTTTATTTGAGTTAACATATTACTACTGATTATTTTATGTAAGGTTATTTTTTAAAGAATTTTAATCAATAAAATTTAGAATCCAGAATAAATTGACAAATAATATGCTACTAATGTTGTAGCATTGATATATATATATTATATTTGGCTGATTAAATCCATTAAATCAACACATAATCAACCATAATACCTTCAATTTAACATGTGATTTCTAAAATTGGCATTCAATTTATAACATTAATATGCTGAAATAAGGAAGTTTTAAATAAGAATTTGTCTCTGAATTTCGTAAATCTGATTAATTCTACAAGGCTGTTTTATTCTAAAATAAAATACATGAAGTCACAATCCCTTTTTCAGCTATTCAACAGAGTATATATAATCTGTTGTATTGTCATTTTATCAATGCTATTGTTCCCGGCATGGGGATTTGCAGTTCAGCCTCCCTATGTATCCGGCCATGTTTATATTGATGCAGATGGATCAGCCGGTACAAAGAACGTTGATGGTGTGGGTATCGGATCAATCGGATCTCAACAATTATATGCTGTTTTAGTTAATGGAGGTGTTTCATACGGTTCTACACCCATTGCTTCTGATGGTAGTTATTTTAGTCTTCTTCCTTCCCCTAATTTAATATCCAGTGTCTGGATTTCTACCACCAACTATCCATCTGGCACTACTCCCATTGCTTCATTGCCATCAGGATGGGCTTTTAATGGCGAAATAAATAATAATGCAGCCAATACATTAACTGGAAATACCCCACCAACAGATGGTAAAGTAACTAATATTCCGACTGGGTATACGTACGAAACAAATGTAAACTTTGGAATTCATCAAATACCTTCCATCACCCTTATAAGCAGCACCATCTGCGATGGTAACAACTTTAGTATAACCCCGGTGGATGGCATCAATGGCGTCGTACCAACAGGAACAACTTATAGCTGGCCGGCACCAACAGGAACAGGTTTTACGGGAGGTTCGTCAAGCAGTGGTTCGTCTGCCGATATTAGCGGTACGTTGTTTAATTCAACAAACGGACCACATTTGGCAACCTATACTGTAACTCCAACTTCAGGTGGTATAAACGGATCACCATTTACTGTGAATGTAACAGTCTATCCTTTACCTGTATTTCTAATTTGTCCGGCTAATATTACGTTACAAAACAAGTGTAACCCGGTCGTAACCTATAATGCAACCACACAGGCGATGCAAGGCATTGTAACCACTCTTTCATACGAATTTACAGGGGTTACTACCGGAAGTGGAAGCGGAACCGGAACCGGATCAACATTTAATATGGGAGTCACCCATGTTTCTATTACCGCAACAAATAATTGTGGTACAACAAATTGCAATTTTACAATTACCATCATTGATAATATTAATCCGACAATCACCTGTCCACCCGACATCAATACAATCACCATTACCGGATGTACCGCAACAGGAATCGTTCTTGGTACACCGGTTGCAGACGACAATTGCGGAGTAGCATCGATAGTTAACAATGCTCCTGTGGAATTTCCACTGGGAGTGACTATTGTAACATGGACTGCAACCGACAATAGTGGCAATACCGCCACCTGCAACCAGACAGTCACCGTAACTGATGTAAACGGCACCTGTAATCCGATAACACCCGGAGGTCCGGATAATGTTTGTCAATCGGCAACTCCTTCTGCAATAACTTTAAGTGGTGCAAGTGTTGGAGGTTCAGCCACTACCGGTGCATGGTCAATCACCTCACCTTCCGGGAGTGGAACTTTAAGTTCTACCGACCAGACAGTTACTCCTTCAACAGTGACCTTCACCCCTGCAGCGAACTATACAGGAACAGTGACACTAACATTAACATCTAATGGATCGCCAGTAGCAACTGGAACACGGACAATAAATGTAAATCCATTGCCTACAGTAGCGGCAATTACCGGACCGACTACCGTATGCGTTGGGTCAACCATCACATTAGCCGATGCAACCAACTTTGGATCATGGTCAAGTGCTAGTCCCGGAGTTGCAACTGTTAGTGCAGGTGGTGCAGGTGGCCTGGGAGGTTTAGTGACAGGAGTTTCTGCAGGTACTTCATTAATCACTTATACAGTAAACAACGGTAGTTGTTCAAATTCAGTA
>JGI24142J45722_1000491_pt1 | contig 22623 bp, 23 predicted proteins | sample BarGraIncu00431A_FD_45722 | JGI IMG/M metagenome (IMG submission 45722) | reverse complement strand
GCCCGCCCACCTGGGGTGACCTCCGGATTCCCATACGTGACGCCAATCTTCTCGCGCAACTGGTTGATGAAGATAGCACACGTCTGTGACTTGCTCAGGACACCTGCAAGTTTGCGCAGAGCCTGGGACATGAGGCGCGCCTGAAGTCCCACGAACTGATCACCCATCATGCCTTCGAGTTCAACTCTCGGCACAAGCGCAGCCACAGAATCAAGAGCAAACACGTCCAAACCACCTGATTGAACAAGCATGTCGGCTATCTCCAGAGCTTGCTCGGCATAATCAGGCTGTGAGATGATCAGCTCGTCTACGTCGACTCCGATGTTGCGGGCGTACACGGGGTCAAGAGCATGCTCAGCGTCGATGAACGCCGCCCTGCCCCCCGCCTTCTGTGCCTCGGCAATTGCCTGGAGAGCAAGAGTGGTCTTGCCTCCTCCCTCCGGACCATAAATCTCGACGATCCTGCCACGCGGAAGCCCGCCGATGCCGAGCGCGGCATCAAGGGAAAGGCTACCGGTCGAAATGGCAGGAACCAACGCCCTGTCTGGGTGATCGCCAAGCTTCATGACTGAACCCTTCCCAAACTGCTTCTCTATCTGAGACATGGCAGCTGCCAGAGCCTTGTCACGATCGGCTACTCTGTCGGCGGCCTCGTTCTTCTGAACCTTGTCGGTCATCTTTCCGTTTTCCATACAGCCTCCACGTTTGGTGTGAGCCTTACAGTACAGTATAATTCGGTCTCCCTATTCGGCAAATGGCGCAAGCCGCACTGAAGCGCGGGCAATATACACCGGATGACCCTCTCCCATGACGCTCTCGTAGAGAACAATGTCCGTGACGGGAACGACACATGGTTCTGCAGATCCTGCCTGAATGGCTGCAACCTCGTCATCACGCGTACTACGTGCGAACCGGCCCAGCGTCACATGCGGCGCGAAATGTTCTGTCCGACCGTTGGAACCCAGCCCAGACAAGGAGAGATCGATNTTCGCCGCCAGACTAGTGAGAGCCTGGGGGACGACGTCTGGCCCGATCCACAGGANGGTGGGATGCNNGTCCCGGCGAAATACGCCGAACCTGTCCAACACGACACTGGTCGCNGGCATCGCCGAAAGCGACAGCGACAGACGCTCTACTGCGTCATCGATTTGCTCATCCGGAAGCTCCCCGAGGAACCGCAACGTGATGTGGCAGGAGGCAACCGGAACCAGTCTGAGCCTCGGAACTGTCGAAGCGAAGGTCGTCTTGTAGGTTCGTAGCCAGTCAGAGAAGCCGCTTGGCAGAGGGATTGCGACAAACGCTCTCACAGGAGGATGCCGTCAAGGTCGTAGGGGCCCACCGTCGTAATGCGTGCCCTGCAGATGCCGCCCGGTGCCGGTTGCGTCTTGTGACCGGTTCGTACCACGACGGTGTTGTCGACGTCGGGCGCATCGAGCAGAGTTCTGCCGTAAATCCCTGATTGGGTCACTCCATCGACAATGACCTCGACGTCCCTGCCCAGGTATCGAACCCCATTGATGGAAGAAGAGATTTCCTGCTGGACCTCCATGAACTCACGCAGCCGGCGGCCCTTCGTTGATCCATGCACCTGATCCGAGAACCGCGAGGATACCGCCAGGNCTTCTCTCGAGTAGGCAAATGCTGACGCATGATCCAGTCGAAGCACACGGAGATCCGCAAGCAGGCGTTTGAACTGCTCTTCGGTCTCTCCAGGGAATCCGACGATGAAGGTGCTCCGGATCCCGGCATCCGGGATGATCCGTCGAACGCGGTCGACCACGCGGGTTGCCGACCCGGCCGCCCAAGGGCGTCCCATGGCCTTCAGAACAGCTGGATCCGTATGTTGCAGGGGAATGTCGACGTAGTGGGCAATGTGGCGCGAACTGCTAATCACCTCAAGGAGTTCCTGAGTCACCAGTGTAGGGTAGAGATACAACGCCCGCAGAATTCTGACACCCGGCAGTTGATCGAGTTCGCGAAGGAGAGCTGCAAGCTGCGGGCGATGTTCGGGCGTCAGGTCCATGCCGTAGGCACTCGTGTTTTGCGAAACAAGGATGAGCTCGGTCGCGCCAGCCTGTACCAGCTGTTCTGCCTCACGGAGAATTGCGTCGGTGGAGCGACTGATGAGAGGCCCCTTGATCCGGGGTATTGTGCAGTAGGTACACCGCTGCGAGCACCCNTCCGCTATCTTGAGGTAAGCGTAAGAACCGCTCCCGCTCAGAAGGCGTGGTGCCTCAAACGCCCGCATGNTATCCAAGTCGACAGGTTGCTCGTCCCTTGACGGTGGAACCTGTTTCAGCAGACTCTCCCAGAACGCTCTCTGGTACATCGCGTCCACCCCCAAGACAGCGTACAATCCGGGATGTCGCTTCAGGACTTGCTCCCTCCACAACTGCGGATAACAGCCTACCGCTACAATTCGTATAACATTCCCTTCAGCCTGCAGGTATTCGACAGCATCGAGTGTCTCGTCAGCCTCATCACGAGCCGCTTTCAGGAAGCCGCACGTGTTTACGACAACAACATCGGCGTCCTGAGGCTCGGCACACACCAGAGCGGTTGGTTCTGCCGCAACGATCTGCCCAAGCATTGCCTCACTGTCAGCCAGGTTCTTTGCACACCCGAGACTGACCATGCAGACTCGAGGCCTACGGTGTATGCGCCGGCGAACCATACTCAAGGGTCATGACCGTCTTGTCAGGAGAGGCGACTCCCTGGTCAACACCATTTGCCATAACCCCTGTATGCATGGCATTGCCGAAGTTGACAACGACATGGTTCCCTGTAACCTGCGTGCTGTCTCCCGGACTCAGGATTCCGGAAAAAACGACGCTCCCGTCCACTGTGATCTCCAGCCATGCACGTTGAGTCGTCGAGGCGAATCTGAGCGTTATCGCCCCCTGAGTTGGCAACACCGGCGTGGTATCCGGCACGGACGGCGTACTCGAGGGTCCGGTCTGCCCTCCCGGCACGATAGGCATTGCCGGCCCCGGCCTCGAAAGCAGAACGACGGCAGCCACCAGAGCGACTACTACGATCAGAACAATGGGAACAAGGCTCCGCTTCTTCTTGTATGCTGGAACAGTTGTCACAGAACGACCAAGCTTCGAAGGTTGCGCAGCCGCCGCGTCAGAGTCTACAGCCCCGGTAGCAGACGAACCCGCAAACGCTGCAACAACCTCGTCACCGTTCAGCCCAAGATACTCAGCGTAGCGACGGGCGTATGACTTGAAGAACCCGTTCGGTTCCGGCGGACCGCCCGCTTCCAGAGATTCAAGCACGGACTTGCGCAGCAGAGTTGCGCGGGCAACATCCTCAAAGGACAATTCAAGTGACGTTCGCTTGTCCCGAAGGGCTGTACCGGCTTCTTGGCGATCCATCCTGCCCCCTCCTAACGCCGACGCTTGGGACCGCTTGCTGTACCGGCCGGCAGGAGAGCCTTTTCAAGCACCTGCGCAATGTCGTTGACAAAGGTGAACTCCAACTTCTTGCTGATATCGGGCAAGATCTTGCTCGTGTCACGGCGGTTCTCCTCGGGAAGGATCAGTTTCCTGATCCCCGCGCGGTACGCGCCGAGCACCTTTGCCTTGATACCACCAACAGGCAGCACCTGCCCGCGAAGTGTAATCTCCCCGGTCATTGCTATGTCTGAACGCACTTTTCGGCCCGTGAGAGCCGAAACCATGGCTGTTGCCATTGTGACGCCGGCAGATGGCCCTTCCTTCGGCACCGCGCCTTCTGGAACATGAACGTGCAGATCCGTCTTCTCAATGAAATGGGGATCCAGCCCAATGTCGACGGCATGTGTACGGATATAGCTGAGCGCAGCCTGAGCCGATTCCTTCATCACGTCGCCGAGTTGGCCCGTGAGTTGAAGATTGCCTTTGCCGTCCATGCGCGTGGACTCGACATAGACAGTGTCACCACCGTACTGGGTCACAACAAGACCGCACGCGACTCCTACACGCGCTTCCTTGATGAGACTCGTGTAGGAATACGGGGCCAAGTCCAGGTAGGCCGAAAGGTTATCCGCGTGAACGGTGGCGCCTGCAAACGACTTCTTCTCTTCGACCTTCGCTCTGGCTACCTTGCGGCATATCCTGACAAGCGAGCGCTCGAGTCCGCGTACTCCGGCCTCCCGCGTGTACTGCTGGATAATCGCCAGCACGGCACGGTCATCGATCGCAAGGTCTTCCTTCTTCAGTCCATGCTGTTGCATTGCCTTAGAAAGGAGGAAATGCCGGGCTATCTGTTGTTTCTCCTCGTCCGTGTATCCAGGCAAGGAAATGACCTCCATGCGATCGAGGAGGGCAGATGGAATCGTCTCCGACACATTCGCCGTCGTCAGGAACAGGACCTCAGAAAGATCAAACGGGATTTCGATATAGTGGTCACTGAATTGCGTATTCTGTTCTGGATCGAGCGCCTCGAGCAGAGCAGCTGTCGGGTCNCCCCGGAAATCCGCTCCAACCTTGTCGATCTCATCCAGAAGGAATACTGGATTCTTCGTGCCTGCCTGCTTGATCCCCTGAATGATGCGCCCTGGCATAGCTCCAACATAGGTTCTGCGATGTCCGCGCACTTCCGCCTCGTCCCGAATACCGCCAAGGGAGACATGGACGAACTTTCTGTCGAGCGTCTCCGCAATGGATTTGCCCAGCGACGTCTTGCCAACTCCAGGCGGCCCGACAAAACAGAGAATCGGACCCTTGGCCTTGTCCGAAAGCTTACGCACGGCAAGATACTCGAGTATCCTGTCCTTGATCTCTTCAAGCCCATAGTGGTCCTTGTCCAGAACCTTGCGCGCACGCTTCAGGTCAATCTTGTCGGCAGTCCTGATGTCCCATGGAAGGCCAATAAGCCAGTCCAGATATGTTCTGATGATAGAGCTTTCTGGACTCATGGCAGGCGTTTTCGCAAGTCTGGCCAGCTCTTCATCGATCTTGTCGCGGGCGTAGGCAGGCATATGGATCTTCTCGAGCTTCTGCCGATACTCACCGACCTCGCCGGCCTCCTCACCCTCTTCACCGAGTTCCTTCTCGATTACTCTCACTTGCTCGCGGAGGTAGTACTCGCGCTGGGACTGGTCGATCTTCGCTTTCACGTCGCTTTCGATCTTCCGCGCGAGCTCCAGCACATAGATCTCCTTGGCGAGGAGTTCAGCGATGTGGTGAAGTCGTTCCTCTGCATCCAGCGTAGCAAGCAGCGCCTGCCGGTCTTCGGTCCCGAGCAGAAGGCTGCTCGCAATAAGGTCTGCGAACCTATCCGGCTCCGTGACGCCCGAGACATTGTTCACCGTCTCCGACGGCAATTTCCTGGACAACTCGACATACTGGGAGAACTGGTCGAGAACAACGCGCATGAGAGCCTGGCGCTCCGTCGACGTCTTCTCGTCTGCCGGCAGTGGCTCGACGCCAGCCACAAGCATCTCGTTGTCGTCCGAGTGCACGTTCGTGATACGGACTCTGCGGACGCCCTCTACGAGAACTCGATCGCTCCCATCGGGCAGCTTGAGCAGCTGCAGAATCTCAGCACCGACGCCGATATCATAGAGATCGGCAAGCCCAGGGTCTTCGTTCGACTCGTCCTTCTGGCATACAAGCACAATCTTGCGATTACCCGCCAGCGCAGACTCGATGCTCTTCAACGATTTTGGCCTGCCCACAAAGAGGGGAAGGACATGATATGGAAAAACCACCACGTTCCGCAGGGGAATCAGTGGTGCTTCAGATAGTTGCCAGTCACGTTCACTCATTGATGGTATTCTCTCCTATCAAGCAGATTCCTGCAAGGGAATGCGCTCGGTCGTCCCGTCGGTTCTCGTCGCAACGATCTCATGGCAATCCAAGAAAAACTCGTCTCCCACGGCCACCTCCGTGACTCCCTTGAAGGAAGGCAGTTCGAACATCAGATCCACCATGGGCTGGTCGACTACGGATTTCAAACCACGGGCTCCCATGCCCATCTCTTTCGCTTTTTCGGCTATACGTTCCAATGCAGATTCGGTGAATGCCAAGCTGACCCCGTCCATGGCAAAGAGCTCCTGATACTGCTGGACGATCGAATTTTTCGGCTCGACTAAAATCCGCCGCAGATCATTCACTGAGAGTTCTTGCAACTCGAGTTTCAGAGGGAATCTGCCAACGAGCTCAGGCAACAAGCCAAACTTGACAAAGTCGGCGCTGAGCAGCTTCTTGCCTTCATGGTCGGCGGGTTGGTGAACGAACCCAACCTCCCTCGGAGTTGATCGGAGTTTCCTGATATTGTCGAGTCCGTCAAATGTCCCACCCGCAATGAAGAGAACGTCTCGGGTGTTGAACTTGATGTTCTCCTGAAGAGGATGCTTGCGTCCACCCTGAGGAGGGACATTGGCAATAGTCCCCTCCACGATCTTGAGCAGTGCCTGCTGGACTCCTTCACCACTGACGTCACGCGTGATCGACGGGTTTTCGGACTTCCGCCCAATCTTGTCGATCTCGTCGATATAAACGATGCCACACTCAGCCCGAGCGATGTCGAAATTCGTAGCCTGCAGGAGGCCAAGGAGGATGTTCTCAACATCCTCGCCAACGTAGCCCGCTTCAGTGAGTGTCGTTGCATCAGCAATGGTGAACGGAACATCAAGAATGCGGGCCAGAGTCCTGGCCAGATAGGTCTTCCCGACCCCCGTGGGCCCTGTGAGCAGGATGTTGGATTTCTCGATCTCCACCTTGGAGTCCTTCTTGGCTCTCAGGCGTTTGTAGTGGTTGTACGCGCCAACAGCGAGTGCCTTCTTGACCTCATTCTGGCCAACGACGTACTCGTTCAGGCGCGCATAGATCTCCTTGGGGCGCAGCGACTTGAAATCGATGTCGTGACTCTCGTGCCTGGACCGCTGCATGAGCAGGTTGCCCCTCTCGATGCAGTCGTCGCAGATGTACGATCCGTCGAGTCCCTTGATGAGCAGGCCGACCTCACTCGACTTCTTGCCACAAAACGAGCAGGACGGTTCTTCGCTATTGTGGCTGGGCATTCTTCCCCGATGGACCGGCTTCCCCTGTAACGCCAATCTTGGAGATGACCTGGTCTACGATGCCATACTCCACCGCCTCTTCGGCAGACATGAAGAAGTCTCGTTCGGTATCTCTTCGCACAATCTCAAGAGGTTTTCCCGTATGTGAGGCAAGAATCTTGCTCACAGACTCCTTGACCCGCAGAATCTCTTTGGCCTGAATTTCAATGTCCGTCGCCTGTCCCTGTGCCCCACCCCAGGGCTGGTGGATCATAATACGCGAGTTCGGCAGCGCAAATCTCTTTCCCTTGCGTCCGGCAGCAAGAAGAATGGCGGCGAGGCTTGCTGCCTGTCCCAGACAGATGGTAGACACGGGAGCNTTGATGTACTGCATGGTATCGTAGATCGCCATACCAGGGGTGACTTCGCCGCCAACGCTGTTGATATAAAGATAGATNTCTTTGGTAGCGTTTTCCGCGGTCAGATAGAGCATTTCGGCGACGATCAGGTTCGAGACCTGGGTATCGATCTCTCCGCCGAGGAACACGATGCGATCCTTCAGTAGCCGGGAGTAGATATCGTAGCCACGCTCTCCGTGAACCGTCTGTTCGACTACATATGGAATAACGCTCATTGTACCTCCCGCTTAGCCTCCGAGGGCTCCTTTAACTGAACTGTATCAGCAATAAGGCTGCGCGTATTCTCCCATACGATAACGTTCCGGATCGTCTTGCGCCCATTCTCCGTCGTCGTGTCGATATCTGCCTTGCCCAATTCTCCCTTATGCGACTCCACATATGCCTCGATGTCTGCATCCCCGGCCACAATACTGCACGCTCTCTCAGTTGCCTCCATCAGGAGGTCGCGTTGGAGCAACTTGACAGCATCCGCTTCAACATCCTTGGTCAACTGTTCGGCACTAATACTATTGTACTTCAGATACTCGTTAAGAGAAAGCCCATTGCGAGCAAGGCTCTCCTTGATTTCGCCAAGCCGTTCCTGGGTCGCGTCACGCCGAACATACCCAGGGAAATCAATGCCCAGCTTCTCAGCAGCAGTCTCGATAGCACGGCCGAAGATCGCGTCCTTCCTAGCCTCGTCCGCCTTGTGCTGTTCGTCTTCTTCAAGGGTCTTCCGAAGCTTCATGAGGGAGTCGAACGCACCGACAGTCCGGGCAAACTCGTCGTTGACTTCGGGGATGTGTTTCTCCGCAACGCCGTTGAGCGTGATGTCTCCCTCGAGGGTACTCTCTTGCAGTTGCACACTGAAATGCTTCGATTCTCCGACATTCATGCCAGTAAGGAATGGCTCGTAGGCCTTGCCCGTTTCGCCCTCACCCACCGTGAACTCCGTGTGGTAAGGATTCTGGGATTTCTCGGTCGCGACAGTGACAGTGACGGAATCGCCGTAAGTAGCCGGACCATCTTTCGGAGACGTCTCGGTCACAGCATCGACAAGAGCCCTGATGCGGCGTTCAACAGCTTTGGTCGTGTCAGTCGGCACGTCTTCAACCTCCACGCCACTCCATAGATCACGATCTGCCCTGGGCATCTCGAAGACACGCACGTCGACCTTGAGTCCCTTGGTTGCATCATCTTCCAGTATTGAATCGACGAGTTCGGGCTCAAAAATAAGGGCGTCGGTCTCCTTGTGTTCCTTAAGGAACGCGACATAGGTTTGAGAGGCTGCCTTCTGAAGGACGTTGTCCTTCAACTCCTCATCGCTGACATATTTGGCGACAATGGAAAGGGGAGCCTTACCCGAACGGAACCCGGGTATGCGGAGTTTGCCAGCCATCGCCAGCGTCGCCTCGCGACGCATTGCTGAGACTTCGTCGGCACTGAATGTTGCAGAGAGTACGGTTGAATTGCCAATCTTGTTCGTGGTGATGTATTCCACGGTCTCCTCCAAGTTGGTGCGAAGGGCGGGAGTCGAACCCGCATGGAATTACCCACTGGATCCTAGGTCCAGCGCGTCTGCCAGTTCCGCCACCCTCGCTGAATACTTACTGACATCGCAGGGAACTGAATCTTTGGACAAGTAGTGGTGGGTCGTGCAGGACTTGAACCTGTAACCGCCTGATTAAGAGTCAGATGCTCTACCAATTGAGCTAACGACCCACAACCTGAACAAAATAATCATAGGACTTTTCATGAGGCTGTCAAGCGATCCTGCGGCCACACCCGCATCACATGCCGCGCCGTCGGTCCTCGTAGTTCGCGACACAGTTATCTTATCCGGTTGATTTACATGCAGTATGTTTCAACATGATTCATATGATATAATAAAAAAATAGAAGTGACTCTTTACAGATGCTGGCTTTATCAGCAGGCGGTCTGGTTACATGTAAAACTTTCCAGATTGAAACGTGACAATTCTGAAAAAATCAGGAGGTATACTAATGAAATTTTGCTGGGTAACACTAAATGTCGACAACATGGAGCAATCGCTGAAATTTTATTGTGACCTGCTTGGGCTGAATATTTGCAGTCGGTTTAGTGCGGACGAAGTGGTTGAAATTGCAATGTTGGGTGAATCTGACAAGCCTAAAATAGAATTGATGTGCAACAAGCACAACAANATTACCAACCGAGGCACAGGAATATCCATCGGTTTTGAAGTGAATTCTTTGGAGGAGGCAATGGCATATGTTCAAAGCAACCACATTCCCATTACAAAAGGTCCATTTTCTCCATCTCCAATGACCCGTTTCTTCTTTGTGAATGATCCGAATGGAATCGAAATTCAATTGGTCGAAAATAAGTAGAGTCTTAGTTCTACAGTGAAAAAACGCAGTAAACTATATAGTTGACTGCGGTTTGACTTTTGTCTCATTAGGTCGATTTAGATGTAATGAATCAGCAAAACTTATCCTAATATCTTCCAAATTGGTGTTTCTTTTTCTTTATGGGACAGTATCAACCCATAAAACGAAAGGATGAGTAATGGAAGACGTAAGAAACGCCAATATCATTGGAATAACGACCCAGAGTCCTTCCTTTTTCAAAGCCAATAAAAAAGTGCGGTTGCAAGACTGTGCTTTTATATTGGCGCGCCCAGCAGGAGTCGAACCCGCAACCTGCGGATCCGAAGTCCGCAGCTCTATCCAGTTGAGCTATGGGCGCTAGCCTCACGATCCTGGTGCGCTTAGCAGGACTCGAACCTGCGGCCTACGGATTAGGAATCCATCGCTCTATCCGCCTGAGCTATAAGCGCAGTATTGCAAAGCGCATAATATCAAGGGCCGTGCTCACGAAAAATGGGGTGGGTAAGGAGACTCGAACTCCCAACATCTGGATCCACAGTCCAGTACTCTAACCAATTGAGCTATACCCACCATACCAGGCTGGCGAGCCCAGCAGGATTTGAACCTGCGACCGACGGATTAGAAATCCGTTGCTCTATCCAGCTGAGCTATGGGCCCATGGTCGGGGCGAGTGGATTTGAACCACCGATCTCATGGTCCCAAACCATGCGCGTTACCAAACTACGCTACACCCCGAGTAGAAAGAGAATACACACAATCAGCCAAAAATCAAGGTCTCAGCGGTATGGTCCCTTGAAGAGAACACCACAGAGCCTCAACGGCCTGTGCACGATGGCTGATATGGTCTTTGAGACCGGCGTCCATCTCGCCGAAGGTGACAGAGTAACCGTCCGGGGTGAACAGAGGATCATATCCAAAGCCCTGAGACCCACGCGATTCCGGAGTCACGGTCCCGACGACAGCGCCTGAGCAGGCCAGACACCGGCGTGATCGAGGAAGAAACGCGACGATCCAGCACACGAACCGTGCAGGCGTTGACGACACACGGTGCTCTGAGAGAAACGCTGCGAGCGCAGCCCTTTCGGTGAGACTTGCATACTGAAAGCGCGCAGAATAGGCTCCAGGCATGTTGTCAAAAAGGGGTAGCTCAAGGCCAGAGTCGTCCGCGAGGACAATACAGTCGTCGGGTCCCGTGGTCAGGACGCTCAGGAGGCCCGACCGGGCCTTCCTGTATGCATTCTGGTAGTACGTGGCGCCACACTCGACGACACTCTCCACATCCAGCTCTTCCAAGAGAAGCCTGCAGCCCAGACTTCTGAGAATACTGCCAAATTCCTGTAGTTTATGAGCGTTCCCGGTGACAAGTCGCAGTCTCAAACGTCTGCAACCTCTACTGCGCTGACATAGTCACCAAGGAAGAGACGCGCTTTGTCGAGAAAGTCGCCAGGATCGCCTGTTGTGAAGAACCTGTCCTGCTGTCCAGCCCCGGTGGTCAACCGGCACTTCTCGAGCACTAGTCCTACCTCGTATGCCAGTTCCTTGCTTGGATCGACAATCTTGACGGCCGGTCCAAGGATGTCTTCCATGAGGCTGTTGAGGAAGGGGAAGTGGGTGCAACCCAGAACAAGGGTGTCTGCTCCAAATTCCCGCACCGGCTTCAGAACGTCCGCGGCATAGTCAGCCACGTCCTGACCCTCGATGCTCCCAGCTTCCACAAGATTCACGAGTTCCTGCGACTGGAGTTCTATCATTTCTACCGTCGGATCCAGCAGGCCCATGGCCCTAAGATAGCCGTGGCTCCGTGCTGTCCCGGGGGTCGACAGCACTGCGACCCTGCGGTTACGGGTCGCCAGCTGTGCACTCTTGACGCCAGCAGAAATCATCCCCAGAACGGGGACATCCACACGATGCTGGATATCTGGGAAAACGGCGCTGGACGCCGTGTTACAAGCCACAACAACCATCCGGGCTCCGTGAGCCTCGAGGAACTCGACGAGGGCCGTGGCNCTGCTGATCACCTGCTCCCGCGGTTTCGTTCCATATGGAAAATAGCGGGAGTCAGCAATATACATGATAGCCTCTCGTGGCAATCGGTTCTTCAGCTCCCGGACGACGGCCAGTCCTCCGACTCCTGAATCGAACACCCCTACGTAGGATTCCACTGGACCTCTCTACTTGCTGAAGTACTCGACAATGGCATCCTCGATACCAATGGACACCTTCTGTTGGAACGAGTCCTCGCGCAGAAGACGCTCCTCTTCACCGTTGCTGATAAACGCGCACTCCACCAGGGCGGCCGGCATGGTATCGATGTGGGACACCAGGTACAGCGACGTCTTCTGCGTCCCTCGATCCGTTCTTCCCAGGGCCGAAACGAGATGCTTCTGGACAAGTGCGGCAAAGACCTTCGACCCGTCAGACCAGTAGTAAATTTCGGTACCTCCTATGGATGGTCCCGCATCCGTGGCGTTCTGGTGAATTGCCAGAAAAAGGTCCGCTCCTGAGCTGTTGGCTATCTGCGCCCTCCTGGTAAGGTCAGGGTTGTCTATTGACGTATCGTCCGACCGCGTCATGACGACACGGGCGCCATCGGCCTCGAGTAACGCCTTTACCTTAAGCGCGATCGACAGGTTGACTGACGATTCCTTCGTGCTGGAAGGGCCTACGGCCCCGACGTCGAAGTAGCCCGTCGATGGCATGTAGCCATGACCGGGGTCAAGGACGACTTTTTTACCTTCAATCTTTCCCTTGACAGCGCCGGAAAGCGAGATGACATAGGTGCCCGTTCTGGGGCTCTGCACATCGGCTGTGAAGGCCGGGGCATGCAGGCGCAACTCCACGACAGGAGGGGTATCGTTCACGCGCTGCTTCGCCTGCACGGTGGCCCAACTTGACAGTGCATGCTTGCCAGCCATAGCGGCGACCGAAACCCCCTCCAGCTGGAAGACGCAGTAGTCACCGTCCGCCGTCTTCGTCACTTTCAGGTCAAAGGCAGACGTGATCGTGATCCTTCCCGACGTACTAGCAGAGGTACCTGTCAGGATAATTGACGAGATGATCGGGTCAAGATACATCCTCAGAGCGTTTCCAGTCGCCTCAAGTCCAAACACGCGTGCCACTGTCGCCACTGGAACGTAGAGCAGGCCGCTCAGGATCCTCGGCGCAATAACCATCTCTTCACTCCAGTGGCTGTTGCCCTGAGCAATCTTCAGAGTCCGCAGCCCGTCCTTCAGGACGTACTGTCGATCTCCAAGTGTCAGGCTCGTTTGCTGGTTAGTCGCATCCCAGGACAGCAACATGCCATAGGCATTGGCTACGTCGACGAGCGGTACGAACGTGGTCCCCTCTGCGAAAAACGTCTCTTCGCTGCTGGACAGAAGCTCGTCACGCAGAAACACGGCCTTCGACGGCGCCGTCGAACCGGGCGCACTCACTACTAGCTGCACAGTCGACGCGTCAGTCAATTGTTTCAAGCCAGTGCCGAACCCGACAAGATAAATGACAATGCTGGAGACGAAGCCGGCCGAGCTCGCCCATACCTTCACCGCTGACACCTGCTTCGTCGGCACACCCGCAATGCCGGCCTGCGCNGACTGTACCAGCCTGGGCAGTGAGACCTCGACGCGTTCAGGATTGTGCCTCGGAACAATCGACAGCCCACTCTTGTCCCCGTCGATGTGCATCGTGAGGCTAGTCCAGCCATTCGACGATACCAGCTCGATGCCGGTCAGACTACAGACGGCACCTCCAGGACCAGTCCCACCAAGCACCGTACCGTCAGACATCGCTACCCAGTCTTCGGACGAAGCATCGGACAGTTCCAGGAACACCTGCCTGCCGTCTGTGGCGATACCGACAATGACCTTGCCCTTGGCAGCAAGCGATCCGTCAGTCCCTGCAACGAACGGCGACGTCACCAGTCGTGCTGACGGACCCACGGAAGTAAGGCTCTTCCCTACCGTCGCAGCAACAAGACTGCTTGACACTTTCTCCCAAGAGCTAAGCAGGGGTGCGTAGACCCATCCTGTTTTCTCGGCGGCAGTCACGCGGCACCAAGTCTCCTTCTGTTCGTTCATGGAGTAGCCGGTGATCAGAAGGCTCGTCCCAGAGGGCAGGTCACCAAGGCGGTCGTACATGACTGAAGGTCCACTGCGAAGGTTCGATGTGTCCACCGTCTTCGTCGGGAGCGGAAGCTTCGGCTTCCAGAGGGCCAGAAGAGACGATGCCGTGAACGTCGCTGAGGTGGACGGAGGAGCCTGAAGTGTCTGGACTTTCACGACCCACGACGCGACGTAGCCGCTGGTCTGTTTGATTTTGAGGGGCGAACAGTCCACCTTGTACCAGGTCTTGCCGCCTGCATCTTTGGATTCTGACAGAATGCGCAAGGATGTACGTAGCTTCATTGTCGTCAGGCGCGCGAAGACTGTCCCCGCACCCCTTCGCAGTGAAGTGCCATCTTGCACGACGACAGCGTAGCGAGTCGAAGAGGACTGGGCAGATGCAGTCGGTTTCGCCTTTGCGGGCGCCGGTTTCGAGACAATTGGACCGGCCGGCGACGTGGTGGCCGGAGCATAGGTCACGAGCCAGCCTGCCACGAATCCGAACGAGGCTCCCACCCGTACCTTGTACCACGTCCGTCCCGAAGTGTCTTTGGAAGAGCCGACCGCCTCGTATTTTTCTCCCTTATGTGCGACCCGAATCACGCTGAACGTCGTTCCGGCTCCCGACCGGATGTTAGCCTCGTCCGGGATCGTCACGGCTGCTGTCGTGTCACCCCGCACCGTCCCGACAATGGCACCGAGGAAAAGAACCAGAACAAGGAACACAGCAATTATCTTCTTGCTCAACGCACGTACCCCCTTATCTCACGCTCCACTCGTCGTCTCTCGGAAGTCTCACGAGACCCCTTGGTCGCCAGGAATTTGCCAACAGCCAGATCGACCTTGATGAACCCGCCCTCCGAGAAAGAAAGCGAGGCGGGCACGACCGTCAGGCCCTGCTGACTGATGAGGGATGCAATCCTTATAAGCTCGCGCCGGTGGACAAGGAGCCTTCTCCGACGTTTGAGCTCCTCGTCGGTGGTATGCGCAAAAGCGTAGGGCCCCACGGACATCTGCACGAGGTAGAGCTCGCGACCGTAGAACCGGCAGTACGAGTCTCCAAAAGCGAATGTCCGCGAACGCACAGCCTTCACTTCCCAACCACGCAGTTCTATGCCGGCCTCCAGGCGCTCAAACGTCTTGAAGTTGTGCTGGATCCGCTTATTGGCGACAATCACTCCAGGTTTGTTGTCCATGTCTACTGCGCAAGCACTCCAAGTACAGAGATGAAGTCCTGAGGAAGTGATGCCATGACCCGCACCTGGACTCCCGAACGCGGCGCAACAAACGAAAGCGCGAATGCATGGAGCATCTGCCGCTCTATAACGACGTTGCGCTGCGCCCTGTATCCATAAGTATAGTCTCCGAGTATGGGATGTCCAATATAGGAGCAGTGAACGCGGATTTGGTGCGTCCTCCCCGTCTCGATGCGTATCCGAAGGAGAGATGCCTGGTTGCCAAAATGCTGGATGACCTCGAAGTCAGTCGTGGAAGGTCGGCCCGAACTGTCGGCCTGTCGAAGAAGGAGCCCTCGGGAATGAACTGCCCCAATTGGCACGTCGATTCGGCCGCTCTTCTCCGCAAATGTCCCCCCAACCAACGCGAGATACTGTTTCTGCGCGTCATGGTTGCCGAGCTGTCGCTTGAAGCAGCTCCACCCGGCTTGAGAACGGGCCAGGACCATCACGCCGCTCGTGTCCTTGTCGAGCCGATGTACGACCCCAGGCAACTCGACGCCCTCTCCCTCATATAGCGTGACTCCACTTGCCAAGGCCACTTCGGTCAGCGTCCCGGCTGCCTGTCCTGGCGCAATGAAAACAGGCAGTCCGGCCGGCTTATTTACCGCAATGATATCGTCATCGATATATAGGACCGGCACCACGACCGGCCCCAGCCTCAACTCATGCATGAAAGCCCCATCGGTTGGGAAAGAGAAGTGCAAGACCACACAGTATTGCACCGGTAGTCACGAGACAATCGGCCACGTTGAACACGGACCAGCCACGCACCCACAGAAAATCGGTTACCTGCCCGGCCACGACACGGTCGATGAAATTGCCTGCAAACCCGGCAAAGACGAGAAGGAAACCATGAGCCAGTCCTCGGTCTCCGCGGTGCAATGCTGCGATGGCCGCGACGCAGACACTAATGCCNAGCACTGCATTCACGGGCACGACCCACTGCTGCCCTCCAAAGAGTCCGAACGCGACTCCCTTGTTCATCGTTAGGACAAGCCCCACCGGACCTGCCGTTGCGGCACGCTGGAAAAGAAACCGCCGTGCCAACCATTTGGTGCCCTGATCTGCCAGGATCATGAGGGCAACAAGAANCGACCCACGGAAAAGNGCACTCGGCCTGTTCATCGTGTTCCTTTAGTCATCGCAGTNCCTTCCAGACCGACTTCCACGGTCTTGTTCCTCGAAGCGTGTCCACTTACGATGCGAACCGCAGAGCGAGCTACGCCAAAGTGATGACTGAGAATCTGCAGGAGCTCCTCATTTGCCTTGCCCTCTGCAGGCCTGGCATGTACGTGGACGCGCCAGGGGTCTCCTGGTTCCACGTCCGATCTGCTGCTACCTGAAATGACGCGTACGTTGATCCGCATAATGTCTCCTCTTCAACGCAACTGGGCCNTCCATCCCGACAACCGGGGACAGGCGGCCCAGCACGTCTGCGCGTCTGTCGCCCCTACTTCTTCGTCAGCAAGTGACAAGCCACGGTGTGCCCCGGAGCAACCTCAATGACAAGAGGCTCCTGCTCTTTGCAGATAGGCATCGCGTAGGGACACCGCGTACGGAAGTGACAGCCGGACGGAGGGTTTACCGGTGACGGTACGTCGCCTTGGAGAATGATGCGCTCCCGTTTCACCTCGGGGTCAGGCACCGGCACTGCCGAGAGAAGAGCCTGCGTATATGGGTGAAGCGGGTGGTCGAACAGTTCGTCGTTGTCCGCGGTCTCTACGATTTTGCCGAGATACATGACTGCCACACGGTCAGACATGTGACGTACAACAGCAAGATCGTGAGCAATGAAGAGATACGTGAGGTTCAGCCTCTGCTGCAGCTCCTGGAGCAAGTTGATGATCTGCGACTGAATCGACACATCCAAGGCCGAGATGGGCTCATCCAGGACAAGCAGTTCTGGATTGATAACAAGTGCGCGGGCAACCCCGATACGCTGACGTTGACCCCCAGAGAACTCATGAGGATAGCGCTTTTCGTATTCAGGGCGCAGGCCCACGGTCTCCATCATGGTGGCGACAGCCTGTCTGCGCTCCCTGCGGGTGCCAATGCCGTGCACATCCAGAGGTTCCTGAATGATATCGCCCACAGGCATTCGTGGGTTGAGTGAACCATACGGGTCCTGGAACATGATCTGCATGTTCCGACGGAGGGGCCGCATCTGGTTCGGAGTAAGGTTGGTGATGTCCTTCCCTTTGTAGATGATCTTCCCGCTGGTGGGCTGCAACAGCTTCANCAGGGTGCGTCCGGTGGTCGTCTTGCCCGATCCGGATTCTCCCACCAAACTCAGAGTCTCACCCTGATTGATGAAGAAACTCACCTCGTCCACAGCCTTGACTGAGGCGACGGTCGTAGCGAAGACTCCTCCCTTGATGGGAAACCACTTCTTGAGTTTCTGGACTTCTACGAGTCTGGTTGCCATGGTCATTTCTCCTCTCTGCCTATGGCTCGATGGGATGGAAGCAACGAACGAGGTGGCCCGGGGTCAGTTCGACGATTTCGGGTTCCTCCTCGCGGCACTTCTCCGTCGCAAACGGGCAACGTGGGTTAAAACGGCAGCCCTTGGGCATATGGTATGGGGAGGGGACCATGCCCTCGATGGCGGGCAACGGTTCGTTGGTCTTCTTCTCCGTGAATTTCGGAATGGACTGCAGCAGACCGTACGTGTAAGGATGACGCGGAGACTTGAAGATCTCTTTGGCAGACGCGTTCTCGACAATCTTGCCGGCATAGGCAATGGCGATGGTCTCTGCCATTTCGGCGACGACGGCAAGGTTGTGGGTAATAATGAGAATGGCCATCCCCAGCTTCTTCTGAAGTCCGCGCATCAGGTCAAGAATCTGCGCCTGGATGGTAACATCAAGCGCCGTCGTGGCTTCGTCAGAGATCAGGAGGTCAGGGTTCGAAGACAGTGCCATGGCGATCATGACCCTCTGACGCATGCCGCCGCTCATCTCATGAGGGTACTGGCTGAAGCGCCGTTCGGGCTCGGGGATGCCGACCAGGTGAAGCATCTCGATGGTACGCTTCTTCGCCTCGNCGTCATCGATCTTCTGATGCAGGGTAATAGCTTCACTGATCTGATCGCCAATCGTGTAGACAGGATTGAGCGATGTCATGGGTTCCTGAAAGATCATGGAAATCTTGTCACCACGTATCATGCGCATCTCTTCTTCATGCTTCTTGAGAAGATCTTCCCCATGGAAGAAGATCTCGCCTCCGATGATCTTGCCAGGAGGATTAGGAATGAGACGAATAATCGAGAGAGCTGTAACGGATTTTCCACAACCAGACTCGCCCACTAGACCTACAACTTCTCCCCGATGAATGGTCAGGTCAATCCCGTCTACAGCTGGGACGACTCCGTCCTCGGTGTAGAAAAACGTGCGTAGATTCTTGATATCAACAAGTACTTCTCGATTGTCCATGGAACCCCCTTACAGTTTCAGTTTCGGATCGATGGCATCGCGAAGTCCATCTCCGAAGAAGTTGAATCCAAGAACAGTCATGAAGATAGCCAGACCGGGGTAGATGATCAGTCGAGGCGAGTTCCAGATGAATTGTTGGGCGTTTTGCAGCATGTTTCCCCAACTTGCGAAGGGGGCCTGAACGCCAAACCCCAGGAAACTGATGGAGGCTTCATAGATGATGGCGCCACCGATTCCGATTGTCGTGGATACGATGAGGACTGCCAGCGTATTCGGGAACAGGTGCCGCCACATGATCCTGTTCGCGCTGGCGCCAATCGCATGAGCCGCCTCGACGTATTCCTGCTCCTTGAGCGAGAGAACGAGACCGCGGACGAGGCGCGCATCTACCATCCAGCCAAAGATGACGATGACCAGGATGATTTGCCACACGCCCTTTCCAAGGACGCTCGCCAGAGCTATCAGCAGCGGGAACGTCGGAATGGACAGCATGGCGTCGGTGAACCTCATAAGGAGATCGTCTGCCCATCCGCCATAGTAGCCCGCAACAAGACCAACAAGGGCTCCGACGAGTGTCGCGCTGATGGCCGAGATGAATCCGATGAACAGCGAGATGCGCCCTCCAAAGAACATGCGAGCCAGCACGTCACGGCCATAATCGTCCGTGCCCAAGGGATGGGCGCGGGACGGCACGTTGAACATACCATCGAGACCTTCGATCTGCTGGTTGGGATCAGCACGCCAGATCAGCGGGCCCGCAAACACAAACAGAAGGATGAAGATCAGCATGAATGCACCGACCATGGCCAGCTTGTGGCGAGTCAGGCGGTGAAANACCATGCCAANGTACGTATAGTCGTCAGACGACTTCCTCTGTCCCTTCTTCTTTGCTTCTATAACCTTCTCAGCCATAACCACGCCCTCCCAGCTAACTGTACTTGATGCGTGGATCTACCCACGCATACACGATATCTGCCACCAGGTTGAAGGCGATAACAAGGATACTGATGAGCATAAGGCCAATCATGGCCGTAGGATAGTCGGCCTTGATTTCTGCTGCAATGATAAGCCTTCCCATTCCTGGAATGTTGAAAATCGTCTCGGTGATGGCTGCGCCCCCGACAATACCAGGCATCGACAATGCAACCAGCGTCACAATCGGGATCATGGCGTTGCGCAGAGCATGCTTGTTGACGACGCGGCGTTCGGACACACCCTTGGCGCGGGCGGTCCTGATGTAGTCCTGACGAATGACCTCGAGCATTGAGGACCGCATATAGCGCGCCCAGCTACCCACTGAAGAGAAAGCCAGAACGAGGACGGGCATCACAAGATACTGCGCCCGGTCCCCAAGCTTCGCCCAGAACGGAGCCTCCTCCAGTCCCGGCGTGATGATCCCACCCGCAGGCAGCAGGGGCATCCCGCTCGGTCGTTTCAGGATGACGCTGAACAGCATCATCATCAACAAGCCGAACCAGAACGTCGGCATGGACATGCCTAGGAAGCTGATGACGGTGACGACATAATCCGTCATAGAGTATTGCTTGACAGCAGAGATGATGCCGATCGGAAGAGCAATGGCAAGAGACACCAGGAACTCGATCCCCATGACCCGGACGGTCACGGGCAACGCTCTGGAGATGATGTCACGAGCCAGAGAGCCAGGGTACAGGAGAGAGGGGCCCCAGTCCCCACGAATGACGCCGCTGAACCACTTGAAGAACCTCAGGTGCCACGGAAGGTCGAACCCCCAGGCCTTGATGAGGCGCTGGATGTCGGCCTTCTTGATTCGCGGGTTCTCCATCAGAGCCGCGAATGGGTTTGGCACGAGGGAGAAGATCCCAAAAGACACGATCATCACGATCAGGATGAGCGGGATCATGCCCAGAACACGCCGGATTATGTAATCTCTCATGTTGGCGAAGACTCCTTTCGGCAGTCTCCCACATCTCTCTGTCGAGGCATGGGAGCCGATGAATCGAATCTACGGGTCCTCAGACTCCATAGTCGCGGTATCGACAGATCTGGTCATCNTACTTATTTCCACCAATACCAGTATTGGATGTTCCATTTGTTGTAGACGGTGGCGNAGAAGAAGTGGTCGTAGCCCTTGAGACTCTTGCAGACCTTGTCGGGATAGACGCGCCGCTCAAGATAGAAGCATGGAAGATCTTCACCAAAGATGTCCTGGATGCGAGCATGGGCTGAATCAGGGCGAATTCATGTTCACGGAAGGTGGCGCCCTGCGAATACAGGATCTTTAGGACGGCTGGTGTACCATCGGGAAGGATGCGCTGAGTCTTGTCGGCGTTCCACTTCCAGCTGGCGGCGCGCGCGATAGCAACGGGGGCAAGCACCACAGCCATGAGGACAACTGCCAAAACCAAGAATGGAACTCTCTTCATCACATACTCCTTCCTAGAATGAATGCAGAACATGAAAGACTCTTTTCGCGTGCTGTTCGGTTAGACACGCCTCCCTCCAATATGACCGTCTATCTGCAGGCTGCAGCTCTGTATCCAGAGCCAGCATCAAAAAAAACCGAAGAAGGACAATCACCCACCGTCGCTGTCCGCCGAGACGACTGAGTACTTACCCGTCGCGACGTTATACCACGGTCGGCTGGAAGTGTCAATTGAACGACCTTCGCGACCTGCGGGCATAGACTCAGGAACAACGCGGCACAGAATGCGCCGCTGTCAATCCAACTCCAAGAATCGGGCTCATGAACCGCGACCAAACCCCTATGGCTTTTCTGGGATCAGGATCGTAGTCGGGCGTCAGAGGCTGGACTTCCCGAGCAACTACAAGACACATGCGTTGCCCGAATTCCTTCCCTTCGGCCAAATCGACAGCCGCCCAGAACAGCAGCACCATCACATTGCTCTCACTGAGATCAAGCAGGAACGAGACTTCTCTCACAGACCTGCGTTCAAGGGGTCTCATCTGAACAACCGACCTCTAGGGCTCCTCCAAGTGGTCGGTTACCTCGTATACCACGGCCTTCGTGTCGGCCGCCTCTGCCAGCTCATATGGATCCTTAAGCAGACCCGCAGAGTGAACATCCATGAACTCCTGGAAGGGAAACATTGGGTAGCCAGTCTGCTGTCTGTAGTAGTCTGAGAGAGCATTTCGTTCAATCTTGTATACCCAGACATCAAGCGGAATACCCTGACAGGTGAAACCCTTGATGGACGAGACTAACCTGCTCACCGCGTCTTCGGCAATGTCCTCGGCAGTAGCTCTGCTCTTGACATGTCTCAGAGCGCAGGCCACCATGCTAAAATCAAAGCGCTCGACAAACCGGCGCCATGCCTCTTCATCGGCCTGCTGCAATTTCAGTAGAAATTTCTCTTCATCCACGTCGGTGGTTGCGCTTCCTCACTCATATAATCGTGACTCTGAACAATTGGTTACACCTGAGACGGTGAGCGCGGTCCAAAAATGCCCGTGCCAATACGTATCATGTTCGAGCCATGCTCGATCGCCAATTCAAAGTCGTCGGAAGTTCCCATGGACAACAACGTGACACGTGACGAACCCAGGTCTCTGGCGAGTTCGTGGAACAGCACGCTGACAGATTGGTATAGTATCGCCCGCATTTGCATTGTTGTTTGAAGGGGGACTACTGCCATCAGTCCGGAGATCTCGTGCAGCCAGGGAGTTCCGGCGGCGGCAAGCTCACGGATCTGAGGCATACTCAATCCGCCCTTCTGCGATTCTTCACCGGCATTCACCTCCAGCAGGAACGTACACGCTCTCTGTGTACCCCGATCCCTGCTACCGTGCAGACGCTCGAGGAGTTCTGGGTCTGCCGAATCGACCGCATCGAATAGCCGGATGATCGCGTTGTACTTGTTCGACTGGAGTCGACCAATGTACCGGACAGTAGCCCCGTGACTCTCGCGCAGAGTGAAGACGTCCTTGTGAATGGCTTCCTGAAGATAATTCTCACCGATTTCGGTCGCCCCTGCATCAATGGCTTCCAGGATCCGGGGAAGAGGCTGTGTCTTCGTCACGCAGACAATATGCGGTTCGCCGGGCTGACCAGCCGCCCGGCGATATGACAAACAAGCTCGCTCGCGGACTTCCGCGA
>JGI24142J45722_1000478_pt1 | contig 22825 bp, 22 predicted proteins | sample BarGraIncu00431A_FD_45722 | JGI IMG/M metagenome (IMG submission 45722) | reverse complement strand
TACGGAGACCATGCCGATACTGCAGTCCCCTCTCCCGGAGGGGGAGGGACAGGGAGGGGGAACCCGCACAAGCCTTCCCCCCTCCCGACCTCCCCCCTCCGGGAGGAGGAGAGCTGAAATAAGTGTAATCTAGCAGGCTCTTGATCCGGCCCTTGAAGGGATGGGGGGGCACTGCGGCTGGTAAGCACCAATCAGGTTGAGTTGTTTACTTTTTCAATAATGCACTACAAGCTGACATCCAGCTGATAGAGAGGTCGTTGCTATGCAGATATGGGATCCCGAGTACGAATGCATGCCGCGCGAGGAGATCGAGCAGCTCCAACTGGAGCGCCTCCAGGCTACGCTCAATCGCGTCTACAAAAATGTCACCTGTTACCGGAACAAGTTCAATGAGCTCGGTATCGTTCCCGAGGACGTCCAGTCTCTCGCCGACCTGTCCAAACTCCCCTTCACGACGAAGGAGGACCTGCGCCTTAACTACCCCTACGGCATGTTCGCGGTCCCGCTGCGCGAGGTGGTGCGCATCCACTCCTCCAGCGGCACGACGGGAAAACCGACGGTCGTGGGTTACACCAAGCACGACATCAAGACCTGGTCCAACCTGGTAGCGCGCTTCATGACCGGCGCCGGGGTAACCTCCGACGACGTGGTGCAGATTGCCTTCGGCTACGGTCTTTTCACCGGCGCTTTCGGCCTGCACTACGGCTCGGAAACCATCGGCGCTTCGGTCATCCCGATGGGCGCCGGGAACACCGAAAAGCAGATCATGATCATGCAGGACTACAAAACGACGGCGCTGGTCTCGACTCCGAGCTATGCCGTGACTCTCGCCGAGCGCATGGAGAAAATGGGGGTCGACCCGAAGAGTCTCTCGCTGAAGGTCGGACTCTTCGGCGGCGAGCCCTGGAGCGAGTCGATGCGCCGGGAGATCGAGTCCCGGCTCGGCATCTCGGCCACCGACAATTACGGGCTTTCCGAGGTGATCGGACCGGGTGTCGCGGGAGAGTGCGGCTACAAGTGCGGCATGCACATCTCCGAGGACGCTTTCATCGCCGAGATCATCGATCCGGAGACCTGCCAGCCGCTGCCGCCGGGAAGCGTCGGGGAACTGGTGCTGACCTCGCTTACCAAGGAGGCCTTTCCCATGGTGCGCTACCGCACCCGCGACATCACCTCGCTCGACTTCGCGAAGTGCTCCTGCGGCAGGACGACGGTCCGGATGAGGAAGACCATGGGGCGCTCCGACGACATGCTGATCATCAAGGGTGTGAACGTCTACCCCTCCCAGATCGAGGATGTGCTCTTTGCCGTGGAAGGGTGCCAGCCGCACTACCAGCTGGTGATCGACCGCAAGGGTGCGCTCGATACGCTCGAGGTGAGGATCGAGGTGACGGAGAACATCTTCTTCGACGAGATGAAGCGGCAGAAAGCGTTTCTGGATCAGGTGGCGCGGCGCATTGATTCTGTCCTCGGCGTCGGCGCGGTCGTCAAGCTCGTGGAACCGAACAGCCTGCCGAGGGCCGAGGGAAAAGCGTCCCGGGTGATTGACAACCGCCATATCTAGGGTAACCTTTTCCCGCCGTCTACCTAGTAAGGTCGGCAGGAATACCAGTTACTTAACTTTATACAGTCATCAACAAGGAGGCATCAGAATGAGAAAGGCTTTTATCGTAACCGCAGCTATGGTCGCACTGAGTGCATTTGCAGCACCGGGTTTCGCCAAGGAAGATGCCAAGGCAGAGTTCACCAAGCACTGCGGAGCCTGCCACCCCAATGGCGGCAACATCATGAAGGCTGACAAGACTCTCAGCAAGAAATCGCTGGCAGCCCACGGCATCAAGACCGACAAGGACATCGTTGCCAAGATGCGTAACCCCGGTCCCGGCATGACCAAGTTCGACGAAAAAACCATTCCGGCCAAAGAGGCAAAGCTGATTGCGGACTTCGTTCTGAAGACCTTCAAGTAGGGTATACGCAAAGGCAGGGGCTAGGGACTGGGGGCTAGGGGTTGGCAAAAACGAAAGTTTTCGCGGCATCCTAGCCCCCTGTTTTTTAAAGGCAGGGATTAGCCCCTAGCCCCTATCCCCTATCCCCTATCCCCTATCCCCTGCCTCACTCCCTACCACTGTCTCAACTCTATCGATAACCCGTCGATGTCGTGTATCTCGGCGCGCTTTGAATTTCCCAGGTTCACCGGGCCCCAGGTTATCGCCACTCCCTGCTCGGCAAGATATTCTATCGCACGGTCCATATCCTCAACTTCCAGTGCCATCATGCGGTAACCAATGGTCCACGGCTCGTTTGTCGCACAAGCTGCGTCGGTCACCCGCATCAGTTCCAGCACGGTGTCGCCTAGTTTCAGATAGGCAATCTCTTCCAGCGGAGGGGTGGCAACCTTGATCCGCTCTTTCAGGGTGAAGCCGAGTACTCCGGTATAAAACGCGATGGATTTCTCGAAGTCGCTCGGGATGAACTCCAGATGGTCGATGCGCTTAAACATTGTGGAAGCTCCTTTTGGTGTTAGTGGGAGCCCATATGGTCGGGTTGGGCCCGTGCCTTGGGCTCCCCGACCTTCCCGCAGGCACTGCCGTTGGGATAAGGACGGGCATATTTTCAGATGCGGGCACCCGCAAGGGGTGCTCCTACAAAAAGCGCTTATCTGTAGGGATACCCCTTGCGGGTATCCTTGCCAGTGCCCTCTTAATGTAAGGGCAGGGCAGCGCACCACAGGGGGAGGGAGGATTCTGAGGGCCGGAGTGCTCCCCCTCTTTATTCGGACTCCGCCGCCAGTGGCGCCAGTGCCACCGGCGACGGCAGGGTGGGATCTCCCTTTTCCGGTACCCGCATCCACTGGGCCGCCACCAGGGAAACGACTCCTAGGGCGCTGCCGGCGATAAAGGGTATGCGGTAGTCGATCATCCAGAAAAAGCCGCCCAGTGCAGGAAGAAACACCGCAGCGATATGGTTGATGGTGAACCCTACGCTCATGGTGGAGGCAATGTCGGCAGGGTTGGCTACTTTCTGAAAGTAGGTCCGGATCGCTACGTCGAAGTTATAAAGAATATTATCGAATATGTACATGAGCATGACAACGTTTTTCGAGGTGCTGAAGGCGTACACCAGGAAGATGACAATGACGCCGCTATATTCTATCGAGGAAATGAAGCGCTCGCCAAAGCGGTTGATGGCTTTTCCGATCAGCGAATTGAGGATGTAGGCGACGATGTTGTTCACGATGAAGAGCAGGGTCATATCGCGCACGGAAAAATGGAATACCTGCACCAGGAGTAGGATGGAAAAGACGACGAAGATCTGCCGCCTCGCTCCGGACAGGAAGGTGAGAATGTAAAAGAGGGTGTACTTGCGGCGCAGGAACATCTTCTTTCTCTGCGGAATGATGCCGGCATGTGTCGGATTCTGGAACATCCCCCAAAGCCCGGCCAGAAAGACGACCGCTCCGATGACGAGATAGATCTCGCGGTACTGGGCCACCGCTCCCAGAAAGTACACCATGAGTCCCGCGAGTACGCTCGAGACTGCGGCCAGTGCCCGCAGGCGACCGAAGATGAGCGGCGAGAGCGCGGTGGAGAAATACTGCAGTGTCAGTGACTGGTTGGTGCTCTCGAAGTAGTGAAACCCGAAGCTCATGACGACTGTCGTGAGGATGAGCCAGCTGTAGGTCGGGAAAAGCCCGGTGATGGCGGTCCCTATCCCCAAAAGCGCCACGGAGAGCGCTGCCAGGCGATGCTCCCGCACCAGCAGCAGAACGAAAACCAGCAGCAGGGTCAAAAGGCCGGGGACTTCCCGGATCGACTGGATCATCCCGACCTTGCTCCCGTCAAGATGCACCATTTCCGCCGCGAAGTTGTTGAAAAGGATGGTGTATCCCTGAAGTCCGATGGTCGAGGCTGCGGTGAGGATGACCAGAAAACGCAGCATCGGGCGTTGTTCGGAAGTGATCGAATTGGTGTCCAGTTTTCCTAAAATTCTTCTCATTTGCACCTTTTTAACGCATTCTTTGCTGTAGTTTTGGCATGGTGTGCCGAAGAGTTGAGGGCGCAGGAAAAAGGTTTTTTGGGCCAACTCCGCTAAGGAGAAGCATCATTGCCCCGGCGCACCCGCGGAAGAAGCCCGGGCCGCTTATCCGGTTGATAATTGCACGGGCGGGATGGGCTGTAAAGAGTTTTCAGGATGCTTCATACGCAAAGCGGCAGCTGTCAACCTCGATTGCAGGCGAGGTGAGTGGCGCCAGTACGCACCAGGTGGTTTCTGGCTGTCATAGTCAAAATAGGACTTAATGTTAAATTGCGGCAAAAAATTTCACGCCAGCCAGCTGACCATAGCTTTTGGGGCCCTGGTCGTATTTGTCATCATCTGCCTGGCGATATTCGCCGGATATACCTCGCGCCAGCAGGAGATTGAGGCGTGGCGCAAACAGATGAGCAACAGCTCGCTGATCCTTTCGGAGCACACCTATCAGACCATGGCGTCTGCTTATCTGGCTCTGGACGGCATTGCGGAAAAGGTCCGTGCCGAGGGGGCGGACACGCCGGAATCCTTTCGTAAGAAGATGGGGACCGCGAAAATCTTCAGCGTCCTGAAGGACAAAACCGAATCCCTGCCCCAGGTGGACGTCGCGACTGTCGTCGCATCCAACGGCGATGTGCTTAACTTCACCCGCTCTTTCCCGCCGCCCACCATCAACCTCGCGGACCGGGACTATTTCAAGGCGCAGGCCAAAGACCACACCTCCGCCGACTTTATTGGTACCTCGGTACGCAACAAGGGAAACGGCAAGTGGGTGTTCTACATCAGCCGCCGCATCGATGATAAGGACGGCAACTTGCTCGGCCTGGTGCTGGTCGGCATCTCGGCTGACGTGTTCAGTAATTTTTACGAGCGCCTGGGCCTCAATCTGGGTANCAGGGCCTCGATTCTTCTTTTTCGCCGGGACTATACGCTTTTGGCCAGTTGGCCGCGCAAAGACAATTTGATCGGCAAATCCAACAAAAACGGCGCGGCCTACNCGGTCGTCGGGAAGCTGCACAAGGACCACGACGTCATCTACCTGAACACCCCCCGGTTTTCCGAGAACCAGTTGAGCGAGGCCCGCTTGGGTGCGGTTCGGGTCGTGAAGCGCTACCCGCTCATTATCGGCATGTACATCACCGAGGACTTTTTCCTGGGCAACTGGCGCCATTCGGTCCGGGGGATCGGCACCCTGGCCCTTTTGTCCATCACCGCGCTCCTGTCGGGAACGGTCATCATCTATCGCGTGCTGCGCCTGCGCGAGCAGGACCTGCTGCTGACCATTGACCTTAAGAGCCGGGCCGAGGCAGCCAACCGCGCCAAGAGCGAATTCCTGGCCAATATGAGCCACGAGATCCGCACCCCGATGAACGCCATCATCGGCCTGGGGCACCTGACTCTCAAGACCGATCTCACGCCGCGCCAGCGCGATTACCAGAACAAGATCGCCTCGTCGGCCAACTCGCTGCTCGGCATCATCAACGAGATCCTCGACCTCTCCAAGATCGAGGAGCACAAGATGGAGCTGGACCCGATCGACTTCGACCTGGTCCTGGTGCTGCGCAACCTGCAGGAGATCATCGACATCAAGGCCCACGAAAAGGGGCTCGCAACTCGCTACCAGGTGGCCGGCGCGGTTCCCGCCCGCCTGGTGGGCGACCCCCTTCGTCTGCGCCAGATCCTGGTCATCCTCATGGACAATGCGGTCAAGTTTTCCAGCCAGGGGGAGGTACTGCTCAGCATTGCAGAAGTGGCTTCCGGCAGCGACCGCACACTGCGTTTCTCCGTCGCTGACACCGGAATCGGCATCGCTGAGGAAAAAATAGCCTCCCTTTTTCAGCCCTTCAGCCAGGCCGACAGTTCGACCACCCGCAAGTATGGCGGCAGCGGGTTGGGGCTCTCCATCGCCAAGGGGCTTTTGGAACTCATGGGGAGTCAGATGCAGGTCGAAAGCCGGCCGGGTCTTGGCAGCACCTTTTCTTTTCAGGTCGTTTTCGGCCGCAGCCCGCTGGGCGACAGCCAGTCGTACGCCGAGGCTGCTGCGCTTCGGGGCGAGCCTGAAATCTCGGCTCTAAGCGGCGCTGCCGTGCCTATGACCGGCGTCCGGNTGCTTCTCGCGGAAGATCATCCGATCAACCGCCTGGTCGTGCGCGAACTGCTGGAGCATGTCGGCATACTGGTCGATACCGCGGTCAACGGGAAAGAGGCCGTGGCGGCGGTGGTGGGGGCCCAGGTCCCCTACGACGCGGTGCTGATGGACGTGCAGATGCCGGAGATGAACGGGTATGACGCGACCCGCGCCATCAGGGGGTTGCCGGGGTGCCAACACCTGCCGATTATCGCCCTGACGGCTCACGCCCTGGTGGAGGAGAGGGCGCGCTGCCTGGCTGCCGGCATGGACGACCACCTGGCCAAGCCGATCGACCCCGGGCTTTTGTACCAAACGCTGGCCCGCTGGATTGAGGTCCCGGCTCTGACGCAAATCCCGCTGGAAAACGACCTTAACCTGGAGGGTCACGCAGGGACCTTTCCGAAAGAGCTCCCCGGTTTCGACCTGGAAGGTGCCCTGGACCGGGTATCCGGTGACGAGAAACTGCTGCTTGATATTTTGCTGCAGTTCTCCGGGCAGTTTGGCGGGGTGGTGGAGGAAATGGCCGGGATGCTGCGTGCCGGGCAGCTTGAGGAACTCCGTCAACTCGCCCATACCCTTAAGGGAGTGGCCGGAAATGTCGGCGCCGTGGACCTGTTCCGGTGCGCCGCGGAGATTGACGGCGCCATTCGCTCCGGCGCGACCGAGGTCTCATTCGATGAGCTGGAGCAGGTGCTGGCTCAGGTGTCCAGTTCAATTGCCAGCCTCGCTGCGTCAGCCGTCGGGGAGGGTGCCGGCTCCGCTCCGGACCTGGTCCCTTTGCTGGCATGCCTGGAAGAGCTGGATTGCCTGCTGAGCAGTCACGGCTACATCAAGGGAGCGCAGGTGGAGCGGATGCGGCAGCTTGCCAAGGGCACCCGTCTCGCGGAGCTGGCTGGCGTACTTGCCGGGCAGATCCTCAGCCTGGGTTATGCCGACTCCAGGTTGACGATAGGAATCATGCGACGCTAGCTGGTGCAGGCCGGTAAGGTAATTGAATTGGAGCTTTTCATGAATGATGCTATCCCGAGGATCCTCATAGTTGACGATGTGCCGACCAATATTCATATTCTCGGAGACACGCTGGCGGCTGATTACCAGCTTCATGTCGCCCTGAACGGCCCGCAGGCGCTGCAGCTTGCCGAGGAGTGCCGACCCGACCTGGTCCTGCTGGACATCATGATGCCCGGCATGGACGGCTTTGAGGTGTTCCGCCGCCTGCGCGCCCTGGAAGCGCTCGCCAGTGTGCCAATCATCTTCGTAACAGCCCTCGAGAGCCAGAGCGACGAATCTGCCGGTTTGCAACTGGGAGCCGCAGATTACATAACCAAACCCTACAATCCGGAAATCGTCAGGTTGAGGGTGAGAAATCACCTCGTATTGGCCCGGCAGCGTGCCTCGCTCAAAGAAAAAAAGGACCAGCTGGAAAATCGCAACGAAGTCCTCAGGAACGCTCTGGCCCAGATCAAACGGCTGGAGGGGATCATCCCGATCTGCATGTGCTGCAAGAAAATCAGGGACGATCAGGATAGCTGGCAACAGCTGGAAAACTACATCACGGAGCATTCGGATGCCCTCTTCAACCACGGTCTCTGCCCGCACTGTACCGATGAGGAGCTGGAAAAATCCGCGGCTGTCGGGGGGCTGGCGCCGGCAACCCGGGAGGGGGAAAAAGCCCGGCAGCTCAGGCCTAGCGAGCAAGATGGGTTCCGGGTCCTTTGCGACTCGTCCCCCATCGGCATGTTCAGGACGGACAGCAACGGGGAGAACGTCTATTGTAACCCCCGCATGGAGCAGATTACCGGCCGCTCGGCCGCCGAAAACCTGGGGCGGGGGTGGGATAATAACATTCACCCGGAAGACCGTCCCGAGAGAGCGCGCTTTTGGAACGCGCTGGTTGCCGGCGGATGCGCGGGATCCAACGAATACCGTCTGCTAAACCCGAACGGTGAGACCTCGAAAATACGGGTACTGGTAAGTCCCTGCAAGGATCCAGACGGAAGCGTCCACGGTTTTGTCGGCACCGTTGAGGATATCACCGGCCTGTCGCAAGCCCGGGAGGAAATGATCAAAATCCAGAAGCTGGAGTCCCTGGGCCTGCTTGCCGGGGGGATCGCCCACGACTTCAACAACATTCTGACCGGCATCATCGGGAATATTTCCCTGGCACAGGGAGCGATCGAGGCTTCCAGCGAGGCGCAGTCTGCGCTCTTAGAGGCGGAGCGTGCGTCGGAGCGCGCAGTCGGGCTTTCCCGGCAGTTGCTGAACTTTGCCGGCGGGGGAGAGCCGGTCATAAAACCTGTCTCAGTCAGCTGCCTGGTGCATGAAGCGGTGACCATGGCCCTTCGGGGCTCGAACGTCCAGGGGGCGCTGGCGGTCCCGGAGGGATCGGTACCATAGAGGTTGATGAGGAACAAATGCTTCAAGGCATTAGCAACGTCGTCATCAATGCGGCACAAGCAATGCCAGAGGGCGGCAAGGTTACTGTCAGTGCCGAGGCTGAACGCTTTGGCGCCATGAACAGGCTGGGGCTGGCACCGGGTGACTATGTGAAGATCGTCATCAGCGACGCGGGATGTGGCATTCCGGAAAGCGATCTGGGGAAAATATCAGATCCCTACTTCAGTACCAAGGCTAACGGAACGGGACTCGGCCTCACGTCGACCTATGCGATCATCGCCAAACACAAAGGACATGTCGGGGTTCACTCAGTGCCCGGCAAGGGAGCGGCTTTCACCCTGTATCTTCCCTCCTTCGGGGCGCCGGTAAAGGCAGCGGATCCCGAAAGGCGCCTGCCGGGTGCCGCCTTCAAGAAGGGGGCGCCGATACTTGTCATGGACGATGAAGAGATGATCCGGACCATAGCCAGTAAAATGCTGGAAAGCGCCGGCTACCAGGTAGTTNCCTGCGGCTCAGGCACCGAGGCGATCGGACTGTATGCCGCAGCGCACTCCGCCGGGAACCCCTTTGAGGCCGTCATCATGGACCTCACCATCGCAGGGGGGATGGGGGGAGGGGAGGCTGCCAGGCAGATTCTGGCCCTCGACCCGGGGGCGCGCTTGGTCGTCTCCAGCGGATATTGCCATGATCCCGTTATGGCGCATTGCACCAAGCACGGATTTTGCGCGGCCCTGTCCAAGCCCTACAAGGCGTCCGATATTGCGGCCGTTCTCTCCGGGATTTTTTCCGGAACCGTCGGGCCGTAGCCGGCGGCCGGGATGGAAGATTTCCTTCCGTTCAAGATCTCCTCCCTGCCAGGAGCAGGGTTGAAGGAGCTGGAACGAAAGGCATAGGCGCATCGGTTGAGTCGGTAATGCAGGGTAGGGGATTGGATGATGATGGTGCTCCTTTCTCTGACAGACATTGCGGAAGTAGCTGCGCTTTGTAAAACGGATAAATTTTTTTAGCTGTTTGTGTCACTGACAATAACGCTGTAAATCAGGAATTTAGCTTTGACGGTCGATCTTTAAAAAATACCAATCTAAAACAGTGCTAAAGTTTTCCTGTCGCCCGACCGATACAGTAGCTGACAGGCAGGTTCAGACCAGCTTTCCGCTTTCATCGATTCCTTAGTTCCCGAGTACCGAGGATAGCTTGCCAAGGCAAACGACAAAATGGAGTCAAAAATGTCCGTGACATCGATTACTGGAGCAGTTACAGAGGTAAGCNTGAAACCCGTGGCTCAGACTGTCGCTTTAGTGCACCCGGCAAAGGAAACTTCCACGGCAAACAGTGAAGCGGCCGCCCAGGCGACGCAGGCGATAGCAGCCAATGCGACCACAGCCAACAAGGTTGCACCTCTCGCTAAACAGGCAGCTCAGGAAAAAGATAAAAGTAAGGATGATACTGCGCAGCACATGAGCCATGTCGTCGAGGTATATAATACGCAGGGTAAGAAGCGGCTGAAGTTCATGGACAACCGCAATAATGTCATCTATCAGGTGCCCTCCGAGGCGGTGGCCAAGATGGAAGACCTCATGATGAAGCCCGATGCGTCCACCAGCAAAAATGGGTGAATGACGAAGTAGTACGCGGTCAGATAGGCCGGCTTTGCCCAAGGCAGGGTCCGGCCCGTCTACCTGCGCCTGGCGCCCGCAGTTCCCCCTTTTTGAGCTAAACTCCTTCCCCTTGTGCCAACGCCTCCCTTTTGCCCGCGTGACGATTCATAAATGCTTCGACGTTCTGTTGCAACGTGGGAATCAAAAACCTTGACACGCCCCGTTGTTTTGATTATCTATAGTTTTACTAGATATGATATCCAAAAAATCCAAATACGCCTTCAAGGCGCTGATCTTTCTTGCCGGGTCTCCCGCCGGCCAACCGGTATTGATATCCGATCTGGCTCAAGGCGCGAATGTCCCCAAGAAATTCCTCGAGTTCATTCTGCTTTCCCTGCGCAAAGGTGGCCTGTTGCAAAGCAGAGTCGGCAAGGGCGGCGGCTATTCACTGGCTCTTCCGACCAACAAAATCACCGTCGGTTCTATTGTGCGGATACTGGAAGGCGATCTCGCCCCGGTGCCGTGCCTCAGTACCACGAACTATGAGCGCTGTGGGGAGTGTCAGGATGAAGCGACCTGTGGCATCCGACTGACTCTGTGCGACGTGAATGAGGCGCTCACGCATGTCCTGGATAAACTTACCCTGGCCGACATGGTTGAGCGCAGCGAATCTGCCCGCAATAAGCTCAGCAATGTAATGAACTTTAGTATCTGAACACTCTGCAATCACCCAGCTTTATCACTAGATACCCCGGAAGCGAACGAAAGGGAGAACGAATGAGCAAAATCTACAGCGACAACTCTCAATCCATTGGCAACACTCCCCTCGTCAGGCTGAACCGGATCGCCGGCGACGCCAAGGGCATCATCCTGGCCAAAGTTGAAGCGCGCAATCCCGCCTACTCCGTAAAGTGCCGCGTTGGCGCCAACATGATTTGGGACGCCGAAAAACGGGGCATTCTGAAGCCGGGAGTGGAGATNATCGAGCCGACCAGCGGCAACACCGGTATCGCGCTGGCTTATGTTGCGGCCGCGCGCGGCTACCAGTTGACCCTCACCATGCCCGAGACCATGAGCGTCGAGCGCAGAAAGGTTTTGGCGGCGCTGGGGGCCAAGCTGATCCTGACCCCCGGCTCCGAGGGGATGAAGGGTGCCATAACCCGGGCCGAGGAGATCGCCGCCGCCGAGCCGGAGAAGTACTTCCTGCCGCAGCAGTTTAAAAACCCGGCCAACCCCGAGATTCACGAGAAGACCACCGGCCCCGAGATCTGGAACGACACCGATGGCGGTATCGACGTCCTGGTTTCCGGCGTNGGCACCGGAGGCACCATCACCGGCATCTCGCGCTTCATCAAGAACACCAAGGGAAAGAAGATCATCTCGGTGGCAGTAGAGCCGGAGGAGAGCCCGGTCATCAGCCAGGCCCTGGCGGGCGAGCCGCTGAAGCCCGGCCCGCACGGCATTCAGGGGATAGGCGCGGGTTTCATACCCGAGACCCTGGACCTCTCCATGGTGGACCGGGTCATAAAGGTCTCCAGCCGGGAGGCGATTGAATTTGCCAGGCGCATGGCAAGGGAAGAGGGGATGCTGGTGGGCATTTCCTGCGGGGCCGCGGTCGCTGCCGCAGTCAAGCTCGCCAAGGAGGAAGAGTTTGCCGGCAAGACCATTGTCGTGATACTCCCCGACGGCGCCGAGCGTTATCTTTCCACCGCGCTCTTTGACGGGAATTGACGGGGTAAGCCCCAGTGACGATAGGAGTTGAGTAACCAAGGCCGGAGAACTATGAAGATAGTCTCCGGCCTTTGCTAAATAACCCGTAGGATGTGGTGAGGAACGAACCGCATCAATGGTCAGCACTGCACCCGCAGCTTACCCGGCATCTCGATGCGGTTCACTTCGTTCACCGGCATCCTACAGCTTACCGATTTCAACCGTTCCCTCTCACCCTCACGCACCTGCCGCCTTGGCGCGCAAGCCCGGAGGGGAAGGGCAGGGAGGGGGGGCTGGAAATAGTTTCCGGCCTTTGCTAAATAACCCGTAGGATGTGGTGAGGAACGAACCGCATCAATGGTCAGCACTGCACCCGCAGCTTACCCGGCATCTATGATGCGGTTCACTTCGTTCACCGGCATCCTACAGCTTATCGATTTCAAACGTTCCCTCTCACGCCCACGCACCTTCTGAGGGGGAGGGCAGGAAGGGGGATTCAACTTTCTCTTCGTAGAAACTCCGCTCCGGGCGACGTCGGGGTAATTGATGAAGATCTATCTGCATAGCGCACTACCCCTAGCNGCTCCCTCNAGTGCGTGAATCCGTGGCAAATTACCCGGTTTGGAATTATCTATAAAATCCCTAGATAATGCAAATAATTATTGACTCAATTGGTGTGGTTTTGGTATAGTGCCTACCAGACAAGGGCGCTGACAGCATTTGCCGGGGATCGCCAAGTGAACTGCTGCCACGCTGTCTGAACAGTCGGCCGTGCTGGTGGGCCAGTTGCTGCTCCAGCTTGGAAAGTGAAAATTTTATCTGTCACGAGCGCCTTGCTTGTGACACTGCCTGTCTCTAACAAGACTGGCTTATATCGGGGGGAACTGATTGATGCAAAAGACACTTCGCTTTGATTCACTGGTAATTCACGGCGGTGAGGAACCCGGGCCGGCTGGCGCCACTGCAGTGCCTATCGTCCAGTCCAGTTCCTTTGCCTATGAGAGTGCCGAAGGCTTGGAAGACGTCTTTCGCGGACGTGCCGTGGGGCAGGTGTACACCCGCATCGGCAACCCGACCACTGAGGCGCTGGAGCGCCGCCTGGCGCTTCTAGAAGGGGGAGGCGCCGCCATTGCCACGGCCTCCGGGATGGCTGCCATTACCACGGCTGTTTTGACCATTTTAAGGGCTGGTGACGAGATTCTTTCCTCGTCGTCGCTCTTCGGCGGCACCTTTTCGCTTTTCCGCGACACCCTCTCCAACTACGGGATCACGACTGTCTTCGTCGATCCCCTTGATCTTGATGCCTTTAAACGTGCCATCAACGACCGCACCAGACTGGTCTTTGTCGAAACGATCGGCAATCCCAAGCTCGACGTGCCGGACGTTCCGGCGCTGGCCCGGATCGCCCATGACGCCGGAATTCCGATCATGGTGGACTCAACGGTCTCCACGCCGTATCTTGCCACCGGTGCGCAGCTCGAAGCGGATATCCTCGCCTACTCCACCAGTAAATACATCAACGGCACCGGCACCACCATCGGCGGAGCCATCGTCGATCGTGGCGTTTTCGACTGGAACAGCCCCAAGTTTCCTCATTTCGCGCCCTTCTACAAGAAATACCGGTCCTTTGCCTTCACCGCCCGCGCCCGCAAACTGGTGCATAAGGATGTGGGCGCCTGCGCGGCCCCTTTCAACTCCTTCCTGCTGACCGAAGGGATCCAGACCCTCGCCCTGCGCATGGAGCGGCACTGCGCCAACGCCCTGGCCCTGGCGAAGTTTCTCCAAGGGCATCCCAAGGTCGCCTGGGTGAGTTATCCGGGGCTGGAGGACGCACCGCAGCACGCCGTCGCCAGCAAACTCTACGGCGGGCGTTACGGCGGCCTGCTGATTTTCGGCACCGGCGACAAGCCTTCGGCCTTCAGGGTCATCAACAATCTGAAACTGGCCAAGAACCTGGCCAACATCGGCGACGCCAAGACCCTGGTCATTCATCCCGCGAGCACCATCTGCGCCGACTACAACCTGGAGGAAAAGGCCCTGATGGGCGTCACCGAAGACCTGATTCGGGTNTCGGTGGGGATAGAGGACCCGAAGGATATCATAGAGGACTTCAGCCGCGCCCTGGACCAGTTATAGTGCCGGGTAAAACCGGGAAGGTAGTGTCATGAGGGTCACGGTCAACGGTAAAATACGCCAAGTTAACATTGGTTGCAGATCATTCGTGCGAGTCTCCCAGCTTGTCGAGATGCTCGCACTTTCCTTGGCGTCCGGACTTGCAGTCACACTCAACGGCAAGCTGACAGACCGTCTGGAATTTGCCACAACCCAGATAAAGAGCGGGGACAAGGTCGCCATTTCATTTCGCGAAGAACAGTAATAATGTAACGGATCGGCAGGCGATGGCTGATCTCGCCGGGGCGAACCTTGTGTTCGCCCGGTTTTCGCCGCCTGCCACGCTTCAAATGATTCAAAAGCAGGCGAATCAAGATTCGCCCCGGCGTTATGGCCTCGGATCACGAGCTTTTTGCCGGTCGCAAGGATTTTGCCGGACAACGAAGGATATCACTATCAAAACAGAAAACGCACGGAGAAGGAGAGAACATGATCGTCACCATTAACGGCAAAGAGACCCAACTTCCAGAGAACNCAGCGCGCACCATCGATTCGCTGCTGAGCGAACTGGAAGTCGCCCAACCCCTATACGTGACCGTTGAGTTGAACGGTGACATTGCCGAGCGTTCGGACTTCGCCACCACACCGGTCGCGGAGGGTGACGTGATCGAGTTCCTCTACTTCATGGGGGGCGGACGCTAATGTTGACAGACTCCCAGATCGAGCGCTATTCGCGCCACATCATGCTTAAGGAAGTCGGCGGCAAAGGGCAGCAGAAGCTTTTTGACGGCAAGGTGCTGATCATCGGGGCNGGGGGGCTGGGCGCGCCCATCGCCCTGTACCTGGCGGCAGCGGGCGTGGGGACTATCGGCATCGCCGACGCCGACGACGTCGACCTCTCCAACCTGCAGCGCCAGGTCATCCACTTCACCCCGGACGTGGGGAAGCCCAAGGTGGAATCGGCCCGGGAAAAAATGGTCGCCATCAACCCGGACGTCTGCGTCAAGACCTACCGGGAATGGATCTCCGCGGCCAATATCAACGAAATCATCGCCGATTATGATTTCATCATCGACGGCACCGACAACTTCGCCGCCAAGTTCCTGATCAACGACGCCTGCGTCCTGGCCGGAAAGCCCTATTCCCACGGCGGGATCCTTCAGTTTGACGGCCAGACCATCACGGTCAAGCCGAAGGAGTCGGCCTGCTACCGCTGCATCTTTCCCGAACCGCCCCCCAAGGATGCCGTCCCCACCTGCTCGCAGGCCGGCGTCATCGGCGTGCTGCCGGGGGTCCTCGGCACCATCCAGGCAACCGAGGCGATCAAGTTCCTGCTCGGCAAGGGCGAGCTTTTGACCAACCGCCTTTTGACCTATAACGCACTGCGCATGCGGTTTCGCGAGGTGCCGATCAAGCGTAAGGCAAGTTGCCCGGTCTGCGGCGACCACCCGACCATCACCGAGGTGAAGGACGAGCTGGACGCCATGACCGTCTGCGACCTGAAGGGGGCGTCATGATCCGGGTGCCCAGGTCCATCAACGATGAGATGATCGCCCACGCGCAGCAGGGTTTTCCGCTGGAGGTATGCGGCATCCTGGGCGGAGTCGGCTGCGAGGTGTCGGCGCTCTATCGTATGACCAACACCGATGAGAGCAACGAACATTTCATGATGGACCCCAAAGAGCAGTTTGCCGTGGTGAAGGATCTGCGTGCCAAGGGGCTTGCCATGCTTGGCATCTATCACTCGCATCCGGAGTCGCCGGCGCGTCCCTCGGAAGAGGATATCCGGCTGGCGCTTACTCCCGGGGTCTCCTACCTGATAATCTCCTTGATGGATCAAAGGGAGCCGACCCTGAAATCATTCATGATAGAAAAGGGAAAGGTTGCATCCGAGGACGTTGATTTAATATAATGCGGCACGATCACTTTATTTCAGGGAGAATACTTAATGTCTGATGGTAAAAAGCCGAAAATAGATTTGAGTAACCTCAAGGCCGGCGGCTTTATCAAGGAGCGCGGCAAAGACCTTTTCACCATCCGGCTGCGGGTTCCCGGCGGNAGGATGTCGATTCCCCGGCTGCAGAAGATCGCGGAAGTGGCCGGGAAATACGGCGGCGAATTCGTGCATCTGTCGGTGCGGCAGTCGATCGAGCTCATTAACGTCAATATGAAACACTTTGACGCGGTCGTCGAGGAACTGGGAGAGGCCGCNCAGAAGGTTGCCTCCTGCGGCGCGCGGGTGCGCGTGCCGGTTGCCTGCGGAGGCTGTGAATACAACCCCAATGGGCTGGTGGACACCCAAAAGTCNGCCCTTGAGGTGGATCAGAAGCTCTTCGGCACGCCCACCGGTCACCATAAGTTCAAGGTCGCCTTTGCCGGCTGTCCTTTTGACTGTCCCAAGTCGTCCACCAACGATGTCGGTTTCCAGGGCGCCATATCACCCAAGCTGGACAAGGATGCTTGCATCAGCTGCGGGCTTTGCGCCAAGAGCTGCGTCCCGAAGGCGATCGTCATGGGTGCGGACAACAAGCCGGTTTTGAGCGAGGACCCCTGCATCTGGTGTGGCGACTGCGTTAAAGTCTGCCCGACCGGAGCCTGGAGCGAGGCCAAGGTGGGTTACACCGTGCGCATCGGCGGCAAGTGGGGACGCAATCCCCTGGTAGGAACGCTCTTCGCCACCTTCCTTCCGGAGGATAAAGTTGTTGACTTTATTGCCGCAGTATTGGAATGGTATCAGTCCAAAGCGGAAGGTCTCGGTCGCATCCGGTTGGGGGACACCATCATCAAAGAGGGGCCGCAGGTGTTGCTGGATTACCTTCGGGTGAAATTCCCCGAGAACGTCGTCGCCAAGACCATCGCGCCGCAGGTGATCGATACGCAGGTAGGAAAGGGAGTCGCGTACCCGATTCCATAATGCCGACATCCATGTAGGGGCGACCGGCGTTCGCCCCTACGGATTGCATGGTGCCATTAGGGGCCGGTAAATAGTTATAGGGAGAACTTTATGTCAGTAATCGATCTGCGGGGCGTAACCTGTCCCACCAATTTTGTCAAAGCCAAGCTGGCGCTGGAGGACCTGGAACCAGGTGCTACGGCCCAGATTCTCCTGGATGACGGCGAACCGGTCAAGAACGTGCCGCGCAGCCTCAAGGCCGAAGGGCACAAGCTCACCGGATTGAAGCAGACTGAAGACGGACACTACGTGCTGGATTTGGAAGTGGCTGCCGAGTAAGCGGTCCTGAATCTGGAAGTAGCAGCCGGGTAAGTGGGCAGGGACGGTCTTTGGAACCTTCTCTCACCAGGTATCTAAACAAGGTGCAAAGCGACCCTATGGTCATGGATATAGATCAGAAAAAATTGAACGACCTCATCAAGGCTCCGATGCAACCCGCGGCAGTGAACGAATTGCGGCGCAGCGGCAACGTCTTCTTTGTCGGTGGAGAGCTTCCCATCAATGAGACACTGGAGACCATGTTCGAGAGCTTCTGCATGGAGTCAACCGAGCTTTTCCATCTCTCTTTCGGTGCCCTGGACACCTATCATAGCGCTGAGGAAATGGCCCGGCAGATCAAGAAGAATTTCCACGTAAGACTGATGGGGAGGCTTAGCCACCCTGTTTCGACGCGGGTTCTGGAGCGCATTTATGCAGCAGGTGTGGACATCCTGGACATTCCGCTCTTGACCTACGAGGAGCCTTCGGCAAGGACCCATGAAGCATTGCTGGCCGCACTGCCCATCTTCCCGCGCTGGTCGGTGGCTTCCACGCTCCTGGCCGGAGAGGGCTCTGCCGCCTCTACCATGAAAGGGATCGATGCCTTGCTTAAGGACGGGATCGTTCCNCTGGTGGCTCTCGGGGAGTCTGCAGCCGGCGTTGCAGCCGAAGCGGTCGCAGAGATTTTTCAGCACCTGGCAAAAGGGTGGGAAAATTGTGATCTGCCGTTACAACCGTACCTGCCGATGATCAGCTTCATGACCCCGCTGGTGCCGAGGGATTCCTCCGGTCTTTTCCGGGGCATGTTCGACAAGCTCAATGACCGGCGTCTGCTGGTTGCTTCCGATCTGAGGCGGCATCTTCGGGTGAAGACCGAGGACTCGATGGACTCGGCGGCGCTCTAATGGAACCGATATCTTTTGACAAGCCGCTCAAGATCGACAACCGGCCGCTTTGGTTGATCGTCCTGGACCGTACCGCGCGTTATCAGGTGCTGGCGGGACTGGTGATCGTTACCGCGGTCCTGCTGCAGTTCTCCCCGCCGCAGGGGCTCTCCGTCGAAGGCTACCGCTCCCTTGTTCTTTTCGGCGCGACGATCTTTCTCTGGGTCTCCGGCCTGTTGCCGATCGCGGTCTCGGCGCTCCTTTCCATGGTGATGCTCCCGCTTCTCGGGATCATGGATGCCAAGAAGACCTACTCGATGTTCGGCAACGAGGCTGTCTTCTTCATTCTCGGCGCCTTTATCCTGGCGGCTGCGATGACCGGCACCGGCCTTTCCGCCCGATTGGCCCGCACCATGCTGGCTAAGTTCGGTAAGACGCCGACCAAACTCGCACTGACAGTGTTTCTCCTGTCGGCTTTGCTCTCCTTCATCATGAGCGAGCACGCGGTCGCTGCGATGATGTTTCCCGTGGTCTCCGAGATCGCAATCGCGCTGCAACTGGAGAAGGGAAAGAGCAGCTTCGGGCGGCTCCTCTTCATGTCGATTGCCTGGGGCTGTATCATCGGCGGCATCGCCACCTTCCTCGGCGGAGCCCGGGCGCCGCTGGCGGCGGTGCTTCTCAAAGAGGCGACCGGCCTGCACTTTAGCTTTCTGGAGTGGACCTTCGCCGCCTGCATGATCGTCATCCCGCTCCTGGGAATCGGGTTTCTGCTGCTGCTCAAATTCTTTCCTCCCGACATCGACGACGTGGAGGAGGGGCGCAAGTTCCTGAACAAAAAGCGGCTGGAAACCGGCAAAATGAGTTACGATGAGATGTTGACGGCTCTCATTATGATCCTGACCGTGGCGAGCTGGATAACCTTCGGGGAGAAGTCGGGCCTGGCAGCCATCGCCATCCTGGGAGCCGCCGCCCTCTTCACCTTCAGGGTCGTTTCTTGGGAGATCATTGAGGAATACGTCAACTGGGGCATCGTGCTGATGTACGGCGGCACCATTGCCCTCGCCTCCGCCCTGGAGAAAACCGGCGCGGCGGTCTGGGTGGTCAAGCAGGGGCTGGGAAGCTTCTCGCATTCGCCGTTGGCGATAATAGCCGCGGTATCCCTGGTGGCCATGGTGCTTACCGAGTGCATCAGCCACGCCGCCGTGGTGGCGATTTTGATGCCGGTCGGTATGGGGATGTGCAAGACGCTGGGGATGGACCCGAAGGTGATGACGCTAGCGATCGCCCTTCCGGCCGGGCTTGCCTACTGTCTTCCCATGGGGACGCCCGCCACCGCCATCGCCTACGCCTCTGGATTTTTGAAGAGTCGTGAGATCATTACCTCTGGCACCGTTATCATGGCCATCTCCTGGGGGCTGTTCCTGCTCTCGGTATTGTTCGTCTGGCCGCTTTTGGGGCTTAAAATCTGATTGATTAGTGCTGAGCCGCAGCAACTCGGTTGAGGGCACCCGCAAGGGGTGCCCCTACGAAGTGCGTTTATTGGTGGCACCCGCAAGGGTGGCCCCTACAGGTGCCGCTGTGCAGTGCGCTTTTTGTAGGGATACCCTTTACGGGTATCCGCATGGGAACTGCAGCTTCTGGGCAGGTTCAGGCAAGTCCGCAAGTCCCCTCTCCCGGAGGGGTTGGTGCTGAGCAGGTTCAGGCAAATCCGCAAGTCCCCTCTCCCGGAGGGGGAGGGTTAGGGAGGGGGAAGTCAGCTTTCTCCCGACCAAACACAGCCGAAAGCAAACGATCAAAACTGAAAGCTCAATAAGGACAAAAGTACCATGAAACCAGAAATACCTTTTCTCCCGGAAAACGCAACAGCGCAGCAAATTCTTCGAGCCGGCATCGAGGCCGCTGGTGGCCCGGTCTCCCTGGCCTGCTCCTTCTCCCTGGAAGACGTCGTCATCATCGACCTGGCTCATGAAGCCGGCCTGGCGCTCGGGCTTTTTGCCCTGGACACGGGCCGTTTGAACGAGGAAACCTACGAGGTGGCCGATGCCCTGGTGGAGCGCTACCATCTGCACATCGACTGGTTCTTCCCGATGCATCAGCAGGTTGAGTCGCTGGAGCGCGCCGAGGGGTTGTTCTCTTTNCGCGAGTCGCTGGAAAAGCGCCACAACTGCTGCGCCATCCGCAAGGTGGAGCCGCTCTCCCGTGCGCTCCAGGGCTTGGCCGGGTGGGTAACCGGCATGCGGCGCGACCAGGGTACCACGCGTGGCGACCTGCGGGCGATCGAATGTGACGAGCTCAACGGNGGCATCCTGAAGATCAATCCCCTGATCGACTGGAGCGAGGAAGAGCTGCTGCTTTACACCAAGGAGCACCGCTTGCCCACGAACCGTCTCTATAGCGAAGGCTATCGTTCCATTGGTTGCGCCCCCTGCACCAGGGCAGTCGAGCNGGGTGAGGATGCCCGCGCTGGAAGATGGTGGTGGGAGCATGCGGACCACAAGGAATGCGGGCTGCACCGGAGGTAATTGCGTGCAGGGAAAACTGACGACGGGCAACGATGGAGTTTTATCCCCCCTATGAAATAGGGGGGAAGCCGAACGCAGAGAGGCAGGGGGGTGTTTGGCAGGGAGGAAGACCCCCCTGTCTCGCTTCGCGAGCCTTCCCTCCTGTTCCACAGGGGGGACACTGCAATCAAGAATGGAAGAAACCGGTTATGACCAAAAAGCACGTTGTAATAGCCATGAGCGGCGGGGTAGATTCCTCGGTCAGTGCGGCTCTCCTGAAAAAGGAAGGCTACCAGGTGACCGGGGTGTCGCTGCAGCTCTACGACCCGGTGCCGAAGGAACCCGGCTGCCGGTCGAAAACCTGCTGCTCGCTCGATGACGTCCTTGATGCCGGCCGGGTGGCGAAGAAGCTCGGGATCCCCTTCGAAGTCATCGACATGCGGGCCGAATTCAAACAACTGGTGGTCGATTACTTCATCGCCGAATATGCCGCCGGGCGCACCCCGAACCCTTGCATCCGCTGCAACGACCTGATCAAGTTCGACCTGTTGTTGCAAAAGGCCAAAGAGATGGGCGCTGACCTGCTGGCAACCGGGCACTACGCCCGCACCGAGGTGGACGATTCCGGCCGCAAGTGGCTCCTGACCGGCCTCGACCCGGCCAAGGACCAGTCCTACTTTCTCTTCACCCTGACCCAGGAACAGCTGCAGCAGGTGGTTTTCCCGGTCGGCATGCTGGAAAAGACTGAGGTCAGAAGGCTTGCCGCCGAATTCAGCCTCCCCGTGGCGCAGAAACACGAAAGCCAGGAGATCTGCTTCATTCCCGACAATGATTACGTCGGTTTCCTCGAAAGCCACGGCGTCACTCCCAACCCCGGCGAGATTGTCACCGGCACCGGTGCCGTTGTCGGGCGCCACTGCGGGCTGCACCGCCACACCGTCGGGCAGCGCAAGGGGCTCGGGATAGCCTGGAGCCATCCGCTTCATGTGGTGGCCCTCGACACGAAACTGAACCGCGTCGTCGTAGGTGGTCGTGACGAGCTGCTGGGCCTGCGCCTCACGGCGGGAAACGCCACCTGGAGCACCCCTCCGGAAGCCGTGGAGTTTCAGGCCACTTGCCGCATCCGCTACCGTCACCAGCCGGCGCCCTGCCGGGTGGTCGTGCTGGCCGATAACCACTTTGAAGTCCATTTTAACCATCCACAGACCTCCATCACTCCCGGGCAGGCCGTCGTGCTCTACGACGGGGAACGGGTGCTGGGCGGCGGCTGGATCGAATAGAGAGCTAGCATCTGATTTAATTGGCATAAGGAGCAGTAATGAAGAAAAATCTTACCCATCTGCAGCAGCTGGAGGCGGAAAGCATCCACATCCTGCGGGAAGTCGTGGCCGAGTTCGCCAACCCGGTCATGCTCTACTCCATCGGCAAGGATTCAGCGGTCATGCTGCATCTGGCACGCAAGGCCTTCTATCCGGCCCCGCCGCCGTTTCCCCTTTTGCACGTCGACACCACCTGGAAGTTTAAGGAGATGATCGAGTTCCGCGACAAGATGGTTGCCGAGTGCGGCCTTAAACTGATCGTGCACGTGAACGAGGAGGGGGTCCGGCAGAAGATGTCGCCCTTCACCCACGGCGGCCTTTACACGGACGTCATGAAGACCGAAGGGCTGAAGCAGGCGCTGAATCTCTACAAGTTCGACGCCGCTTTCGGCGGGGCACGGCGCGACGAGGAGAAATCCCGGGCCAAGGAGCGCATCTTCTCCTTCCGAAGCGCGAACCACCGCTGGGACCCGAAGGATCAGCGCCCCGAGCTCTGGAGCCTGTACAACACCCGGGTCAAGCCGGGCGAAAGCATCCGGGTTTTCCCCATCTCCAACTGGACCGAGCTGGATATCTGGCAGTACATCCACCTGGAAGGGATNCCGATCGTGCCGCTTTACTACGCCGCGGTCCGGCCGGTCGTGGAGCGCGACGGCATGCTGATCATGGTGGACGACGACCGCATGAAGCTTTTGCCCGGGGAAGTCATCCAGCACAAATCGGTCCGTTTCCGCACCCTGGGGTGCTATCCGCTGACCGCCGCCGTGGAAAGCGAGGCCGACACCCTGCCTAGAATCATCCAGGAAATGCTGCTGACCAGAACAAGCGAGCGCCAGGGGCGCCTGATCGACCATGACCAGGCCGGTTCCATGGAGAAGAAGAAACAAGAGGGGTACTTCTGATGGCGCATCAATCTGACCTGATAGAAAATGA
>JGI24142J45722_1000472_pt1 | contig 23033 bp, 19 predicted proteins | sample BarGraIncu00431A_FD_45722 | JGI IMG/M metagenome (IMG submission 45722) | reverse complement strand
CCTCGCGCATCGACGCCCCCTCACGGTAAGCAGTCGTCCACTGGATGATCCGGTCCAGGGCCGTCGCCAGGTTCCAGCGCGGCTGCCATCCCAAGAGCGCCCGCGCCCGGGAGCAGTCGAGCTTCAGGTAATTGGCCTCGTGCGGATGCGCGCCCCCGTCCACCCGGTAGGCCGCTCCTTCCCCCCACTTGGCGCAGATTTGCTGCACGATCCACTCAACTGGCCTGGCATCGTCGTCGCTCGGGCCGAAGTTCCAGGCCGTGGCGTACTTGGTCCCTTCCTCGTAAAGCCCCTGCGCCAGCGTCAGATAACCCGAGAGCGGTTCCAGTACGTGTTGCCAGGGACGTATGGCAAAGGGGTTTCTGATCAGGACCTCTTCCCCCTTCAGCAGGGCGGCGAGGCAGTCGGGGATGAGGCGGTCGCAGGCCCAGTCTCCGCCGCCGATGACGTTACCTGCCCGCGCCGTGGCGAGCGCCGCGCCATGGGACGCGTGATCCTGCGGGTTAAAGAAGGAACTGCGGTAGGCGGCACTGACCAGTTCGGAGCAGGCCTTGGAGTTGGAGTAAGGATCGTACCCCCCCATCGGTTCGTTTTCCCGGTATCCCCAGGCCCATTCCCGGTTCTCGTAGCACTTGTCAGTGGTGACGTTCACCACGGCCTGCACACCGGGGGAGCTGCGCACCGCTTCCAGCAGGTTGACGGTCCCCATGACGTTGATGGCATAGGTCTCGACGGGAATTTTATAGGAGTCGCGCACCAGCGGCTGAGCGGCCATGTGGATGACGATCTCCGGGGCCGCCTCGACGAGGGCGTCCCTGAGCCTCGCGTCCCTGACGTCGGCGATGACCGAGTGGACCAGTTCCCCAACCCCGCCCAGCTCGAAAAGGCTCGGGTCAGTCGGCGGGTCGAGCGCGTAACCGGTCACCTGGGCCCCGAGCTGATGCAGCCAGAGGCAGAGCCAGGAACCCTTGAAGCCGGTATGCCCGGTCAGAAAAACCCTTTTGCCCTTCCAGAAGCCAGCATCGATCATGAATTTCATCCTTCTGTGCTTTTCAGCGTCACCATAACTTCCAGGGTGCGTTGCCGCCTTTCCAAAGCTCTTCCATCTGGTTTTTATCGCGTAGCGTGTCCATCGGCTGCCAGAAGCCCGTATGTTTGAAGGCCACCAGTTCGCCGTTTTTGGCAATATTTTCCATCGGTTCTTTTTCCAGGACCGTGGCGTCCCCTGCGATATAGTCAAATATCTGGGGTTCGAGGACGAAAAAGCCGGCGTTGATCCAGGCGCCGTCTCCCTTAGGTTTCTCCTGAAAGCCGCGCACGCCGTTATCTTCGGCCAGGTCCAGCGCCCCGAAACGGCCCGAAGGCTGCACCGAAGTGACCGTGGCGAGCTTGCCATGCGCCTTATGGTAGTCCGCCAGATCCCGAATGTTGACATCGGAAACGCCGTCGCCGTAGGTGAGCATGAAGGTTTCCGCACCGACATACTCCTGGATTCTTTTCACCCGTCCTCCGGTCATGGTCTCCAGGCCGGTGTTTACCAGGGTAACAGACCAGGGCTCGGCGGAGTGATGGTGAATCACCCGTTCGTTCTGATTCTTGAAATCGAAGGTGACATCCGACTCATGCAGGAAATAATGGGCGAAATACTCTTTGATGCTGTAGCCTTTATAGCCCAGACAGATGACGAAATCGTTGAAACCGAAACTCGAGTAAGTCTTCATAATGTGCCAGAGTATCGGGCGCTCCCCGATCTCTATCATAGGCTTGGGCTTCAGGTGAGACTCTTCACTGATTCGAGTGCCGAAACCACCAGCTAGAATGACTACTTTCATAGCGCTCCTCTAAGAAAAGGACCTTTAATGCAATGGCCAGACTGCGAAGACCAAGGCCCAAGTGAGCTGATATTTATATCATGCAGCCCGTAAAATGTACAGATGTTGAATTAAATCGCCCCCCTCCAGTATTGGAAGGAAGAGCCTTAATTTAAAGACAGTGCCCCGGCTCCCGGGGCAGAAAGGTGAAGGATAGGGTCCCCGGGTGCAAAAAAGGGGCTCCCCGTGTGGGAAACCCCTTCCAAATGATTCATGTCGAAACCGTACTAAAGAAAGTAGCGCGAGGTGACGGTTTCCCAGGCGCCCTGCCCTTTCAGGATCATGTCACACAACTCCCGGACCGCCCCCCAACCGCCGCGGTTCTTGGCGATGAAATGAGCGAAAGGGAGCACCTCTGCGACCGCGTCTGCAGGGGCGGCTGCGAAGCCGACCCGCTTGAGCAGCGGAATATCGATGACGTCGTCCCCCATGAAGGCGACCTGTTCATCGCTAAGGCCGGTCGCTTCCAGCATCTGCCGGTAGGGAACCAGCTTGTCCAGCGACTTCTGGTACACCTGGGAGATGCCAAGCTCAACGGCACGATTGGCGACCACCTGCGACTCGCGTCCCGAGATGATACCGACCTCAACCCCGGCGCGCTGCAGCATCTTAATGCCGTGGCCGTCCTTCACATTGAAAAATTTGCTCTCGACTCCGTTCGAGTCAAAGATGATACGGCCGTCTGTCATGACTCCATCCACATCGAGAATCAGCAGTTTGATCTTTATCAGTCTCTCGTCCATGATGCCAGGCTCCCTGAGTGGATTGAGATGAGTTAAAAGTCCCCTCTCCCGGATGGGGAGGGTCAGGGAGGGGGAAGTAAACTTTCTCCTCAACTAAACCCTGCCCGCCGGGGGTGGGTGCTCATCATGATAGTCTGTTACGCGATGCCGGCCTTCAGTAGGTCGTGCAGGTGGACCACGCCGACCGGTGCGGGCGAGGTGGCGTCGCTGAACACGAAGAGCGAGGTGATGGAGTACTGCTCCATCTGCTGCAGCGCACGCGCGGCCAGCTCGTTGCGGGAGATCCGTTTGGGCGTACCCTTCATGAGGGCGGAGGCCGGCAGGTTGATGATGTCGAGCCCGCGCCCGAGCGCGCGCCGCAGGTCGCCGTCGGTGATGACGCCGATCAGCGCGCCGTCGGCTCCGGTCACGCCCGTGATCCCCAGCCCCTTGGAGGTGATGGTGAAGAGCGCCTCCCGCATCAGGGTGGCCGAGTCGACCAGCGGCAGTGCATCGCCGTCGTGCATGATGTCCTCGACCTTCAGAAGGAGCCGGCGCCCCAAAGTCCCGCCGGGATGGAACATGGCGAAGTCTTCGGCTTGGAAACCGCGGCTGACCAGGAGCGCCACCGCAAGGGCGTCCCCCATGGCGAGCGTCACGGTCGTGGACGCAGTAGGTGCCAGGCCGAGCGGGCAGGCCTCTTCCTTCACCGAGATGTCGAGAAAGACGTCGCCGCTCTTGGCAAGCGTCGAGGTAGGATTGCCCGCCATGGCGATCAGGGAGGCACCGAGTCTTTTGACGATCGGCAGGATGCGCAGCACCTCGTCCGTTTCACCGGAGTTGGAGATGGCAATCACCACGTCTCCGCGCATGATCATGCCGAGGTCGCCGTGGATCCCTTCGGCGGGATGCAGGAAGAAGGCAGGCGTGCCGGTTGAGGCCATGGTGGAGGCGATCTTCTGGCCGATCAGGCCCGATTTGCCCATTCCCGTGACCACCACCCTGCCTTTGCCGGCGAGGATCATCTCCACGGCGCGTGTAAAGTCCCCGTTAAGGGAGGCCTCCAGGCTCAAAAGCGCCTCAGCTTCCACCCGTACCACCCGTTTTGCTTCTGCTAAGATCAAGGACAACTCCTTACTCTAGTTAAATTCATGTAGGTTGCGTGGAACGGATTCCTCGTGAAACGCAACGTTTGCGTCTGCGCCAATTATTTCACGATGGCATCAATAGCCTTCAGCTTCTTCAACAGTGCCGGCAGGTCGTCAAGACGTACCGAGTTCGGCCCGTCGCAAAGGGCCTGGTCGGGATCTTCGTGCACCTCAAGGAACACGCCGTCCACCCCGGCAGCTACCGCTGCACAGGAAAGGTACTCGACGAACTCGCGCTGACCGCCCGAGGAGGTTCCCTCGCCGCCGGGGAGCTGCACGGAGTGGGTGGCGTCGAAAATCACCGGGCAGCCGGTCCCGCGCATGATCGGGAAGCTCCGCATGTCCACCACCAGGTTATTGTAGCCAAAGCTGGCGCCGCGCTCGGTCAGGATGATGTTCTCGTTGCCGCAGGCCTCGATCTTTCCCACCACGTTTTTCATGTCCCAGGGAGCCAGAAACTGCCCCTTCTTGACATTGATGACCCGGCCGCTCTTGGCGGCGGCGATCAGCAGGTCCGTCTGCCGGCAAAGAAATGCCGGAATCTGCAGCACATCCAAGACGTCGGCGGCCGGAGCCACCTGCTCGATGGAATGGATGTCGGAAAGTACCGGAACCCCGAGCGCCTCCTTCACCTTGGCCAGAATGCGCAAGCCCTCCTGCATTCCCGGTCCCCGGAAAGCAGTCACGGAGGTCCGGTTTGCCTTGTCGTAGGAAGCCTTGAAGATCAAAGGCATCCCGATGCCGTTGCAGATCGTCATCAGACGTTCCGCGCAGCGCATGGTGGCGCTCTCGTTCTCTATCACGCAGGGTCCCGCCACCAGCACGAGCGGCCTGTTCCCACCGATTTTCACACCGCCTACGGTGATTTCCCTGACCATTTGAACTCCTTAAATACCGTTAGAAACGGTTCTAGGTTCTACGTTAAATCTGAAAATACAGTCGCCCACAGAACTTAGAACTTAGAACTTAGAACTTAGAACTTAGAACTTAGAACTTAGAACTTAGAACTTAGAACTTGGAACTTAGAACCTAGAACGGTTTTCAGTCCTTCCTGTACGCCTTGGTCGCCCCGATGAATGCCTTGAAGAGCGGGTGCGGACTGAGCGGCTTCGACTTGAATTCCGGGTGGAACTGGCAACCGAGAAACCAGGGGTGCTCAGGAAGCTCGATGATCTCCACCAGGTCGGCATCCTTAAAGACGCCGGAAATGATCATCCCCTTCTCGACCAGTGCCGCACGGAAGCTGTTATTGAATTCATAACGGTGACGATGCCGCTCGGAGATCTCGGTGCCGCCGTACGCCTTCTGGGCGAAGCTCCCCTTCACGAGGGAACAGGGATAGGCGCCCAACCGCATGGTGCCCCCCTTCCTTTCTACACCGATCTGACCTTCCATCAGGTGGATGACCGGGCTGGCGCAAATCGGCTTAAATTCGCTGGAAAAGGCCTCGGGAAGCTGGCAGACGTTGCGCGCATACTCCACAGCAGCCATCTGCATGCCAAGACAGATGCCGAAAAAGGGCACCTTCTGGGTACGGGCATACTCGATCGCCTGGATCTTACCCTCGGTGCCGCGCTCGCCAAAGCCGCCGGGAACCAGGATGCCGTCCACGCCCTTCAGGAACTTCTCCGCCCCCTCTTCTTCCAGCTTCTCGGAGTCGAGATAGATCAGGGAAACCCGGCAATCGTTGGCGATGCCGCCATGGGTGAGCGCCTCAGCCAGCGACTTGTAGCTCTCCTTCAGATCGACATACTTCCCGACCACGGCAATGCGCACTTCGCCGGAGCCCGGGTTGGTGAGCTTGTTCACCACCTGCTGCCAGTGCGAGAGGTCCGGAGCCTTGGTCCAGATGTTCAGCTTCTCGACGACCTGGTCGTCCAGCCCTTCACGGTTCAGCGCCAGCGGNACCGCGTAGATGTGCTCCGCGTCGCGCGAGGTGATGACGGCCTTCTCTTCCACGTTGCAGAATAGGGCGATCTTCGCCTTCATCTCCTGGGGGAGTTCCTGCTCGCAGCGGCACAGCAGGATGTCGGGCTGGATGCCGATCTCGCGCAGCTCCTTCACGGAGTGCTGGGTCGGCTTGGTCTTCAATTCGCCGGCGGTCTTTATGTAGGGGACCAGGGTGACGTGCAGATAGAGCACGTTGCCGGGACCGCGGTCGCTCTTTAGCTGGCGGATCGCCTCCAGGAAGGGGAGCGACTCGATGTCGCCGACCGTNCCGCCGATCTCGATGATGGCGATGTCCGAGCCCTTGGCGTTCTCCAGGATGTTGAACTTGATCTCGTCGGTGATGTGGGGNATGACCTGCACGGTCCCGCCCAGGTAGTCGCCGCGCCGCTCCTTCTCGATGACGGAAAAGTAGACCTGTCCCGTGGTGAAGTTGCTCTTNTTGGAGAGCTTGGCGGAGGTGTANCGCTCGTAATGCCCNAGGTCNAGGTCNGTCTCGGCGCCGTCGTCGGTGACGAANACTTCGCCNTGCTGGAAAGGGGACATGGTCCCGGGGTCGACGTTGATGTAGGGATCGAGCTTCTGAATTGTTACCCGCAGCCCTCGTGCTTCAAGAAGAGCGCCCAAAGAAGCGGCGGCGAGTCCCTTCCCTATAGAAGAGACGACGCCGCCGGTAACAAAGATGAATTTTGTCTTCACTTAAAAAACCTCCAGTGTAAATGAACCCTAAAAACTGAGAACCTAAAAACTGTTCTACGTTCTATGTTCCAGGTTCTAAGTTGAAATCCAAAATCTGAACTTAGAGTCTAAAACGTAGAACGTAGAACGTAGAACATCTAGTCTTTGTTTTACTGCATTTTGGCCTTGAGCTTCGCCAGCACCTTTTCCAGGTCCGACGGGGTGTCAACGCCGATTGATTCGAATTCCGTCTCGACGATCTTGATGCGGTAGCCGTTCTCCAGCACACGGAGCTGCTCCAGCTTTTCGGCCAGCTCCAGGTAGGTGGGGGCCAGTGCCGCAAATACCGGCAGGAACTCACGCCGGTAAACGTAGAGCCCGACATGCTTGTAGCAAAGAAGCTTCCCGGAAGCAAACGCCTCGTCTTTCAGGTCGTTCCACTTGTCGCGGAAAAACGGCAGGGGCGACCGGGAAAAGTAGAGTACGTTCCCGGTCGGGTCGGATACCACCTTCACCACGTTGGGAGAGAGAAAGTCATGCAGGGTCTTGATCCGGCACTTGAGGGTCGCCATCGGGATGGAGGGATCCTCCAGCAGCGGGGCGATCGCCTGGTCGATCATGGCGGGAACGATCAGGGGCTCGTCACCCTGGACGTTCACGATAATGTCCGCGTCAAGCCTCTCCGCGACCTCCGCCAGGCGGTCGGTACCGGTCTCATGGGAGCTCGAGGTCATCTCCACACGGCCGCCGAAACTCCGCACGCAGGCGGCGATCCTCTCGTCGTCGGTCGCAACGATGACCTCGGAAACCAGCTTCGCCTTCAGGGCCCGCTCATAGACGTGCTGCACCATGGGGCGACCCATGATATCCGCCAGAGCCTTGCCCTCAAAACGCGTGGATGCATACCTGGCGGGGATTACCGCGGTTATCTTCATGTGGCGTCTCAATTGGAACGCCGCACCGGAATCTTTCCGGCCGGACGCTCTTTTGGCGGTAGTGTTTTGGTGGTGTTTGGCTGGCTTTTGCTGCGATTTAGCCGGTTGGGGCGCTGATTAAACTGGCGCTCCGTCCCTCTCATTGGCGGGACGTATCAAGTTACATCAAAAGATTGGGTCGTGTCAAGGAGGGAATCAGAGNGCGGCGCTCAGGCGGTCGGACCAGGTGATGGTCTCCAGCTGCGCGGCGAGGAGCTGGTCAAGCGTGATGCCGCACTCCTCGAGGTGCTCGTTCACCGCTGCGAAATCGGCCTGTTCGAGTTTTTCGGCTAAAAGCAGCAGGCGCCCGAGAGCGCCGGAGCGGAGCAAAAGGGCATCGCGCACGTCGTGCACCAGGTGGAGCTTTTCCACCATTTCGGCCATGGGGACCTCGAACAGCACGTCGATGAGCGAGAGGATGCCGGTCATGAAGGCGCGGTCAGAATACTCCTTGCCGTCGGGATTGGGGAGCGACTGCACCAGGAGTTCCATCAGCTTGCCGCGCATGGCGGCGATCTCCAAAAGCGGGCTTTGCGCCCCGCTNGAGTCGTTGCTGGCATAAAGGGCGAGGGTGATCCAGCGCTTCAGCTGCTCCAGGCCGAGCACCATGAGGGCGTGGCGCAGCGTCTTGATGCGGACCCGCAGGCCGATGGCAACCGAGTTGACCAGGCGCAGCAGGTTGTAGGTGAGGCCNGGGTTCTGCTTGAAGGTCTCCTCTATCTCGGAGAGTTCCGTCTCGCTCATCACCTGCTCCATCAGTTGCAGCATGGTGAGCTTGCCGACGTCGACCCGGTTCTGCTTCAGGATGACCGGGCGGGCAAAGTAGTAGCCCTGGAAAAGGTCGAAGCCGAGCGCGGAGCAGACCGTGTACTCTTCGGCGCTCTCCACCTTTTCCGCCAAAAGCGTCAGGGGCCAGGCGCGCAGCTGCTCGACCATGCCGGGGAGCTCTTCGGGGGAAATCGCCAGCACGTCCAGCTTCACGATGTCGACCAGTTGATAGATGGAGCCAAAGTCGGGGGAGTAGACGTGGTCGTCGAGGGCGAGTTTGAAGCCGAGCGCCTTCAGGGTGCGGCAGCGCGCCACGACCTCCGCGTCCAGCATGATGGTTTCCAAAAGCTCGATGACGACCCGCTCCTTCGGGAGCAGTTCGACCGCGTCGCTCATCAGCATGTCGTAGGTGACGTTGAAAAATCCCTTGTGGCGCCCGAGCACGTCCTGGAAACCGAAGTCGGAGAGCGCGTTCAGGATGACGCTGGCGCTCGCCACGTGGGTGTCCAGAAAACTGGCCGTGAGGAGGCTTTCCGCAGATCGGAACAAAAGCTCGAAGCCGACGATCTGCTGGGCCCGGTTCAGTATCGGCTGCCGCCCCAGGAAGAATTTTTCACCTGCCATGAAAAGCCTCGTTTTTTTTGCTGGTGCCGTCCGACGTCCGACGGGGCAGACCAGTCAGACTGGTCGGACGTAGGGCACCCTTTCAGCTGCAAAGCCTCAGCACCTCGCGCGAGATCGCGTCCAGGGGGCGGATGTGGTCCACACCTCCCAGCTTGATCGCCTCGTTGGGCATGCCGAAAACGATGCANCTCGCCTCGTCCTGGGCGATGTTGATGGCCCCTGCCTCCTTCATCTCCAGCATCCCGTGGGCGCCGTCGTCACCCATACCGGTCATGATGACCCCCACCGCATTCTTGCCGGCATAACGGGCCGCCGAACGAAACAGCACGTCGACCGAGGGGCGGTGACGCGAAACCAGCGGCCCGTCCTTCACCTCGACATANTAGCGCGCGCCGCTTCTCTTCAGCAAAAGGTGATGGTTTCCCGGGGCTATCAGGGCGCGCCCCCTAACGACGGTGTCGTTGTCCGCGGCCTCCTTGACGGAGATCCGGCACAACCCGTCGAGCCTCTGGGAAAAGGCCCGGGTGAACCCCTCGGGCATGTGCTGCACGATGACGATGCCGGGGGAGTCGGCAGGGAGCGATTCCAAAAAGACCCGCAACGCCTCGGTCCCGCCGGTGGAGGCACCGACCACGACGACCTTCTCCGTGGTCTGCATCATCGCGTGGCTCTTCGGCTTTTCCATGATGACGTCCGCCGTCAGCTTGGGTGCCACCGCCCGCACCGGGGTGACCTTTCTCACCCGCGCCTGGGCGGCTGCCTTGATCGCATCGCAAATGCGCACCCGCGACTCCTCNAAAAACCCCTTGGTACCCATGCGCGGCTTCTGAATGATCTCCACGGCACCGTACTCGAGCGCCTTCAGGGCGGTTTCCGACCCCTTCTCGGTGAGGCTGGAACACATCACCACGGGAATCGGGTGCTGGCTCATGATCTTGTGCAGGAAGGTGATGCCGTCCATCCGGGGCATCTCCACGTCGAGGGTGATGACGTCGGGAATCTCTTCCCGGATCCTTTCGGCGGCGATAAAAGGGTCCCCGGCCGTGGACATGACCTCTATCTGCGGGTCGGAGGAGAGGATCTCCGACATGGTCTGACGCACGACCGCCGAGTCGTCGACAATGAGCACTCGTATCTTTTTGGCCATTTTATAAGCTCTCCGTTTTTCTCATCCGTTTCAGGAACACGTCGCCGGTGTGGGTGTGGAAGATGATTTTCCTGCCCCGCGGGCCGCCCAGATCCTGGGTGACTATCCGCACACCGGCCCCTTCCAGCATTTTTAGCGCCATCTCCAGGTTCTGCTTTCCGACGCTGAGCCTCCTGCCTTCGACCGTGTCGAACATGTCCGAGCCGCCAAAGAGCTTGGCCTCGATTTCGTTATTAAGGATACCGCGGGTGTTGAACTCCTGCAGCATGGCCTCGATGGTGCACTGCACGTATTTCCCCGTCTCCAGGTGGTCGCAGGACTCGTCCCTGCGGCAGGTCGGCAAAAGCGCGTGACAGATGGCGCCCAGCCCCAGCCGCTTGTTGAACATGGTGACGGCGACGCAGGAGCCGAGCAGCGTCGTGATGGCTGTCGGCTCGAAGCTTAGCACCATTTCGCCCGGTTTCAGGAATAACGTCGCTGCCCGGACGGCGTCGGGCGTCACCGGGGCTTCCGGTAGACCGTCGGGAAAACGCTCGTCAAGGGGACATCCAGGCCGCTCAGGGTCTCCGAATGCCCCATGAATATGAAGGCGCCCGGCTTCATCTGCTGGTGGAAGCGCCTCAGTAGCCTCTCCTGGGTGGGACGGTCGAAATAGATGATGACGTTGCGGCAAAAGATGATGTCGAGCTGCTCGCGCATCCCGAAATCCTCGTCCATGAAGTTCAGACGGCGAAAGCGGACTTTCTCGCGCAACTGCGGCACGATGCGCACCGTGCCGTTCGCCTTGTCCTTGCTGCGGAGCAGGTACTTTTTCTTCAGCGCGAGCGGCACCGGGTCCACCAGGGCCTCGGGGTAGATGGCGTTCTTGGCCTTCTCCAGCACCCGGGTGGAGATGTCCGTGGCGAGGATCTGGAAATCGAAGCCGGGGTGGCTGAGGGCGAACTCGGAGAGCACCATGGCGAGGGTGTAGGGCTCCTCTCCCGAAGAGCACCCCGCGCTCCAGATGGCAAGCCGCGTGCCGGCGTGCCGCGAGGTCCATTCGGGGAGCACCTTCTGGGTCAGGTAGTCGAAATGGTCGGGCTCCCTGAAGAAGTCNGTCTTGTTGGTGGTGACCATGTCGAGCATCTGCACCAGTTCCTGCTCCATGCCGGCCGTGGAGAAAAGGTAATCGCAGTAATCCCCGAAGCTCTTCATGCCGAGGCCGCGCAGCCTCTTTTGCAGGCGCGCCTCCAGCATGGTCTTCTTGACGTCGGGCATCTTGATGCCGCAGGTGTCATAGATGAAACGGCTCAGCCTGCCAAAGTCCCGGGCCGACAGACTCGCATGTTCAACNTCACGCATATCACGTGCCGTATTCTCCATAATGAAAGCGCTCCCCTGATGAGTTTCTCTTCGTGTTCCTTACGGTATCTTTCGTCTGCAAACGGGAATACTTTAGGGCAATCGGCCGGACCCGCAGCGTNGTCCTCCGTGACAACAAAAGACCCGCCCCCGAAGCCAGGGATGCGGGTCTTCAATCTTTCGCGGAGCGCTTTGCCGAAGGAAGCGCGGCACCCAAGGCGCTCGTACCAAGTCCACTGTAATCTGCCGGTTGGCTATCTGCGTAACTTCACCCCAGGTCGCCCTTCGACTCCGCTCAGAGAGCGGGCGTTCGCTGAGCGGAGTCGAAGCGCAAAGTACGACATTTTACCTTGGACTGGGCGTTAGGCGGCCTCCGCCTCCACCGACTGGACCAGCTGCGGCACGTCGAGTATCAGCGCCACCGAGCCATCCCCGAGGATGGTCGCGCCGGAGATACCCTCGGCGTTCTTGTAGGCGCGCCCCAGGCTCTTGATGACCGTCTGGTGCTCCCCGATGACCTGGTCCACCACGAAGCCGACCCGCACCCCGTTTACCTGGGTGATGACGATCTGCTCGATGTCGGGTACCGCGCCCGGGATGAGGAAGCGCTCCCTCAGCGGGATGTAGGGAACCAGGTGGTCGCGCACGTTGGCGAGGTTGCGGCCGTGCGCCCGCGCCACGTCCTCGCGGGTAAGCTCCACGCATTCGTCCACCATGGAAAGCGGGAGCATGTAGAAGTCCCCCCCGATCCGCACCAGGAGGCTCTCGATGATCGCCAGGGTGAGCGGGATGCGCACCATGATCCGGGTCCCCTCGCCGTGCACGCTGGCAAGCTCGATGGTACCGCGCAACTGGTCGATGGCCCGCTTCACCACGTCCATGCCGACCCCGCGTCCCGAGACCGAGGAGACCTTCTTCGCAGTCGAGAAGCCGGGGGCGAAGATCTGCGCGAAGAGTTCCTTTTCCGGGAGCTCGGCGGAGGCCGAGATGAGCCCGCGCTCCACCGCCTTGGCGCGGATCGCTTCCTTGTCGAGTCCCGCGCCGTCGTCCTTGATGGTGATGAGGACGCTGTCGCCGGAGTGCACCGCGGAGAGGTGCACCGTGCCAAAGCGCGGCTTGCCGGCGGCAATCCTGACCTCGGGGAGTTCCACGCCGTGGTCGATGGAGTTTCTGATCAGGTGCACCAGGGGATCGTTCAGCCTCTCGATGACGGTCTTGTCCAGCTCCGTCTCGGCGCCGTCCGTCGTCATCTCGATCTCCTTGCCGAGCTCGCCGGAGAGGTCGCGCACCAGCCTCTTGAACTTACTGAAGGTGCTGCCGATCGGGAGCATCCGGATGTTGAGGGCGGAGTCCCTAAGCTCGCCGGTCAGCCGCTCCACCTCCTCGGCGATGGCGACCAGTTCAGCGTCGGCGCGCCCGGCCGCGGTCTGGGAAAGGCGCGCCTGCACCGTCACCAGCTCGCCCACCAGGTTCACCAGGACGTCGAGNCGCTCGGCCGGAACCCGTATGGAGTTACCGGCGTCCGCGTTCTGCTTCTCCTGGCGCACCGCCTGCACGTGGCGCTGCTCCACCAGGGCCGACTCCACCTTGTCCTCGGTCACCAGGCCGTTGGCGACCGCCAGCTCGCCGAACCTTTGCTGCTTGGCAAGTACGGCCGCCATTTCCTCGGCGCTGATGTCGCCGCGGTCCCGCATGATCTCGCCGAGCTTCTGGTGGTTTTCCGGCCCGCTCGCCTCGTCGTATTCGGCAATCTTGTCGATACTGAGCACGCAGTCGTCTTCCACGAAGATGAAGACGTCGCGGATCGCGTTCAACCCCTGGTCCGTGGTCAGGACCACGTCCCAAAGGANATAGCACAGTTCCGGNTCCATATCCTCCAGCGNCGGCAAGGCTGCGGTCTGCGCCACCACGTTGCAGGGACCGAGNTCCCGCAGTTCGGCCAGCAGGTTCAGGGGGTTAGAGCCACAGGAAAAGATCTCCGGGTTGGGCTGGAAGCGGACCCGGTAGGTGACCCGTGCGTCCGTGCCGGCAGCCCTGTGCTTGGCCTCGGTCTGGGCCTGGGCTGCGACGGGCGCCTCAAGCGACGCCAGGGCGCGCAGCCCCGCGATGATCCGGCCGCTTTCCGCCAAGTCAGCCCCTCCCCCGCCGTCCGAGTTGTCCAGCATCGACTTGATCTGGTCCCGTGCCGAGAGCGTCAGGTTGACCAGAGTCTTGGTCACCTGGAGCTTCCCGTTACGCACCATGTCAAAGATGGTCTCCACCTCATGGGTGAAGTGGGCGATGTCGTCGAAACCGAACATCGACCCCGACCCCTTGATGGTGTGCATGGCACGGAACACCCGACCGATCAGGTCGCTGTCGTCCGGCCTTTCCTCAAGTTCCAGCAGAGAACTTTCCAGCTCGCTCAGAAGCTCATACGCCTCTTCCTTGAATGCCTGCCGGTGGACGTCTATCATCCCAGCACCTTCTTCACAACCGCCATCAGCTGTTCGGGTTTGAAGGGCTTGACGATCCAGCCGGTGGCTCCGGCCGATTTCCCTTCCTGCTTTTTGGTATCTGTCGACTCCGTCGTCAGCATGATGATCGGGATGAACTTGCAGCTGGGAAGCGCGCGGGCCCCCTTGATGAGCCCAATGCCGTCCAGGTTCGGCATGTTGAGGTCGGTGATCAGCATGTCCACCTTGCGACCTGCCAGCTTTTGCAAGGCGTCCTTGCCGTCCACCGCCTCGACCACCTCGTAGCCGCCCTGTTTCAAGGTGAAGCTCACCATCTGCCTCACGCTCGCCGAATCGTCTGCCGTCATGATTATTTTAGCCATCAGCACTCTCCTCCAACCCAGATGCAGGATCCGGTTTTATCGCGTTCACAGCCGACCCGGCGCCGGAATCCGGCGCTGTCGACCGTGTCGCGGAAGCTTTGGTTCCCGCCGTCGTCAATACTGAACCGCTTGCCGCTGGCAAGGGCGCTTCGATGGGAAGCATCCAGCAGCTGCAGCCCGGTCAGATCTATCTCCGTTACGCCGGANAGGTCCACCAAAAGCTCGCTTGCCGCTCCCAAAGCGTCCAGGAACACCTCTTTGAGCTCGGCCGCCTGGCCGATGGTCATGCTTCCGGTCAGCTTCAGCCCCTGTTTTTCTGCCGCCTCGGGGTCCTGCCAGCGCTCTATTGTCATTTCGTCCATGATATCCCCTCGTCCCTTGCTGCTTTCGGCTATCCATTAAATCGTGATCAATCCTAAAAAAGTTCCACATTGTCGTCAAAGCTGTCAGGACCCGGACCGGAAACCTGCCCGCCGTCGAGCAGCGATTCATGTATCTTGCGCTCGCTGTGCATGGTGTAGCGGCTGGCCAGTTCATCGAGGTTCGCCCCCTGCCCCGCTGCCGGGGCAATCCGGCGCGCCTCGACCATGACCCCGCCCAGCCCGCGCACGGCCCCCTCCAGCACCTGGGCGACCTTGCGATGCACCGTGATGCCCGTCGTCACCCGGTCGATGTCCGAGGAAAGGTGTGTCACCGCGTCGTCCATNCTGGAAAGCGAGNGGAGCAGTGTTTCATTAACCGACTGCAGCAGGCCCAAAAGNGAGCTGAGCCCCTGCACCATGTCGCGCACCTCGGCCTCCAAAACGGAGCTGTCGGAGCAGACCCCGTTGTTGAGGCTCTCGGTGACCGCAATGATCTCGTGCAGGGTTTGGGAGACGACCGTCGTGTGATCGATGGCATCGATGGAGAGCCGCTGGATCGCCTCGGCGAGCACCCCGAGGGCGGCCCCCTCGTCACCGGTGTAGGCCGACTTNATCTGTGCGTTGAGGGCGATGAGCTTGATCTCCTCGCCGATCTTTTCGATGTCGCCGACAAAAGATGCGATCTCGCCGACGGTGTCCGTCACGGTACTCATGGCGCGGCAGAGGCTCCGGTTCACCTTGGAGCTGTCCAAAAGGGCGGCAGTGACGACGGTGATGTCCTTTTGCATCTCGGAGAAGAAACTCCCTCCGGTCTGGTCCGCGATCCCCGCCATGCCGCGGGTCTCGTTGGAAAGACCGGACTGCTGGCGGGCGACCTCCTTCAGGTTGCCGATGATGGCCTGTACCGCGCCGTCCAGCTCCTTGGAGGCGTGGCGCAACTGGGCCGACTGCAGCTCACAGACCCAGGCCACCTCGTCGGCGCCGGCAGTTCCGGAGGCAAGCCGACCTTTAAGCTCNGTCAGTGCCTGGTCCACGTGCTCGATCTGCTGGCGCACGATGTCGTGGGTCTGCATGGACATGACGACCTCACCGATGCTGCGGGAGACTTCCTCGGAAACCGCGGAGATGCCGGCCACCGAACTGGAGCAGCGCGCGTTNACCTCGGTCAGCGCGGCGAGGCTGCCGCGGGTCCTGTCGAGGATCCCGAGCACCAGTTCATGCTGCTGCGCCCCCGCGTTGAGGACCCCGCTGAGGGTTTGTTCGATGGCACGGGTGAGGTCGTCCTTACGCTTCAGGATGACCCCCGCCTTATCGTTCACCTGAACGGCAAGATCCCCCACGTCACTGGCCAGGGTGTCGAACCCGGCGGCACTCTGTCCGAGCCGGGCACTCTCTATTTTGGTGGAGATGCCGAGCATGCGCAGCACCTTATTTACCTTCTTGAAGCCGGANAGCGGGCTGGCGACGTGCTCCAGAAGCGACAGGATCTCGCTTAGCGTGGCCGAGCTTGCTTCGATCTCCTGGCGGGCGTTTGCGACGTAGCGCCCCATTTCGTCCAGCAGGTTGGCGATGCCGTCCATNGCCTGTGTGACCTGTTCGCCCGCGACCTCCCCGAGCATCTCCGTGGCGAGCGCCGTAATTCCGGTGCCGCGCTGATAAAAATCCTGCAGCCTCCCGCCGATGGCGAGGAATTCGTCTTCGGTGGTAGCGGCAACGACCTTAAGCTCCGCCGCCATCCCTTCGAGGCCCCGCGACCAGCCGGCCGACAGCCTGTCGAGTTCCGCGTCCGATGCGGCAGGGAGCGCATTTTTGTCGGCAGATATCATGAACCAAATCCTTGTCTAGTTGTTGGAGAATGTGCGTNCTCATTCGGGGAACGATCCCGTTGGGAGCTGCTGCTTAAATGTATCGTCATCCCCATTAATATCTTAAGGCGTTTTTTCCGGTGTCAGAAAAAACTTAAGACGATGGGAGGGATAAGCCTAGCACTGACAATATTTTTTCCCATGAGACAGCGGAATCCGGCCAGTGCAATCGGCGTCCGGGTCCACGTTTTCGTAGGTGCNCCCCTTGCGGGTGCCCGCTTCTGTCCCAACGGTTAACGGGAGTGCTTCCGCTAGCCCGTAGTGTAGAGACGCATTGCATGCGTCTCAGCGCTGCCGCTTTCTGGTTTGTCTGAAGCGTGAGCAGGTCAGCGAGACGCATGCAATGCGTCTCTACCCGGGCAGGGGCCAGTGCATTGTTGGGGTTCACGATACAACCGTTCACCGCCAACCGACAGTCAGCACAAGGTATGCTGGGGGTAGCGCCGCTTTAAGCTGCTAAACGAAAAAGGGCGCCCCCGATTCCGGAGGCGCCCTGCCATTGCCACATGCTCTGTGTTACGAGCTGAAACTATTTAAAATCAGCGAACTTCGAGATGATAAAATCGCTATCCTTGGCGGTTTTCAGGTGACACTCGTAGCAGTTTTGCACCGGGTCGATCCCCGAGGGGCGCCCGTCGGCGCTGAAACCCGCGTACTGCCAGCCGCCGGTTTGCTTGAAGCTCTTGTCCTTTTTCATCAGCACGATCATCTGCTTTTTACCTTCGACCGGCTTGCCACCCGCATCCTTGATGCCGTACTGCACCACAATGAAGCTGCTCCCCTCGGCGTAGGGACCGCCGGTGCGATACCCCTTCATCGCCTTCTTGTCGACATAGGTGTAGTGGATGCCGTAAAAGAGCGATTTCTTGTCGGTCACCACCTGCTGCTTGCTCTTTTCCCATTTTTCGTACCCCTTGGGAAGCGCACCCTTCTCGGCAGCCCCGACCTGCAGGGGTGCCAGCGCCATCAGTCCAAGCAGTGCCAGTGCCAAAATTTTTCCCATCATTTCCTCCCGTCAAAACAACCAGAATTTTCCGTCAACGGCGCAGGGTAACGGATTTGGCGCCGCGGTTCAAGAGGCAATTGACTACCTGCGCACGAAGATTTCCCGTGCCATGGCGGAGTCGATGGCAAACTCGGAGAAGCCGACCCGGAANATGTAGGAGGGGAAAGCCTGCATCAGCAGGATCCGGTTNCCCGGCAAAACCCCCATCGCCATCAGCTTCTGCATCTTCTTGCTGTCCTCGGTCTGGATGTAGGCGATGTCCCCTTCCTCGCCGCTCTTAAGCTCNGTAAGCGGNACCACCCCGAGGTCGCCGGTTCTGCGGGCCTCCTCGCAGCANTCGCCCGGCGGGATCGGCTTGCCGTGGGGGCAGGTGGCGGGATGATTCAGCATGGTGCAGACCTTGAGGTCCACCCCCTCGTTCAGCAGGTGTTCGAACTGGCATGCCTTCATGTCACCGCTCTCGCCGCGGATATTAAGGACATCCATCATCAGCCTTTCGGCGAGGCGGTGGCGCCTGATGGTCTTGCGTCCCTCCTCGCGTCCCTCGGGGCGGAAATAGAGCCGGTTCCCCTTAATCTCAATGAGCGCCTGGAGAGATAGTTCCTGGTAGGCAGGGTCGGAAGCCTCGATCTCCATCCGGTCCAGCTCGGCGAAGCCGCGCCCATTTTCCTCGGACTCGATCCAGAGTGACTCCAAAATCTCNTCCGCCTTCTCCGTCAGTTTCATATGTTCTCCTTTTATCTCTTAGATAGTATCGTAAATAGGTACATTGTCATCAAGCGCGGGACCGGGCTCATTTTTTTCTGGCAAAGAGCTTTTTCAGCCCTTTCACCAGCGCGGGTTCCGGGGGGTTCTCATAGTTACAGCGGGGGCATTTGACCATCTTGCACCCCCCCGACATCGGGCAGTTCTTACAGCCGACGTTTCCATCCTCTTCCGCAAACTCATGACCACAAAAACCGCACCTCATAAGACCTCATTTTCGTTAGTGCCACGGAGACAGAAGCAAAACCATTTTGCCACGGAGACACGGAGAACATCGGAGAGAAGCAAAACAAGAACAAAACCTGTTAGCCACGGAGACACGGAGAACATCCGAGAGAAACAAATCAAAAACTAAATCAGGGGTAAAACATATAAGAATTTAAGCATCGTTTTACACTCTGCGTGGGAACGATGACCATGGTTACAAAGAAAAAAGATTTTTGAAGTCGATTTTTCCCGCTTAAAGTTTTTGACCTTCTCAGATGTGCTCCGTGTCTCCGTGGCAAAAGTTTTTTGACTTTGAAGTCGATTTTACCGTCTAAAGTTTTTGACTTTCTCAGATGTGCCCCGTGTCTCCGTGGCAAAAGTTTTTAGACTTTGAAGTCGGTTTTACCCGTTTAAAGACTTTGACTCTCAGATGTGCTCCGTGTCTCCGTGGCAAAAGTTTTTAGACTTTGAAGTCGGTTCTACCCGTTTAAAGACTTTGACTTTCTCAGATGTGCTCCGTGTCTCCGTGGCAAAAAGCTTTTGACTTTCTCCGTGGTAAAAACCCTTTTAAAGTATCGAAGTGAAGAGCAGGAAGCGGTTCAAGAGCCAGCCGCTGCCGAAGGCAAAGGTGGAAACGAAGATGCCGATGGCAAGGGCGACGTTCCACCCTCTCTCGCGCTTCATGATGAGAAACTGGGCCACGCACGGGATGAACAGGGTGAGGGTGACGGCGGCCACGGTCAGCTGCCTGGGGTTCAAAAGCCCCTGGGTCTGCAGGTCGTAGAGCCCCGCTGCNCCGTAATCNCGCCGGAAGAATCCGAAAATGAAGGCTGTCGCGGTCTCCCTGGGGAGCCCGAGCGAACCCATGACCGGATCCATCCACCCCACCATGGTTTCCAGGAAATGGGTGATCTTGCCGAGCCAAAGCAGTATCGAGGCAATGACGAAAAGCGGCAGAATCTCGATGAAATACCACTGCATGCGGGTGTAGGTCTTGGTCAGCACGTTGGAGAGCTGCGGCGCCCGCATGGGGGGAATCTCCATGTAGAACATGGGGGTCTCGCCCGGCAGGATCTTGGCCGCCAGGAGNCCTACCAGAAGAAAGATCAGGATCANACAGACCGACCAGACCATCAGTGCCCCTGGTGCCTTGGAAAGGAGCGCCAGGATGACTCCGAGCTGCGCCGAGCAGGGGATGGCGAGCGCCAGCAAAAGCGTGGCGATCACCCGCTCCCGCACCGTCTCCAGGGTGCGGGTCACCATGGTCGCCATGGTGTCGCAGCCGAAACCGAGCACCATCGGAATGACGGCGCGTCCGGTAAGACCGATGGTCTTGAAGACCCGGTCCACCAGCAGGGCCAGACGCGGGAAATAGCCGCTATCCTCCAGGATGGAGAAAAAGAGAAAGAAGGTGGCGACGATGGGGAGGATGATCCCGACCGCATAGCGGATTCCGAGGGTGATGATGCCGTACTCGCCGATGAAGAGTTCCTGGATGATCACCCAGGGAACCAGGTCCTTGACGACGCCGGTAATCCAGGGGTTGAANAACTCCTTGAACCCCTTGGTCTCCAGGACGTCGACCAGGGTTCCGGCGCCGAACTCGCCGACAAACTTGTAGAGACCGAAATAAAGGACGATGAGGAGCAGCGGCACCCCGGTCAAGGGACGCACGGTCCAGCGCGACAAGCGCTCGCCGAAGGTCACCACCCGCTTGACGGGGGCCTTGAAGGCGCCGGCGAGGATCCCCTTCACGATCCCCTTGCGCTCCATGGAAAGATCGAGATGGAAGGATTCGCGGCGCTCGAAACGCTTGTCCTTCACCCCCGCCTCCACGCNGGCGGCACCAGCCCCCTCGGTTTTGCGCACCAGTTCAACCACCTCGTCATCGCCTTGCAGCAAAAGGAGCGCGAGCGATTTTTTCGAGAGAATATAGCTTCCCTTGAGCAGATTGCCCACGGCGGCGATGTCCCCCTCCATGAGCCGCGAGTAGCGAAAGGGAGGGGTCGCNCNGCAGGGGGCGCCGGCGATGGCCGCGCNTATCTCGGGAAGACCGACCTTCTTCGCGGTCGCGGCGCCGATGACCGGGATGCCGAGGTGCTCGGACAAGAGCGCGATGTTGATCTCGAGCCCCATGCGGGCCGCCTCGTCCATGATGTTCACCACGAGCACGACCGGCAGTTCCGCCTCGATCAGCTGCAGCGTCATCGGGAGCATGCGCTCCAGGTTGCGCGCGTCAAGGACGTGGATCACCAGGTAGGGACGCTCGTTCAGGAGTATCTCGCGGGCAACCCGCTCCTCCTCGGTGATGGGAAGGATCGAGTACATCCCCGGGGTGTCGATTATTTCGAACTGCTCGCCGTTGATGGTCGCGCTGCCGCGCGCCACCTCCACCGAGGTGCCGGGATAATTGGAGACCGTCACGTAAGCGCCGGTCAAGGCGTTGAAAAGCACGCTCTTGCCAACATTGGGGTTCCCCACCAGCGCCACCTTCCTGGCGCCGCTGTTTGCAACGGTTGGAGCCTCGTGGCAGGAACCTTTCTTCTTTAAAAATGACATAGTATCTGCTACCCCTCTTAACGATGTACTGCCAATGAAAATCACTTTCAGGTCGGCAGGAAATTTTTTTTGGGAATCAGCCGTCAATCATCTGCCGCGGTTCAGGCAAAAAAGGCATCACAACAGATCGTTCCCACGCTCCCGCGTGGGAATGCAACCAGGGACACTCCCGCGTCCCGTACTCCTTCGTGGGGATAGCTCCAATAGTGGCCCCCCCGTATCCTCCGGTGCTGGACGCGGAGCGTCCGGGGAGTCCGTTCCCACGCCGAAGCGTGGGAACGATGCAGGGGATGGTAGACCGAGTAAGGGAGCAGAAGTCCTCGAGGTGCGTCAGCAGGTCATTTCCGGCAACTGCCGCAAAGTCCGTACAGTTCGAGCCGGTGCTTTTCAATCAGGAAACCGCGGCTCGCCGCCACCTCGGTCTGCAACTGCTCGATGGTCTCGTTCTTGAACTCCTCGATGCTGCCGCACCTGGTGCAGACCAGATGGTCGTGGTGCTCGCCCTCCCCCACATGCTCATAGCGGGTCTGGCCATCACCAAACTGCATCTCGCGCGCGATTCCCGCCTCGGCGAACAGCTTCAAAGTCCGGTAGACCGTGGCATAGCCGATGTTGGGGTGCTTGGCCCTGATCTTCAGGTAAAGTTCCTCGATACTTAGGTGCCGGTCCGAGGAAAGGAAACCGTCGAGGATGAGGTCGCGCTGCTTGGTGGACTTCAGACCGCGCTGGGCGATGAAGTCGGCAAAGATTTTTTTCTTGGCACGTTTCATGAGGACTCCATTTGAAAGTGGATGTCATAATAGCCAGGGTGCCGTTTACTGTCAACCTGTTTTTTCCCTGTTGCTGCAATTATCGGTTTCCCTTGACCCAGTCACGCCCCGGGCAACAGTCAGCAAAAGCAGATGGTGACAGGCACCAGGGAGTCAAACGACTGCATGGGATGCGTGATTATTAGTCTATTTCGATGCCGCGCTCGCACTATCTGGCAGAAGAAAAGCGCTTTGTGAGCACACGGTGACCACGTCACTACCGAAATGCCACGGGCGCTGTCGTCTGACAGAGCCGATCAAAGTTTATCCTTAGGCTGCAATTATGGCAGACACCGAGCTTGTATTAGTTACCTGGAGGCCCCCTGTCAATTAGTTTTTTTTAAAAATGTACTTGATACAACCTGACAATTAACTATATTTAACACACGATGGAAGGTGTCTTGCTGACAGGCGTGCATCACTAAAAAGGATTTCCCCATGAAAACTGAAAATATGGAGCCTGAAAATCGGAGCATACTCAAGTTCAAGACCTTTCAAAACGAACTGCGATTCATAAAATCACTGAATGATTTTAGGTACTTTCTACAAAAAATTTCCTTTGCGCTGCCCCGGGTGATCGGCACCATAGACAGATGGGCAAAAGGGCCGCCGACCCTGCAGGTCGAGCCAACCCGTTTTTGCAACAGCAATAGCGTGTCCTGCAGTCAGCACAAAATTGCCAGGTCGGTAGGCAATATGGACTTCAACTTGTTCCGTAAAATTACCGACAACGCTGCTCGAATCGGGGTGAAACGCGTCGGTCTGTCCTTATTCGGGGAACCGCTGATGCATCCAGAGATCGTCGATATGATCCGATATATCAAATCAAGGGATATGGCATTTCACCTAACTACCGACGGCGCGCTTTTGACTGCCCCTCTGAGCTATGCCATCCTTCGTTCAGGAGTTACCAGTGCCGACTATGTAACCATCTCCATGCTGGGATTTTCCGAGGCAGTGCACGAAATGGTCAGGAAGGGAATCAATCACCGCCAGGTGCTGGAGAACGTGGAAGGTTTCCTGGAGCAGCGCAAAGCTCTCGGCATAAACGGCCCGGTCACTCAGACCGTTTTCCAATCGATACCTGAAAATGACCATGAGTTACAAACCTTTCTTGATTACTGGGGCAAGGTTGCCGATCACTCCATAGACGGTGCAGCGGCGGCGCACACATTCGGCGACGGCGCATCGGCCAACAGACCAAAGGCCAGGCGCTGCGTGCAATTATGGGAACGCATGGCAGTGTTTTGGAATGGAGATGTGCCATTTTGCGGCGCAGACAGGGACGGCAGGCACATCATAGGAAACTTAAGAGATCAGTCGATCGAAGAGATATGGCAGAGCAAGGAACTGCTTGAGATCAAGAAACTGCATAAGGCTGGACAGTTCAACAAAATACCGACCTGCCAGTATTGCGACTGG
>JGI24142J45722_1000466_pt1 | contig 23217 bp, 17 predicted proteins | sample BarGraIncu00431A_FD_45722 | JGI IMG/M metagenome (IMG submission 45722) | reverse complement strand
GAGTTTGTCCTTGATCACCTGCTCATCAACATTTTTGATGGCCTGATCGTAGGCATGAGTGGCATCCACGTCGAGTTGGATCAGTTTTTCTAATTGGGTAAGGATTTCATCCCTGGTCATATGCTGCCTCCTTGTTAGTTTCTATAATGCTAGCATAGCACCCGGGTTTTATCAATTTCTTTTAATATGTTTNAGCCAATAGAGTAAACCGCGCACACCGGTCTTCAGAAAAACCGGTGGCACAAGGTTACTCTCCCAATTCCCGGTCGGCGTCTGAGACCTCGATCAACTCCACCTCAAAGATGAGATCCCCACCGGCCGCGGGGCGTTCACGCCAAGACCTGGCTGGTGCCGAGGGGATGCTCAGGTAAACGTCGTCATCCGCACCTTCGCCCGGCCCAAAATCGTACCCGAATTTCGGGGTCCGGGCAGCGCCGTGCCCCTCCGTCGGGTCCTCGTTCAAGTCAAAGGGAATTTCCTCTATTTCGGCACCGGGCACCCTGATGGTGCGGTGTTCGCCAGGCTGCATGCCGAGCACCCCCGTTTCGAGGCTGGGCAAGGTTTTCCCCTGACCTACGACGAACTCGAGCCAATCGCGGTCCGCGATATCGAAGATGGTTCCATCCTCCAGCTTGCAGATGAAGCTGATCCGCACCCACTTCCCCTTTTCAGCATCCATGGTTGGCCTCCTGGTGGATCCTCGGCGCGCCAAGCGCAACTCTGGATGCAAGGATAGAAGATTTAAAGGATGAGTCAAGGCCAATAAAGGTGACAGCCGGCAGATTTCTTTGCCCTTGCAAAGCCGAAAGAGCGGCGGGTGCCAGACCTGGCGATTGACGCCGCAACGGCGGAAATGCCCGGCAAAACGCCGCCATACCATTAAAACCCCCTAGGGTATGGACAAGCGCCCCCGGATACTGTATATTGCCGTTTCCAAACGGATCTTAGCAAACCAAGGACGCGTTATCTCCGTCTGGGGCTCCGTTAGGCTGTTCATCAACCCGCCCTGCAGTTTATTATTTCTCCAGCATCAGCATCGCTCGCCGGGCAAAATACCGCGCGTCAATAGGGGACCTGGATCATGAATATCGTTTTGGTGGGTTACCGGGGGGCTGGCAAAAGTACCATCGGTAAATTATTGGCTGACCGTCTCGGCATGCGCTACGTCTGCATGGATGCTGAAATCATAAAGAAAATGGGCATGGACACCTCAGAGATCGTCCAGAAATATGGCTGGAGTAAATTCCGCGACCTGGAAACTGAATTGACCAAAGAATTGACCTGGCAGGACGGCGTAATCATCGACACCGGCGGCGGCGTGATCGAGCGGCAGGAAAACATCGACGAGCTGCGCCGGAACACACGTGTCTTCTGGCTCAGGGCCTCGGTTGAGACGATCTTATCGCGCATCAAGGACTGTTCGGCCCGGCCGGCCCTGACTGCGGGTAAAACCTTTTTGGAAGAGGTCGCCGACGTCCTGGCAGTCAGAGAGCCTAAGTACCAGTCGGCTGCCCATCACGTGATCGACACCGACGGAACCGATCCGAACGTGGAAGTGGAAACCATAGCGGGCATCTGGGAGTCACTGCCGCTTGAGTGCCGCGCGCCGAACGCCAATGCGAAGAGTCTGAAATGTGCCAGTTGAAAAAAACGGCCCTGAGGTACTAGAGCCGGATTAATGCTGGCCATACCAAACGCCAAGGCAAAACTTCTGCTTTAGAACTGCCTCTATAACTATAAAGAACCTTGCGTGCCTACCCGACCCGGCGAAACGCCGAGGCTTTGATCGCCGCATGCAGTTCGCAGCCGACGGCAATTCCCAGTTCCTGCGCGGCCTGGTGCACCACCTCGGCTACCAGACGCCCCTCGCCGCTTGCCAGCTCTATCCCTACCCTGTTGCCGGACTCAAAGGTGCTGACGACCGAACACCGGATCAGGTTCCGCGCGCTGCAGGCTTCGGGGTTCTTCTTGAAGAGGATGATGTCCTTNGAGGAGAGTTCGAAGAGTGCAGCCTGCTGGTCGCTTCCGGCGGAAATGAGCAGCTCGCCCGCTCCCCAGGGGTAGGAGAAGATGTCATTTACCCGGCGGGCGGGTCCCAGGTTCAGGAGGTTGATGTAGCCCACCGGGCTTCGTCCCATGCGGGAGCGCGCCAGCTCTTCGGGGCCGGTCTTTTCGACCACGGCGCCGCCCGACACCACGAGCACCTGCTCCACCATGAGACGCATTTCGATGAGGGAGTGAGAGATAAAGAGGTAGGGAATCTTGAACTGCTCGCTGACGCTCTTCAGGTAAGGGATGACCTGGAACCTGAGGGTGTCGTCCAGCGCCGACAGCGGCTCGTCCATCAGCAGCAGGCGGGGGTTGGCCAGTACCGCCCGGCCCAGGGCAACCCGCTGCTTTTCACCCCCGGACAGGTTGTTCACCCCGCGGTCCAGGAGTCCTTCCAGTTTCAGTACCGAAACCAGGGTGTCGAAGTCGACGTTGCGGTATTTCGGGGGACAGCGCCGAAAACCGTACAGGAGATTGTGCCTGACGTTCAGGTGCGGAAACAGGCAGTGCTGCTGGAAGACGATTGCAATGCGGCGCTGCTCGGGTCGCAGGTTGATCCTTTTACTGCTGCTGAAAAGGCAGTCGCCATCGAGGGTTATCTCGCCGCTGTCGGGCTCCAGAAGACCGGCCAGCATGCTGACCAGTGTCGACTTGCCGCTCCCCGACTCGCCGAAGATGCCGACCCTGTCACCGGTTACCGTGAAGTCGGCCGAGAAGCTAAAGGCAGGGAACCTTTTTTGCGCAGTCATGGCAAGTTGCATATCAGTCTCTCCTCGCCATTTTTCGCGCCATCCATTCATGCAAGAAGAGCACGATCACCGAAATGGCAACGGAAATCAGGCAAAGCGAGAGCGCCATGGTCTCGCTGCCGGGCGCGCTGGCATACTCGTAGATAGCAAGGGGAATGGTCTGGGTCACACCGGGAATATTGCCCGCCACGATGATGGTGGCGCCGAACTCGCCCAGGGAGCGCGCGAACATGAGGGAGGAACCTGCCACCAAAGCGGGAACGCTGAGCGGCAGGATGACCGTCAAAAGGGTGTCGTACCAGCGCGCCCCCAGGGAGCGCGAGGCGTTGATCAGTTGGGGATCGATCCCCTCCATCCCGGTACGCAGCGAGCGCACCAAAAGCGGGAAGCCGACGACGGCCGAGGCGAGCACGGCGGCCTTCAGGGTGAAGATGAGCCTGATGCCGGCGTCGTTCAGCAGGGTGCCGAGCCAGCCATGTTTGCCGAGCAGTATCAGCAGCAGGTAGCCGACGACGACAGGAGGAAGGGTTAACGGCAGGTTGACGAAAACCTCCACCAGCACCTTACCGCGGAACCTGACAAAGGTGATCAGATAGGCTGCGGCAAGCCCGAAAGGAAGTGANAGCACTGTCGCCGCAACGGCAACCTGTATCGAGAGCCTGATGGCATCATAATCTGTGGTAGTTAGGGAAATCATCGCCTGCCTTATACCATTTTCCCGCGCTTACCCGCAAACTTCTTTTTGACGCTGCNCTTCATTTTCCGGCATCCGGCTTATCCCCTGCCGGCATGTCTCAAAAACGTCCGGCGGGGTGACAGAAGCCTCCGACTCACTCTCGCGCCCGTCCCTCCCCTCCTGAACTGTCATTGAGGATTTCCTCAATTACCCGCAGAGTCTTTTTAAAATCGATCGGCTTGGATATGTACGAATCCATGCCGGCGTTGATACACCTTTCCTGGTCTTCTTTGAGGGCATGAGCTGTCATGGCGACTATGGGGATGTGTCCGCCGCGGATCTGCTCTTTCTCCCGTATAGCTCCCGTTGCCTCGAAACCGTTCCTGCCGGGCATCTGGACGTCCATCAGAATAAGGTCGTATTTCCCCATCTCCCAGAACTCCACTACCTGCTGTCCGTTTTCAGCGAAGTCTATATCATACTGATAGCGCAGGAGCATGGAACCAAGAACCTGCCTGATTACCGAGTCGTCCTCGGCGATGAGGAGGCGCGGTTTTATCCGTGCTTCTGCAGGTGTCGCGCATTTTGCCCCTGTTTCCAGCGCCGCCGACGAGGTTACCGGTTCCGTGGGGGCGCACTGCCCGGACTTCACCTCGCCAAAAGGAATGGTACAGGAAAACGTGCTCCCTTTCCCCTCTTCGCTGGTGAAACTGATCTCCCCGCCCATCCGTTCCACGATTTCCTTACTGATGGCGAGCCCCAGGCCGGTGCCGCCGTAACGGCGCGAATGCGACTCGTCCGCCTGGGTGAAAGCCCGGAACAAAAGATCCTGCTTATCGCCTGGCACGCCTATGCCGGTATCGGTAACGCTAAAGGTCACCGGCCGCCTGGATCCGGCCGCCCGGTCGCCAACCATGACGCGTAACGCCACCTTTCCTTTTTCGGTAAACTTCACGGCATTGCCGGCCAGGTTCGTCAGGACCTGGTTCAGCCGTGCCTTGTCGCCGACCAGAATGCCGGGAACCTCCTCGTCCACCGTCAAGGTAAGGTCCAACCCCTTGCTGTTCGCCATGGGGAGCAGGATATTAAAGGTATTTTCTACACATTCCCGCACCGGAAACGGCTGTTCCTCGATGGAGANTTTGCCCATCTCTATCTTGGTCAGGTCAAGAATGTCGTTGAGGATCAGCACCAGGGAGCGGGCCGCCGTTTGAGCGGTTTCCACAAACCCGCGCTGCTCGTCCTCGAGGTTGCCCAAAACCAGCAGGTCCAGCATCCCCAGGACGCCGGTCATCGGGGTGCGCAATTCGTGACTCATGTTGGCGAGGAACTGGCTCTTGGCGCGGGTGGCGGCCTCGGCCGCCTCTTTTGCCAGCTGCAGTCCCTTTTCGAAGCGCTTTCTTTCGGTGATGTCGTGGGCGATATGCACGGAGCCGATGCTCTCTCCCTTTTCGTCCAANAGCGGAGTCGTGGTCACCAGGAAGTCGCCGTCAAAGCGGTCCACATGCAGTTCTTCGGCATGTTCGCGGCCGTCCTCTATGGTTTTCGAATGGGGGCAGAAATCGGGAGGTACCGAGGCCCCGTGCACGACTTCATAACAGGGAAGCCCGATGCACTCCTCCGGCTTGAGCCCGAGGCGCTTTGCCATGGCATCGTTCACCCGCAGCACCCGGTGCCAGTTGTCCAGAGTCGCGATCAGGTCCGGCACGCTGGCAAAGGTCCTTTCCCACTCCTCCTTGGCGCGTTGCAGCGCCTTATTGGCGCTGCTGATTTGCCCGGTTCGCTCCAGGATCCGATCCTCCAGGGTATCGTTCAGTTCCTGGAGGGCGTTTTCCATCTGTTTGCGCTCTACGGCATGTTTGATGGAGCGCACCAGCAGGTTCCGGTCCACCTGCCCCTTGATGAGGTAATCCTGGGCCCCTTCCCGGATCGCGTCCACCCCGGTTTGCTCGTCGTCGTTACCGGTCAGCACAATGATGGGCAGTTTGGCAGCCTGGCGCCGCATGGTGCGCAGCGTCGCCAGGCCGGAGCTGTCGGGAAGCCCCAGGTCCAATAACACCACGTCAAAGCGACTCTCCGCGGAGCACTCCAGAGCCCCGGACAGCCGGGACACGCACTGGACCTCGAATCGCGTCAGGCCGTCCCCGGGCAGCAAATAGAGGAGCAGCTCTGCATCTCCGGGGTTGTCCTCAACCATCAGGACTCGCAGGACGTCGCTCATGCCACGGTTCCTTTAGGCGGCAGCACGACGATGCTGAGCCAGAAATCCTCGATCGACCTGACCACGTGNAGGAACTGGTTCAGATCTATCGGTTTGGTGATGTAACAGTTGGCATGCAGATTATACGATTTCAGGACGTCTTCCTCTGCCCGGGAGGTGGTGAGGATGACCANCGGTATCCGTTTGAGGGCTTCGTCCGATTTTATTTCGGCCAGGACCTGCCGGCCGTCCTTCTTGGGAAGGTTCAGATCGAGCAGGATGAGGTCGGGCCGCGGCGCGTCCGCATAGGGGCCCTCCCGGCGCAGGTACGCCATCGCCTTCTCGCCGTCGTCCACCACGTCCAGGCTGTTATTCATCTTGCTCCCCTGGAGCGCCACGCGGGCCAGTTCCGCGTCCCCCTCGTTGTCCTCGACCAAGAGGATAGTGATAGGCTTGACCATCATGAGAGTGCCTCCTTTTATTTGGAAATCGTAAAATTGAAGGTGGAGCCGGCGCCGGGAACCGACTCGAACCAGATCCTGCCGCCGTGGCGCTCCACTATGCGCTTGCAGATCGCCAACCCTATCCCGGTCCCCGGATATTCCTGNCTGGTGTGCAGGCGCTGGAATATCACGAACACCTTTTCCGCGAACTGGTTCTCGATTCCGATGCCGTTGTCCCGCACCGAGAAGCGCCATTCGCTTCCGAGGTCACTGGCCGAAACATGGATGAGCGGAACTGCCGCACCTCTGAACTTGATGGCATTGCCGATCAGGTTCTGGAAAAGCGCGCTTAACTGGGTGGCGTCGGCCCGCACGATGGGCAGATCATCGTTGACGACCATGGCCCGGCTCTCCTCGATGGAGCCGGCAAGGTTGCGCACGGCTTCGCCGAGAGCCGCGTGCGAGTCAATCTCCTCCAGGGTTTTTGCCTGCGTGCTGACGCGGGAGTAAACCAGAAGGTCGTTGATCAGCCTCTGCATGCGCACCGCGCCGTCCACGGCGTAGCCGATGAATTTTTTGGCCTGGTCGTCGAGCTGCCCCTCGTAGCGCTGGGCCAGGAGCTGGGTAAAGCTCGCCACCATCCGGAGCGGTTCCTGAAGGTCGTGCGAAGCCACATAGGCGAACTGCTCGAGTTCCTTGTTGGAACGCTCCAGTTCCGCAAGCGTCAGGTGCATCTGCTCCTCCGCCCGCTTTCTCTCGGTAATGTCGCGGGTGATCTTGGAAAATCCCCGCAGTTTTCCCGAGTCGTCACGGATTGCGGTGATGATCACATCGGCCAGGAACCGTGACCCGTCCTTGCGCAAGCGCCACCCCTCCTCCGCGAGGCGCCCCTCGGAAGCGGCAAGTTCCAATTCTCGCTGGGGCTTTCCGGCTGCCACCGACGCCTCGGGGTAGAAGAGCGAAAAATGCCGGCCCAGGATCTCCCCTTCACTCCACCCCTTAAGCCGCGTGGCCCCCTCGTTCCAGCTGGACACGCACCCGTCGGCTTCCAGCATGATAATCGCATAATCCCTGGCGCCGTCTATCAGGAGGCGCAGCTTCTCCTCGCTCATTTGCCGCTCGGCCACTTCCTCTTCCAGACTGTTGAGGGATTGGGTCAGCTCCTCGGCCTGCTCTTCCAGCTGATTGCGGCTTTGCTGCAGTTCCTCGGTGCGCAGGGCAATGCGCAGCTCCAGCTCGTCGTTCAACAAGCGATAGCGCTCCTCGGACTGGCTCAGCGCAAAAGCGGCCCGCTCGCGCTCGGCGATGTCGGTATTGGTGCCAAACCAGCGCACCACCTTGCCGTCCGGGTCGCAAAGCGGCATCACCCGGGTCAGGAAGGGACGGAACACGCCGTCATTGCCGCGCAGCGGGAATACCATCTCGAACGGCTTCCCGGTCGCGATCGAGGCCTGCCAGCGCTCCATAACCTGGGGCAGCACCTCGGNATCGTGGACCGACTGCCAGCCCCACCCCTCCATTTCCGCGGGGGTCGTGCCGGTATACTGGTACCAGCGCTCGTTGTACCAGAAGATCCAGCCTTCGGCATCCGCGGCCCAGCAGAGCTGGGGAATGGCGTCGACCAGGGTGCGGAAGCGCTCCTCACTTTTTTGCAACTCATCTTCGGCGTGTTTTTGCTCGGTGACGTCCCAGCAAACGCCCATGAGTCGCGCCGGTTGCCCCGCCGCGTCCCGGTGCATCCTCCCTTTGGCGGTAATGAAGCGGACGGTGCCGTCGGGCCAGATCACCCGGTAGTCGGACCGGTAGTCGAGGTCGCTGTCGAGTACTGCCAGGAGGGCCGCCTGCACCGCCCCCCAGTCGTCCGGGTGCACCACCCGGCGAAACTCGGCGGAGGATCCGGTGAAGGAGAGCGGATCAGTCCCCNAGAGCCGGTGCACATTGTCGTCCCAATTGCGCTTGTCACTGACCACATCCCACTCGAAGGTCCCCGTCCCGGCTGAGTCCAGTATGAGCATGAGCCGCTCCTGGCTCCGGGCCAGGGCCTCTTTGTTCTTCCTGGATTCACCCCATAATTGCGAGAGCTCCAGGTTCTGCGACTGGAGCTCCTCGGCTTGCACCTGCAGCTCCTCGCGCTGTGCCTGGAGCTCCTCGGCTTGAGCCTGAAGTTGCAGGTTGCTTTGCTGCAGGCGGTCGTTGCCGGCCTGGAGGGAGACTTTATGGGCCAGCAGCTCCCTCTCGGCGCTCTTTTGGGTGGTAAGATCGGTGCTCACCTCGAGCGTGGCCTGGGGCCTGCCCTGCCGGTCACGGCGCAGGGCCAGCAAAATGGTGAGCTGGAGCTCGGACCCGCTCTTATCCCGGCGGATTATTTCACCTTCCCAATAGCCGTCTGCGAGCAGGGAGCGCTGGATCTCTTCCCACGATTGCTCCACGCGGGTCTGCAGCAGGTCATCCACGGGACGCCCCTCGGCCTCTGCCGCAGCGAAACCATACAGGCGGCAGCACCCCTGGCTCCAGCGCAGGACGCGACGGTCCTGGTCGAGAACCAGGAGGTTCCCCATGTCCAGTAGGGCCAGCTCCTGCTTTTGGGTGATGCTCACCGCCTCGGCCAGCCGGGCGCGGTGCAGCCGCTCCGCCAGCACGCTCAGGAACATGCTGGCAGCGCCGAAGATACCCAGCGAAATCGCCTCGTTGGGAGAGCTGATACCGAACTGCCCCACGGGCTGGAAGTACCAGTAATCGGCAGCCAGTACCGCAATCAGGGTGGTCAGTATCCCGGGACCGCCACCCGCGACACTCGCTACCAGAAGGACCGCAGGATACAAGGTGATGAAGGGAGGCATGGGCCCGAAACTACCTGCCAGCCATTGCCTTGCCAGCATGGCCAGCGCGACCATGGCCAAAGCGGACAGGTAACGAAGGGCGTTATCCCTCCGGGAGCCGCGCTTGCCGGCGGGTCCCTGGCTCTCCTCGGCGCCCCGCAGGGTGCGGATCATGACGAGGGCGGCGGCTGCCAGGGCCGCAAGCGACAAAAGCATGCCGGCCCCGACCATCAGGGAGTTTTGCAGGGCGGTGTCACCGGCCATCCGGGAGCGTTTTCCCAGCAATTGCCACTCGCGGGCCTCCATCTGACCGATCACCTTGCGGATCTCGTCCATGACGCGCCTGCCGCGGTCGCTGCGGACGACTGTCAGGACCTCGGACGGGGACCCCTTGCGGCGCAGAGCTATGGTCTGCCGCAATTCTTCGAATTTCTCCCGGGAAAGCTGCGCCAGCTGCCGGATGCTCAGTTGCTGGGTCGGGTTGTCACTGGTCAGGGCAGCCAGGGCAGCGGTCGCCTTTTCGACCTCGCCGACAGCCGCGTTAAATGGCTCCAGATAGCGTTCCTCGCCGGTGAGAATAAAGCCGCGCTGGCCGGTTTCCGCGTCCTTCATAAGCGACAGGATATGCTCCAGGCTCGCCAGCACTTCCTGGGTGTGGGCCACCATGCGATTCGACTCGGCCGTCCTTTGAATGCCGAGGAGGGAACTGATTCCTACCACCACGATGAGTAAGAGACCCAACCCGAAAGCAACGGCGAACTTAAAGTCCAGTTTCACGCTCCAATCTCCTTTATTCCACCGGTTGGCAACTTCAGGCGGCCTCAAGGGTTTGCGATGCCCTTTCGTACAGGTGACCGTCCGCCAGGTCATCAGACTGCGGCGCCGTTCCANGGCTCTACCCCGAGCACAGTATCAAGGTATTGAAGTACCACAAGCAACTCTTATTTATCAAGCATTGAGGAGTGGGAAGAGTTTCGGCGCCTCTAGCCGTTAANATTTAAAAAGCTGCTAGCTCCCACCCGTCTCTTTCCCATTGGCATAAAAACGCCGTATATGGTAATTCCACCAGATATGACACCTTTCAATCCAAAGCGCCCCCCTACCCTCCTCTAGATAACGCCATTTTCCCGCGTACAAACAGAGGCTTGCGCCCTCAGCCCCTTCGACTCTCCTTTGGTGCATAAGTTGCTAGTACCCAGTCCAGCTTGCTATGCCGCGCCGGAGTCTACGCCGTGTCTGAGAAAAGAGGAGTTCCCGACAGATGCCACCACCCAAGATGATGATCCTGGTAATCGGTACCCCCGGTGAGAGTTCGGTTGCCGTACCCCTAGCTCTATGCTGCCCGAGCTATGCAATCACCCGCGTGGAGGCACCCGAGGAGGCTGTGCAACTCCTGGGAAAAGACCGGTACGCGCTCGTCATCCTTGACTTGGCGCTCCCGCCTGCGGACGGCTTCGCGAGCGCGGCCCGGATCAGGAACTCGCAGGACCCGGAGGTTCCGATCCTTTTCCTGTCGCCCTGCGACGGCAACGACGAGTCGGTAGGTAAGGCGNTTCGCCTGGGAAGGATCGACTTCCTCCGGAAACCGGCCGGGCCTGAGGCTCTCAAAGCCAAGGTGGAGTGCTTCGTCGCGCTGCGCCGCCAGGAGCAGGAAATCCGCAAGCAGGCCAAAAAGCTGGCGGCTGCCCGGGTGAAGCTGGCCAGGGTGAACCGTAAACTGNTGCAGCGCTCGGATGAACTGAGCGAGCTGCAGGGTGAAAAAAAGCACAGCGGCTGGGGCATGGCCCGGTTGAACGAAGAACTGGCCGGCAGCCAGGAAAGCTCCCTGCTGACCCAGGAGTCCAGAAGGCTCTTTCTCACCCGATTGAGTCACGAGATCCGCACCCCCATGACCGGAATCCTCGGGATGATCGACTTCACCCTTAACTCCAGCCTGAATCCCGACCAGGCCAACCAGCTGCAAATCGCCAGGAATGCGGGGAAAGCCCTGGTAAAGGTATTAAACGATCTGCTGAACTGCGGACGGCCTGCCGCCCTCGCCCCGCCGCAACCAGCGGCGCCCCCCAGGCACCCGGGAGCGCCCCCGCCGCGGGAACTGACCGTCCTCATCGCGGAGGACGACCCCGTCATCATGGGCCTCATGGCCATGCTGACCGCCAAAGCCGGTCACCGGGTGCTCACGGCCAGTGACGGGCACGAGGCTCTGAAGCTGTGGGAGAGCGAGCAACCGGACCTGGTGCTTATGGACGTGCAGATGCCGAACCTGGACGGGCTGGAAGCGACCAGGAGAATCCGCAGCCGCGAAAGGGAGACCGGCGGGCAGGTCCCCATCTACGGGCTGACCGCCTTTGTCATGGATGAGGACATTCGCAACTGCCTGGCTGCGGGCATGACCGGCCACATCGGTAAGCCCATTGATTTTCCGGGAGTTTTGGACATCCTGAAAAAGCACCAAAGCTAGCAAAGACNGCAGTAGCAGCCCGTTACAGGGAAAAGGACCGACGACATGCACAAGCCGACACATCCAGCAGCGGAGAAGACACTCAGGAAGACCCGGTCCTTTGAGAGGGATTATGCCCGGTACAAGGAACTTCTTGCCGAGATGGACGAAATCGCCTGCCTCGACGGCAAACGGTTCCTCTTCAGACAGCTTTTCAGCCTGCTGGACAGGATGGAAGACTGCATCGGGTCCCCGAAACGCGTCTCGAGACCGAGAGCCAACTAACCGTCACCACATGAGAGAGGCCGCAATGGGAAACTACCGGGACGACAATCCGCCCGCAGCAGCGACCGAGCTGCTCCTTCGCGCGGACGAGCACCAGCCCGCGCAGCCGGCCGCAGGTCAACACCAGCGCAGCGAGGACGGCACGCTCATTCACGAGCTGGAGGCCCATCAGGTTCAGCTGGAGTCGGAAAATAGCGAACTGCGCCTGGCGCAAGCGGAATCGGAGGTTTCGCGCAACAAGTACGCCGAGCTTTACGACTTCGCTCCCGGCGGCTATTTCACCTTTGACGCGCGGGGACTGATACTGGAGGTGAACCTTTCCGGCGCCCGTCTTTTGGGCACGGTGCGCAGGCAGCTTTCCAACAAGCCCTTCGCCGGCTTCCTTGCCGACGCCGAAGCGCGCAGGGTCTTCTCCCTGCACCTGAAGAGCGTTGTGCAAAGCCAGGGTGTGCAGCGCTGCGAACTGAGATTGAAGGGAAAGGACGGCGTGGTGCTGGTCGGGCAGTTGCAGAGCGTCATCGTGGATGCTGTCGGCAGTAACGACGGCTCCATCCTCTGCTCCATCGTGGACGGCACGCTCGGCAGGCAGGCGGGCGATGAACTGCAAAAATCCCACGACCACCTCGAGCTGCTGATTCGCGAGCGCACCCGTGAGCTCAGGCTGGAAATAGAGGAGCGCAAGCGGGCGGAGCTGTCGCTGCAGGGCGCCTATGCGGAGATTAAACAATTGAAGGACCGGCTCCAGGCCGAAAACAGCTACCTGCAGCAGGAGGTAGCCCGGCAGTTCAACTTCGGCGAGATCGTCGGCAACAGCCAGGCCATGGCGCAGGTATTCCTGCGGGTCGAGCAGGTGGCGCCCATGAACGCGACGGTGCTCCTGCTGGGCGAGACCGGCACCGGCAAGGGGGTGGTGGCCCGTGCCATCCACAGTACCAGTGCCCGCAAGGGCCGGCCCCTCATCACCGTCAACTGCACGACACTCCCGGCGGCCCTGGTGGAAAGCGAGCTCTTCGGACGGGAAAAGGGCGCCTTCACCGGCGCCCACGACCGGCAGATCGGCCGCTTCGAACTGGCCGACGGCGGCACCATATTCCTGGACGAAATCGGCGAGATGCCGGCCGAACTGCAGTGCAAGCTGCTGCGGGTCATCCAGGACGGCGAGTTCGAGCGGTTGGGAAGCCCGCGCACCATCAAGACCGATGTGCGGATCATCGCGGCGACCAACCGAAACCTGGCCGAGGAGATCAAAAAGGGGAGGTTCCGCGAAGACCTTTTTTACCGGCTCAATGTTTTTCCCATCACGATGCCGCCACTCAGGGAACGCAGTNGCGACATCCTGGTGCTGGTGCACCATTTTGTCGCCAAATTCAACAAGAAAATCGGCAAGCAGATAGACACCGTCTCGGCGGAAACCCTCGACGCCCTGCAGCACTACCACTGGCCCGGCAACGTGCGGGAGCTGGAAAGCGTCATCGAGCGGGCCGTGATCACCAGCCAGGGAAGCGCGCTGCAGATGCTGGATCGTTTCGAAAGCGTCTCAAGGGGCGCCGCGCCGGCGAGTGAGGTAAAAGCCCTCAGCGATCTGGAGTACGACCACATCCTCCGGGTCCTGAAGCAGACCGGTTGGCGCATCGAGGGGAATAAGGGTGCGGCACAGCTGCTCGGCCTCAACGCCAGCACCCTGCGGGCGCGGATACGGAAGTTCGGCATCGTGCGCGGCTGAACGACGCACCCGGAAAGCGGCCAGGCGGGCTCCCCCGCATGCGCCCGCCGGCTGGTCAGTCGCTGCAGGTGCCCGGGAGGCTGACCTGGGAAAGGGTTCTCCTCAGACCGCGATCCTGAACTCGGCGCCTTCTTCAGTATTTCGCACCGTGAGAGAGCCGCCCATCTTTTTCTCTATGATGTTACGGGTCATGTAGAGCCCGAGCCCCGTCCCCTTTTCGGATGGCTTGGTGGTGAAGTAGGGGTCAAAAACCCGGGCCAGAATCGCTTCGGGTATGCCGCCTGCGTTGTCGGAAATGGTCACGACCGCCCTGCCACTCTCGCCGGAGACGGCAATGCGCACCCGGGGCTGGTCGACCTTTCTCTCGGTCAGGGCGTCCCTCGCGTTATTGAGGATGTTGAGGAGTGACTGGGCGAACTCATTTCGGTAGCCGTAGACCACAGGATCGTCTCTTTCAGCCACTTCCACGGCAACGTTCTCGTGCTTAAAACTCCCCTCGATGATCGCCAGGGTGCTGGAAATAACCTGGCTCACCCTGAAATCCACCATCGTTTGCTCGGGCTTGAAGTAGTTTCGGAAATCATCAATGGTTTGCGACATGTGCTGGATGAGGGTCATCGAAGTCCTCACGCTTTGCTCCATGACCTCCTTGGTGAGTTCATCAAACTCATGATGCATCTGAACGGCCTGAATGGTGAGACCCAGCGTGTTCAGCGGCTGGCGCCACTGGTGGGCGATGTTGTTGATCATTTCCCCCATCGCGGCCAGACGGCTTTGCTGGATCAGTATCTGCTCCTTTTCCCGCAGGGACTCGACCGCAAGAAGGCGCCCTGCGGTCTCCTCCAGAAGGGCCTTTTGAGCGCTTTCCCGCACGCCGATTTCGAGCTTCAGACTCTCGACATTGTCAGCCAGTTCCGCGGTGCGCCGCGCTACCCGGCTCTCAAGCTCCTCGTTCAATTCCAAAAGGGCGCTTTCCGCCCTGCTGGAGATGTCCCAAAGCCTCGCCAGCTCCCGGTTTTGTTCCTGAAGCTCCTCGGTCTGCGCCTGAATCTCCTCGCCCTGGAACTGGAGCTCCTCATAGGCTTTCTTAAGCCCCAGGTTGGCGCAAAGCAGCTCGTCATTGGCGCTTTGCAAGCGAGCCTCGCTCTCCGAAAGCTCCCTGTTCATTTCCAGGAAGCGATAATCTACGGGGTCCGCGAGGTCTTCATTTTGCTTTCGTTGTGACAGGTCGCTCAGGCAAACGCCGAGCCCGCGCTCCTCGGCCTCCCGCAGGCGAGCACGCAGGTCTGCTATTTCCCTCAGTAGCTCTTCGGTGGGTCTGTCAGTCGCAGTCATGCAGCTTCCTCTTCTTCCCGATGTCAGGCTCCGTCGGTTGCATGATGCGGCCGACAAACCGTGCTTTCCACTGTATCAGTGGCAATACTGAAATTGCCAGACAGCTGCAACGACTCCACCTTAGGATACTCAAGAAATAAACTCAACTCTTTTAGCACTATACATACTGTCGGCGCCCCGTTATCAGGTACTAAGTTAAATAAATCATCGCGCGCCCAGTACCGTCGGGCATGGCCACGCCAACCAGCTATAATGCTGATTCAATGTAACTTCTTTCCAAACCTTGCCAAAGTCCTTTGACCCCGGTCCGGCAATAAACATGATTACCAAAACTCAAAGAGGTCTGATCTTGCCGTAACGTTAGTTGAAAATAATACCGAGGCGGTTAGGGTTTTCACCTAGCCAGTAGAAAGAGTTCAAGCGTCGAGAGGGCAATTGCCCTGAACAGGAAACAGGGAGGCGAAGTACAATTCAAGGAGGGTCAGGCATGCAATCAGGCAATGAGAGAGAGTGGTTATCGAGTACCGGGGAAANGATGGCGGATGCGGGGTCACTCAATACACTACAANCTCCCCTTCCTGGTGCCAGACAGTTCTCTGCTTAATCGGTCCAATGACGTGCACTACAGCGGCTAGGGCTATCGCCCCGCTCTGTGTTGCGCGGAAAGCCTCGATACGGGGAACAGCTTTCCGCTTCGGCAACAACCAGGGCTCGACATTGAGCACAGGTGAGTGGAGCAGCAGATCAATTCATTCAGATTTATGAAAAATTGCGATCAGTGCGATGCACGACCAGACCACGATGGTTACAGCGACGATAAATTTCATGCATTCCTCGAAAGTCCTGAAAGGACATCCGCTGATCACCAGGGCCGCCGTGCGACTCTGATGCGCACGGCGGCCAAGAGGAGTTCAGCAGTTTTTAAAAGAGAATTTGAGCCTGGAGTCTGACCTGCTGGTCGTCCGTGGCATTGGCAGACGCCCCCTTGTTGGTGGAGGCAATCAGATTTTGCTTGTGAACATTGGTATAGTCAGCCTGCAGCTTCAGGTTGTGATTGTTGATGTACCAGGAGACGGCACCGGTGGTTTCCACCCAGTGATCACCGGTGACTTCCCGATTGGGATCCAGATACGAGTACCGTGCGGCCAGTTCAAGCTGTTTCGGGATGACAAAGTAGCCCGACTGGACATAAAACCCTTCGCCGCGCACGTTGTTCCTGCTGGTCTGACCGTCGGCACGGGCCATGAAATACTCGCCCTGGGCGGAAAAGCCGCGCCACTTGAAGGCAGCATCGAAACCGGCCGTGTTGAAATCGACCGATTCTGTCGCGCTGANCCCCNTNGTCCCGGAAAGGGCATTGCCCAGCCCGAACCANCCCGACGTTGCGTTGGCAAACATGATGTTGTTATTGGTCGTGGAGCTGGTATTCATCTCCGAAGCGTTCAGTGTGTTGCGGTAAAAGTTGCCCCCGAAGGAGGCCAGCGGCTGCTCGCTATACTCGACGTCGCTCTCGGAGTACTTCATGTCCCCCAGCGGGTTGACGGTGAGTCNAGCCGCGAACGCGTTGTCGGTCGTGGACCGGAAGGTGTTCTGTCCCGCGCCACCGTAGCCGCCGATATTGTAGTTGACCAGTCCGTCGGAGATCTTGCCGTGAACCATGACACCCGTGTCGAAGCCGGGGACGAAAGCGTTGGTCACCACCGAGGTGTCCACGAACTGCTGTGCGGCGGAGGAGGTGATGAACTGCCTGCCGAACTGGATCTTGTCCTGACCGGCCCGGAGCTGCAGTCCGTCGAGCAGCCGGTAGTTCACGAAGGTCTCCTCGAGTATCCCGCCGTTTTTGGTGGTTCCACCCTGAAGGTTGGCAAAATTGGTCATCAACTTGAAGGTGAGGTCCTTCGAGTAGGCATATCCGTTGAAATAGAGCTTGACGCGCCGCAGTTCGAACTTGCTTGAGTCCTGCGCCTTCTTGGTGGCGCTGTCGTTCACGTTGTCGAGATCCATCAGCGTGTAGCGGAGCTGCAGGCAACTGCCAACGGCAAGCTTGAATTTCTCATCCGGCGAGGTGAGGGTAAAGCCGTTGCCCAGGGTATAATCGACCGGCTTGGTTTTGGTTACGGCTTTATAGTCGTCCTCGGTAATGACGCCTTTTTCTTTGAGCACATCCTCGAGGGTTCTGCCAAAGGAGTTATTTCCCGCAAGGACAACGGCAAGTGCTGTGAGCAGCAAAGTTCTTCTTTTCATGCTTCCCTCCTGAAACNGTTTGAATCTGGCAACCGGTTAGATCAAATGAGAATGAAATAAATTGAGACGGCAAAAGACCACCTAATAAGAAGTATTCGAAACCGTTTTGAGTGACCTGGCAAAGGTATCTATCAAACTCAGTTCCTTATCATAAAGGCATCACCCCCTTGCATAGCGGCCGTTACGGTTGATTCTCCCCTGTGACTAATCTACAGAAGCCTCGGTTTTAGCTGGCGCTGGCGGACGGACGATCACCGTGCAAGTCATTCCTGCAGCAAGGTGAATGTTTTTAGGCAGCCGGTCCAGTTTGACCCGCACCGGTACGCGCTGCGCAAGCCGCACCCAGTTGAAAACCGGGTTGACGTCGGACAAGAGCTCGCGGCTGGTGGGGTTGTCATGGTCGGAAATACCCCGGGCCAGGCTCTCGATGTGCCCCTTGATGATGGGNGAGTNCCCCAGTAGCCTGACCTCGACTTGGTCGCCCAGATGCAGCAGGTGGAGTTTCGTTTCCTCGAAATATCCGTAGACCCAGAAGGAATTCTTGTCGATGACTGCCAGCTTCGCGTCCCCCGCATTGGCAAAGTCACCGGGATGGATGTTCAGGTTGGTGATGTAACCGTCTACCGGTGCCCGAACCTCCGTGCGATCCANATTCAGTTTTGCCGTGTCAACCGCTACCGTGGCNTCCAGGTACATCGCCTCAGCAGAATCGGCCAGGGACCTTGCATTATCGCGACTTTCAGCCGATACCACCGTGCTCTCCAGCTGGGCCCGGCGCTCGGAGTCCTGCTGGCGCATGATCATCTCAGCCTTGCGCGCCGCCAGGAGGGCGTTGGCCTTGGCCAGGGCGAGCCGGTAGCGTTCCCGGTCAACAGTGAAGAGCAACTCTCCGCGGCGCACCAGTTGGTTGTCCCTGACCGGCACAGCCACTACGGTCCCGGAAACGTCGGACTCGACATTGATGACGTTGGCGCGGACCCGCCCGTCACGCGTCCAGGGTGAGTCCATATACCTGTTCCAGAGGGTCCTGCTGAGCAGTATGGCGACAGCGAAAATGGCGGCGGTACAGGCAAAACGGAAAAGTACTCTGAGTTTCATGTAAATCCTCGTGCAACAGAAATGGTTCGGCGGCTCTAATACTCAACAAGGTGGGCCTAATTACCGGGCAGTGTCAGCGCAGTACCAGCAGCCCGCAGACCCCGAAAATGCAAAAAAAGACGCTGAGACGAAAAAGTGGTGGATGCCAGACGTATCGATAGACTCCGTAACGGCCGATGATTCTGTCCAGAACGGTTTGCAGGACGACACTCANNAGAAAGGCAAGGAACAGCGAAGGTACCAGTGCATCAAGCAGGGTGAATTCACGCGACATGGGGGATTCCTTCAGTTAAGGGCGCAGCCGGAGCGACCGCGGCCGTGACCAGCATGACTTCCTCGTCCAGCAGCGCAGTGCGAATGAGATGCAGCGAGGTCTGCATGCGACGCAGGACAGTTCGCACGAGCGTTGGGCATCCCTCCGCCTCGCCTGCTGAGTGGAGCAGGACAACGCAATCGGCTACCGATTCTATAGCTGCACACCGTGCCAGTGCGGACGGTTGCCTGAAGAGCTTCACGGTGGAGCTGACGCAGTGCTGTACCCGGTCCGAAATTGTCCGGGACATCGGGACAGAGGCGACATCATGACGTAGCTGGATAACTGCGTGGCCGATCTCGATAACCGGAAACATCCAGGAAAGCAGCTGCTGGTCCTTGGCATTATTCTCCTGTCCGGTAGAGGCAAGCTTGTAGAGCAGCTCGTAGGTGCCGCTCTCAAAGCGATGGGTGAGTCCCGGAAGCGGATCGAAGCAGGCCATGACAACCTGATGGCGCAACTGGCGGGCCAGCCGGTGCTTGAGCCAGTTGCCGGCTGCGGGAACCAGCGTCTCGAACATGAGGACGGCCACCAGTATCCCCATGATGGTGGCGCCCCCCTCGTTGAGGAAAGCGACCGGGTTGAGCACCATCGGATTGCCCGGCGCCAGCATGGTGGTGAAGAAGATGACAAAGCCGGCGCCGGCGTCGGCCCATTTCGGGCNCGTAGAGAGGNACAGCCCGGCCATCAGCACCGGCACCATGCCGGCACAAAGGAGCACGAAGCCGTCCAGCGACGGCAACACGAAGAACTTGAACAGGAGCGCCGCGAAAAAACCGGCGGTAAAACCGAGCGTCATCTTCCTGGCGGCACGGGACGGATCGGGGGCCATCGTGAACAGCGCGCAGACGGTGGCTACAAAGGTGAGGGCGCTGGAGCCGTAGGGCCAGGCGGAGGCAATCCAGAAGGCCCCGACCAGAAGGATGGCGGCAAAGGCCCTCCCCCCGGTCAGCAGCGCCACCACCGGATCGGTGCGAGAGACAAAGCGGACGTCGTCGGGCGGTTTCGGCCCGTCCTTCTTCTCCAGCAGCGTTGCATAGGTCCTGGAGTAGGCATGCAGTTCCCTCACGAAGCGGTACAAAAGTTCCACCGCCATATCAAAATCCATTTGGACCAGGGGATCCGCAATCGCAGTAAAAGAGATCCGCACCTCCTCCACGCGCCGCTGCAGCACCCCGCGGAAAGCGGCAATCCCGCGGGCAGCTCTCTGCGCCTCACGTGCCGTGCGCGGGACCTCTCCCGTCAGGACGAGGGTTTCGCCGAGTAACTCGTAAAGGAAGTTCAGGGCCCGGCCGGCCGGGGTCGCGTTCCTGGTCAGCCGCTGCAGCAGCGTGCGGAAGGAATGAAAAGTCGTACTTGCAGCCATGAATTCGCTGTTAAGTTTGCGCAGTCTGAGGTCGCGGGTCCGGACCTCCGGGTCCTCCAGGGTGCCGGCGCTGCGGATCGCTTCCAGGGAGATCATGTAACCCACCAGACGCAGCTGCATCCGTTCCAGCTCGCCCTGCCCGGCAGAGCCGACCAGCGCTGCGCGCACGAAGGCGAAAAATTCACGGTAGCGGTTTTGCACGTTGTTAACGATTGCGTCCGAGAGGCGGCGGGGAAAGATGACGTCGCTGACAATGCCGGCACACAGGATTCCGAGAGTGACTTCGGTCAGCCTGCTGGCGGCCAGGGCGAAGAACGCCTGGGGCTGCAGGGCGGCAGGTATCCCGATCATGGCCGCGGTGTAACCGGCAAGCACGCAACTGTAGGCCTTGAAGTTACGGTAAAATGCGGCCCCGGCGGTGCAGAGCCCAACCCACAACGCCAGGCCGAGGATGAANAGNTCCGGCTCCTGGGCAAAAAGCCCCACCAGCACCAGGCTCGCCGCGGTTCCGGCCAGGGTGCCACCGATGCGATACAGGCTCTTGGTCAGGACCAAGCCGGTCTGCGGCTGCATGACAATGAAAACAGTCACCATGGCGGTACGCGGCTGGTCCAGGTCAAAGCGCANGGATATCCCCATCGCCAGCAGTGCGGCCAGGATCGTTTTGAACATGAACAGCCAGTTCCATCCTTCCCCCTGGCACCAGAAAGTAGCCTCCTGGCGCAGCGCAGGCCAGAACGTGAGCGTTGCAGTTTGCTGAGCACTCATGGCTTCCCTCCCTTGGGGGTCGCAGGAGGCGTAACCGGCACTCCACCGCCAANGGCCTGCATCAGAGCGGCGTAGGCATCGAGAAAGCGCGCCTCGACGACGGCCTTACGCTGGGCTTCGAGAAGGGTCTGATTCTGCGCATTGAGCACGTTGAGGTAATCGGTGAGCCCGGACTTGAAGCCCCGAAGAGTAATGGCGTAGGCCCGGTGGGCCAGGGCGTTCGACTCCTCCGACTCGACGCGCTGGGTTTGCAGCGAGCGCAGGGTGACGACCTGGTCGGCGACGTTTTCCAGAGCCCCGATCAGGGTGGCGTTGTAGGATTCCACCGCGATGTCGTAATCGGCGTTGGAGACGCCCANCTGACTCCTCAGCCGTCCCCCTTCGAAGATCGGCAGCGAGATTGCCGGGCCAAAGCCTGCCATCAGNGCTGACGGGGAAAGGAACCGGGCAAAACTTAAGGATTGCCAGCCGGCAAAAGCCGTGAGGTTGATATTGGGATAGAAGGCAGCCTTGGCAACCTCTATGCCTGCCCCTGCGGCCTCCACGCGCCAGCGCTGCGCGACCACATCGGGCCGGCGTCCCAGGAGATCCGCAGGGAGCGTTTCGGGAAGCCGGATCGGCAGGTCAAANGCAAGAGAGGGGCGCAGAATGTGCACCCCGTCCCCGGGGCCCTTTCCGGTAAGCGCGCTCAGCTGATTGCGCAGCAGTTCAATGGACTCGCTGATTCTTTCGATTTCCGCCCTCGCCGCGGGAAGCGGCGTTTCCACCTGCCGCAGCTCAAGCTCGGTGGCCAGCCCGGCGGACCATCGTTTTTTNGTGATATCCAGGATGTCCCGACGCTGCTGCAGCGTTGCCTTGGCGATATCAAGCATCACGAACTGAAGCGACAACTGGAGATACACTCGGGTCACCGANGTTTCCAGCGCCAGCTGGACTTCCTGACCCTCTGCCGTCGCCACCTGGACATAGTCGAGCGCCGCACCATAGGAACTGCGGTTCTTACCCCAGAGGTCGAGGTTGTATTCAAGGTCCAGGGTCGCCTGGTTGTTCCAGGACCAATTGCCNGCATAGGGCGGCGGTATGAACTGGCGCTCGGTGAACTTCTCCCGGGTGAAGCTGGCCTCGGCCCCGAGAGAGGGATACAGGGCCGATTTTGCCAGGCCGCTGTAAGCCAGGACCCTGGCGATGCGCGCCTGGGCGATGCGCAGGTTCGGGTTTCCGGCCGNGGCTTCGGCGACCAGACGGTCCAGCTGCGGGTCGGCATAGGCCTTCCACCACTGCGGGGTCGGCCAGGNGGCGGGAGTTTTTGCCGCTGACTTCAGCAGGCTACCGGTACTGAGGCTGTTGGGGTCAAGCAGACGAGCGCGGGGCGAAGTACTGCTGGGAAGGCTGGCACAGCCGCCGATAAAAAGTATCAAAACCACCCGGAACAGACTGAATATAACTTTCGTGTTGCTAGATCTTGGCAAATTGCTCTCCACAGGCATGCTGCTACTATTCACTGCTATGACTTTTCGAACTTCNGTCATCTTCCGGCCCGACAAAACGACTGTGGCCGGACCGGTNTTCAGGTTTTCCGGCCACAGGCAAGCCTTTTAGTTAGCAGTCATATCCACCAAAAGCGCTTGGTATTCAGTCAGCTTAGACTGGAGATTGACCAATTCATCCACCGAGTACACCGAAGCGCCCTTGTTTACTTCGTTTTGGAACTTGGCAATAATTTCCTGAATGTCGCTCTGAGCGGAGGCTAGGCAATTGGCCGAGTTGAGGAGGCAGGGATTTTTCCCGGTCGCGGCAGCGGCGTCTGCNGCAGAGGCAACAAGGGGTGAGGTCAGAGCCATAACGATGAACATCAAAACCAACTTTTTCATTTACTTCTCCTTGAATGTGACGTGTTCGAGTTGCTGTTTTTTTATGAATGCGTGGCCATTGGAGCTATTTCCGTCATGTGAATCTCACAACTTCACCTCCTGTCGGGCGCGGGGCTTGAGAACGCTTCCGAGATATGCATAGTACGTANACCTTTGTCATAACAAGTATTGTCCGCAAAAAAATACACTCGCCAACCAATTTGAAGTCAAGCGAGTCATCTAATTTGTATGTCTCGGTTGGTAGCATGCGTGCCCAATAATCTAATAAGACAACCAGGCCTCATACAGGTTTCCCAAAAGAGGTACCCCTGCAATCAAGAACGGTCCACGCAGATGGACATCTGCGCGCCGCCCGANCTGCGCATGTCAATCGNCATATGCATAGTATAACTATATTTCGTATGACAACTATATGTCAAGTGCTTTTAGTGCCCTGGCCTGGACTTTTGATGTTTTCCGAGCCTGCGAATTCGAACATTGACAGGCGAGGCAACCTGATGTCCCTCGGATGCTCATGCCGGTCAGACTGACAGTCTCTCGGGGAGAAAGCCTGATCTCCTTGTTTTTGCGCCACACCTTGTGCAGAACCGGATCNAGACGTAAGTCGGCAAAGGTGACCTCCGCGCCCCGTTCCATTCTGCGCGTAAGTGCCCGTATCCTGCCCATCCTGGTACGGCAGCATCCAATCCAGCACAATCAGCTGGAACGACTATCCCAGTGCCATTTTGAGACCTTCCTTGTCATTTTTCAAGAGCGTTCCCTCACTGAACCCTGATTTTTCAGGAGCGTTCCCTCACCCCATTTTCAAGACCATTCCCTCACCCCGCTTAATTTTGGC
>JGI24142J45722_1000457_pt1 | contig 23551 bp, 22 predicted proteins | sample BarGraIncu00431A_FD_45722 | JGI IMG/M metagenome (IMG submission 45722) | reverse complement strand
GGTCGTCGCCAGGTTTACATGGTTTACTAGCTCAGTTGGTAGAGCACATGACTTTTAATCATGGTGTCCGGGGTTCGATTCCCCGGTAAGCCACCAAAAAAAGCACTTCTTTATGAAGTGCTTTTTTTTATTTCCATTGCTCAGCCATATTATGAAATATTTCAGCTTTTTTTGAATCTCCCTGCCTACTATATACAATAGATATCAATTCATAAATTTCAGGAGTATTTGGATCAGTAGATAAAACTACTTTTAAAGTATCTAATGCTTTTTTTAGGTTATTCTCAGCTATTAATTGTTTTATAATCATAATTTGATATTCTATATTTATTGGATTTGGATACTCTTCCTCAGTCATCATTTCATCAATAATAGTCTTAATCTTATCTGTAGTAAAAGGTTTTTGTAAATAAGTAAGGGCACCAAGTTTAGTACAATCCACTGCATTTTTAACTGTAGCAAAAGCTGTCATAATCACTACAGGAGCAGTTATTCCTTTAGCTCTAATTCTTTTTAGAACTTCTGTGCCACTTATTTCTGGCATTTTAATATCTAAAAATATTAGATCTACATGCACATTATCGATTATGGATAGTGCTTCATGACCATTAGTAGCCATCAAAACTTCAAAGCCATTTAGTTTAAGATAAATGCTTAGCAATGTACGAATGTTTTTTGTATCATCTACAACTAGAACTTTTTTCATAATCGACCTTCTTTCCCAAATGAAAATTATATTATTAAACATATAGAGCAATAATTTCAAACAAAATCATCACTTATATTTTTAAGTTTATATACTAGTATAAGATATTTATCAATTATATGCAACCCATAGTGAATATTCGAAACATATCAAATATGTGGTAGTAGTAGGTTTTAGAATTATAAATACGTTATATTCTTTTAATAAAGCTCATATACACAATTATGGATTCATTACTATAAGGAAAATGAAGTATAACTAATATAAACAAAGGATAGCTATGATATACTTCTTAAAACACATATAACAAATAGGATAATGATTTTAAAAACAGTTAGACAAAGTTGCACTATTCCCTATAATTGATTAAAATATGCATGTAGTACTTAATTTAAGTAGTACGTTATTTTTTTATAAAGAAACTCAGGTAAGGAGAATATATTATGTATATTGTAATAATAGGTTGTGGTAGATTAGGCAGTGGACTTGCTATGGAATTATCTAATGACGGTCATGATGTGGTAATAGTGGATAAGTTTGCAGAAAATTTGGCGCGCCTCAGAAGCGGCTTTAACGGAATTAAAATTAAGGGTGTAGAAATAGATAATGATACATTGATGGAAGCGGGAATAGAAAAGGCAGATATATTTTTGGCTTTGACACCAGCAGATAATATAAATATTATGGCTAGTCAAATTGCAAAATATATATTTAAGGTACCTAGAGTAATAGCTAGAATTATTGACCCATCAAGAGAATTTATTTATAGAAAACTAGGACTACAAACTATAAGTCCAACTGAACTCGGTATAAATATAATTAGAAACAGTATAATAGATAAAAATTCTGATACATTATTAATATTAAACAATGATATATCTATAGAAGAGATTACAATAAACAAACTTAATTATAATAATATTTTAGAAATAGAAGGTAAATTTAATTGTAGGATATGCGCAGTTTCTAAAAATGGGGGATTTATGATACCAGATAAAAATCAACTATTGGAAAAGGGCGATAAAATAATTTGTAGCATAAATAAGGAGAATAAAGAAAAGTTAGTAAAGGCAGTAATGAAGGAGAAACTTATATGAGAGCAATAGTAGTAGGTGGTGGAAAGGTAGGGTACTATCTTGTTAAAACATTAAAAGAAAAAAAACATCGAGTAGTGTTAATAGAAAAAGACATAAAACTTTGCGAAAAGATTGCCGAAGATCTTGAAGTAGATGTAATATGCGGGGATGGCTCCGATGTTGAAGTACTAAAAGATGCAGATATAGAGAAAGCTGAGGTAGTAGCCGCAGTAACGGGAAAAGATGAGGAAAACTTGGTAATATGTCAGATGGCTAAAGTGAATTTTAATATTAATAAAACAATAGCTAGAATTAACAATCCTAAGAATATGGCAATATTTAAGGCGCTAGGAGTAGATAAAACTGTATGTAGCACACAAGTAATTTGCAATTCAATAGAGGGAGAATTTGATATCGAGCCACTAAAAATAATAGAAAGCTTAAATAAAGGAGAAATGGTATTAGTAGAAGCAAAAATAGATAAAAAAAGTGCATGGAAAGATAAATCTATAGGGCAGTTAAGTATGCCCAAGGAATGTGTAATTTTATCGATAATAAGAAATGAAGAAGTAATTTTTCCAAATGGTTCTGTACAAATAAAAGAGGATGATAAAGTACTTATTATCACAAGTACAGATAAAAAAAATGATGTAGAAAAATCAATAATTGGGAGGTAAATATATTATGACTAACAAAAGAATTATAAGTGGAGTTATTACAGAAATAAGCTATACACTAATGTTTTTATTTGTTTTATATGGCATTAATATGATTTTAGCAAGGTGAGTGTATGAAGAAAATAATAAAAAATTTCGACGATTTTAAAATAATAAATTTCTATGTAGGAAATGTAATAATTGTAACCGCAAGTATGATGTTGATACCCATATTGACTTCACTTATATTTAAGGAATGGAGTACACTTTTAGATTTTATTATTAGTATAAGCATAGCTATTAGTTTGGGTATATTTCTTATGTTTACAGGTAGAAGCAAGATTGATACAGTAAAGGTACAATGGAAGCATGGGTTAATTATTGCATCTAGTTCATGGCTTATATTAACACTGTTATGTGCGGTGCCCTACGAACTTAGTGGAAATACCAAATCTTTCTTAGATGCGTGTTTTGATGTTATGAGTGGATTTACAACTACAGGACTTGCACTTACCCAAGATCTTGACCATCTTTCACTGGGATTAAATATGTGGAGACACATTATTACCTTTGTTGGTGGACAAGGGATGGTAGTACTGGCATTAAGTTTTATGGTAAACCATACATTAGGAGCTTATAAAATGTATGTCGGTGAAGGTAAGGATGCAGAACTCGTACCCAATGTAAAAAACACAGCAAGAATCATCTGGAAAATAAGCATTGTATATTTAATAATAGGTACTATTATGCTTTGGATTAATGGAATGTTTATTGGTATGCAACCTGTAAGTGCGTTTTTTCATGGATTATTTATTTTTATGTCTGCCTGGAGCACAGGGGGATTCGCACCAATGTCTCAAAACATTCTGTATTATCATAGTCTATCCTATGAGTTATTAACAATGGTTTTATTTGTTATTGGTTCATTAAATTTTGCATTACATTACGCTATATGGCAAGGTAATAAAAAGGAAATATTCAAAAATATTGAAACACAGAGTTTTTTTATTACAGCTTTAATTATTTCATTTTTTGTAGCATTAAAACTAACAAATTCAGGAGTATATAGTAATGCTATATCAGTTTTCAGAAAAGGTGTTTATAATGTATTATCAGCTCATACAACTACAGGGTTTGGTAATCTTTATGCTCGGCAGTTTGCTACAGAATGGGGTGATTTTCCTGTAGTAATGCTTATAATAGCCATGCTTATAGGTGGATCAGCTTGCTCTACGGCAGGTGGGTTTAAAGGACTCAGGGTAGGTCTAGTTTTTAAAAGCATAGTTGCAGAGGTAGACAAATTATTAAATTCTGATAGAAAAATAAGAGTATTTAAGTTTCATCACATAAAAGATATTGTTTTAGGGGATGGAATGGTGAAGTCTGCTTACCTTATAATAACATGCTATATAATATTATTTTTTATAGGGACTGCACTTGGAACCTATTATGGATACCCAGTGCTTAGTTCAGCGTTTGAAGCTGCCTCAGTTACAGGAAATGTAGGATTATCCATTGGGGTTACAGCGCCATCAATGCCAGCTGCAATGAAGATTTATTATATAATTGCGATGTATTTAGGAAGATTAGAATTTATATCTGTATTTGTATTAATAGGAGCTACATTTGGAGGTATTAAGAGATTATGGTTAAGACTTTTAGAACAATAATATTAGTATGTGTTTTAGTTCTTTCTTTTCCTATAATATGCAAGGCAAAAGAATATAGTAATTTTAATGATTTAATCGAAAATAGCAAAAGTATAGATAATATTAAAATCACACTAAAAGGTGAAGCTATTGGGGAAGCTATGAATAGAGGCAAATATTCCTGGGTAAATATTAGTGACGGAAGTACAGCTATGGGAATATGGATAGAAAGTGAACAAGCAAAAAGCATCAAAAACTTTGGTAAGTATAGTTATAAGGGAGATATAGTAGAGATAAATGGAACTTTTAATCGGGCTTGCGCGGAGCATGGCGGAGATATGGATGTCCATGCAATCTCAGTTAAAATTATAGATGCTGGAGGCATTGTAACAATTCCTATAAGTAATAATAAAAAAAATATAGCATTAATGTTAACAGTCATCACACTTACTTTAATTTTTTTATATAAAAAATCCACTAAAAGCACTTCAAAATGAAATGCTTTTTTTAGAAATTAAAACAAAACTACTTTGTTTTAATTTTTGAGATTATTGCTTATACTAAGTATAGTACCGGATAACTTTTGTAAGTGAGGTATTATTATAAATTCGTATTGGCAATTATATATTAGGAAGGAGTTGGTGAGTTTGAAAAAAGGTATAACACACAAAGTTTTTTTAAAAAGCTTAAATGAACATAAACATAATGAATATAAAGAAATCAAGCCCAAAATTATGATAATTACAAATGCTTTTAAAACTATAACGATTATGTGTATATCCATTATAATATCTCTGCTATTTAGAAAAATTGGGCTTCATGAGTCAAATGTAATAATAGTATTTATTCTAGGAGTATTATTTGTATCAAGAAGTACTGATGGATATGTATATGGTATAATGGCTGCCATAATTGGGGTGTTATCATTTAATTTTTTATTTACTATGCCATACTATAGTTTTTCAGTTTATAGGCCTGATTATCCTGTAACATTTATTATTATGTTAATAGCTGCAATTATTACAAGTACTTTAACTTCAAGGGTTAAAACACAAGCTAAGATATCTTTAATACGTGAAAATAGAATGCAAATTTTATATAAGATTAATAAATCATTGCTTACAGCAAGAACTAAAAAGCAAGTAGTTGAATTTTGTGGGGACAATTTAGTTGATATGTTTGATAGAACTATTATGATAGCTATATTAGATCATGAAAACAATTTAGAAAAGCAAAGTGATTATATGATTAATGGAGAAGATAACAGAAATATTTTTAAGTCAGATAAAGAGATTCAGGCAATTGAAAAATGCTTTATAACAGGGAAATCAGTAGGTATAGGAGCGGAAATTCCTATAAATAGTGTTGGATATTATCATCCTATAAAAGGACAAAATAAGATTCTTGGAATTATTGGCATAGTATGTTTAGAAGAAAATACCTTATCAAAAAATGAGAAGATTCTTTTAGAGTCCGTTTCTACACAAATTGCTTTAGCTATTGAAAGAGAAGATTTATATGAAAAGAAAAGACAGATAAATTTAGAGACTGAGACAGAAAGGTTAAGGGGTAATCTTTTAAGGTCAATTTCACATGATTTAAGAACTCCGCTAACTGGAATATTAGGGTCTGTTTCTACCATTACTGATAATTACGATATACTTGATAATGATACCAAGAAAGAGCTTCTTGCTATCATTTATGAAGATACAAGCTGGCTTATACATTCAGTTGAAAATATTTTGAGCATGACAAGAATAGATGAAGGCAAGCTGGAAATTAAGAAGGATGTAGAGGTTGTTGAAGAAATTATTGCTGAGTCTATATCAAGGGTTAAGAGATTTTCAGGAAATCATAATATTGTGATTCATTTACCAGAAAATATGGTTATGTTATTTGTGGATGGATTATTAATAGAGCAAGTTCTTATTAATTTAATTGATAATGCTATAAAGTACACACAAGATGATTCCATAATAGAAGTTAAAGTTACAGAAAAGGAAGGAAAGGTTATTTTCGAGGTATCGGACAACGGAAAAGGGATACCAGAAGAAGATATAAGAGCTATATTTGATAGGTTCTATACTAAGACTAAGGGAGATTGTCTAGAAAGACGAGGTATAGGACTTGGGCTTGCTATTTGTAAGTCTATTATAGAAGGACATGGTGGAAGTATAGAAGCTTTAAACAATTTTTCTGGGGGGGCGACTTTCAGATTTAGTTTACCTGAAATAAGGAGTGATGAAAATGGATATAAAGCCTTTGATTTTAATAGTTGAGGATGATAAACCAATTAAAAAGTTTATGAAAGTTTCACTTGAGGCACAAGGATATAAATGCATTGAAACTGAATTTGGGAATGCTGCTATAAGCCTTATTTTTTCACACAATCCGGATATAATAATTTTAGACTTAGGATTACCGGATATTGATGGACTAAATGTTATTGACAAAGTGAGGGAATCCACAAAAGCTAGGATTATAGTTGTTTCAGCTCGTGGACGTGAAAGTGAGAAAGTTGAAGCCTTAGATAAAGGTGCAGATGATTATTTGACCAAACCATTTAGTGTGGCGGAGCTTTTAGCTAGAATTAGGGTGGCACTTAGACATTTTAATGTAGATAATAATCCACAAAATAATGTGCAGTCAGTATTTGTTGTTAAGGATTTAAAAATAGATTTTGAAAAACGCAAAGTTACAATTTTACATAAAGAGATACACTTAACACCAATGGAGTACAAATTAATTGAGTTAATGTCAAGATATGCAGGCCGTGTGTTAACTCATAAATACATAGTTGATGAGATTTGGGGAAGTTATTTTGATAATGATTCACAGTCTCTTAGGGTGTTTATGGCCAATATAAGAAGAAAGATAGAGAAAGACCCTGCTCAGCCTCAGTATATTATAACGGAAGTTGGAGTAGGTTATCGATTAGTTGATGAATAATAAAATCTTAACACAATCCTTATAAGATGGCATTTATCTTTATACTTTCTTAATAGCAAATTTATAGTGGTTTTGATAGAATATAATTATCAAATAAAAAGTGAAAGGATAACTTGAGGTGATTATATGTTAACAATTAGAAATAAAGAAAGTTATTTTGAAGATAATATAAAAAATGCTATCAAAGCAATAAAGTCAAATAAATATGATTTAGCATGTAAGTACTTACATGCAGAATTGATTGAAAATGACCATTCTGCAGTAGTGTACAATTTACTAGGGGTTATTTCAGAATATAAAGGTGATGTGATTTTGGCGTGCAAATATTATAGAGCAGCATACGTATTTGACCCAACTTATAAACCAGCAGATATAAATTTAGAAAAATTAACTTCATTTTTTTATATGTTTAATGAAGACAATATAGACTACGGAGATAATGTGGAAAAAGAAGATCAAAATTTGAATTTTATTGAGTATAACTCAAGGAATATTGGACATTTAAAAGTAATGAGGTAGGTGTAAAATCAGCTTGCAAATTAGGTTTTATAATTAAAGGATTATCTAAAGTAACCCATTGATGACTTCAGAAGGAGATTTCAATTCCCTCTGAAGTTTTTTTATGTTAATAAAATTCTTTTTTCTTGTATAATCCATTGAGAAAATAACATAATAAGCTTAAAATGGTTATAGACATAAACATAAGGAAAAAAGGAGAGTGATGTTTTGTTTGAATTTATAGTTGATTTTTTTGTGGAAAACAAAATACAATATGTTTTTACTGATTTACAATCCTACAAATTCAAGTATGTAGGAATAGCTATTGTAGTTTTCGCATTATTTGTATTATTAAAAAATATATTCGCAAAATATGTATTTAAAATAATATTGAGACTTGTTAATAAAACAAAGTTTAATGCAGATACAAAAATAGTAGCTGCCTTTCAAAAGCCTGTAACTAATTTTTTTGAGGTGTTAGGATTTTATTTTGCTTTTAAAATTTTAACTATGGCAGGAATTCCAATTAGTATCATATTTATAGAGAAGATTTTTAGTTCCGCTATAATAATTCTAATTACTTGGGGAATACATAATCTCACTGCAGAATCGTCTGTGCTCTTTGAGAGAATGCATAAAGCCTATGATATAAAGGTGGATAAAGTATTATTTCCATTTATGTCAAAGACATTAAGACTTATAGTAATAGCATTGGCTATTACTATAATCGCTGAAAAATGGGGATATAATATCCAAGGTTTTGTTACGGGACTAGGACTAGGAGGACTTGCTTTTGCACTAGCGGCTAAAGATGCAGCAGCTAATATTATTGCAGGTATTTTTATAATATTAGATAAGCCTTTCACTATCGGAGATTGGGTTAGTAGTGACTCACTAGAAGGTAGCATTGAGGAAATCTCTTTTAGAACTACTAAAATAAGAGCCATTGATCAATCATTAATAATTGTGCCTAATTCAAAGTTAACTGATGAAGCCGTAACCAATTTTAGTAGAAGGGGCAAGCGAAGAGTTAATTTTAATTTAGAATTAACTTATAGAACCTCTAAAGAAAAATTAGAGATTTGTGTGGAGAGCATAAGGCAAATGTTAGAGAATCACCCACAGGTTAGTAAGGAAGGCATTCTTGTTAGATTTGATAAGTTTAATGGTACTAGTCTAGATATTTTAATATGTTTCTTTACTGATACGCCTGATTTTGATGAATACTTTATAATAAAAGAAAATGTAAATTTTAAAGTAATTGAGATTTTACAGCAGCAAGGAATTTCAATGGCGATTCCAAACACAAGTGTTTATGTAGAAAACTTACCTAGTGAAAAAATAGAATAAAAATTTAAATTAGCAGCAATAACTTATAAAGTTATTGCTGCTAATTAATTTAAAATAATGCTCTTTTTTCAATTACAAGTGGGAATTCTTCATCACCATTTAGTTGCTTACCACTATCTATGATTACATTTTTATCCATTATAACATTAAAAAGTTTAGAGTTTTCTCTGATTTCGCAGTTTTGAAGGATAATACAATTTCTAATTTCAGCTCCCTTATGAACCATAACTCCCCTTGATATAATACTATTTTCAATAATCCCCTCTATAATACATCCATCAGCAATTATGGAATTTTTCACTCTACTTTCAGCAGAATATTTAGTAGGTGGTTCATCTTTAATTTTTGTATAAATAGGTCCATTACTAAAAAATAATTCTTTAGTTGTCTTTAAGTTTAACATGTCCATATTAGCTTTATAGTAAGCGCTTATTGAATTAATACATTGAAGATAGCCTTTAAATTCAAAAGCCGTAACCGATAATTCACTAATACTTTTATATATAGCATCTTTAATAGTACAGTAACAACCAGTTTGTATACATTTATTAATAAGTGATATTAAAAGGTCCTTTTTCATAATAAACATTTCCATGGAAATATCTAAACTATCATAAGCACCTATATTTTTTCCTACACTTAGTACATTATTGTTTTCATCTATATTTAACACGTCACAATTCAAGAAATTTTTAGTACCGGTCTTAATATTTTTGTATATTACAGTTATATCTTGCTGCTGCTCTTCATGATACTTCACGGCTTTTATATAATCTATATTTCCTAGCATATAAGAAGGAGAGATAATAACATTTTTTTCTTTACTTCTATATAAATACTCCATGTTGTTCCACAACATTTCTGCATCATTTAGAGAAATGCTGGCAATTCCAAAATTAAAAACAAATAGTCCATTAAGTCTTCTGTCCAAATCCCATGGTTTACCTGAACCAAGATGGTCTACTAGGGAACGAGATTTACTTTGAGTAAAAAGCCCAATGTTTTTAAGCCCTGAGTTAACCATATTAGATAATGAAAAATCTATAATTCTAAATCTAGCGGCTATAGGAATAGAAGCCAGTGGTCTATTTTTAGTAAGACTTATTATATTTGTTTCATTTTCATTTAAATTTAATATGCCCATATAATTAGTAAGCATTTAATCACCTCATCTTATAACTGAATTAGATTTAATTTCAGTGCCTTCTGCAATGAGAGTTATGTCATCAGAAATACCTATAAGAGAATGACCTCTTATAATAACATTATTACCGATTATAGCTTTATCAATGATAACGTTGTTCGCTATTTTGGTATTAGGCATTATAACAGAATTTGAAATTTTAGAATTTTTTCCAATTGTAACTCCTTGAAATAGTACTGAATTATAAACTTCCCCAAGCACAATACATCCTTCCACTACTAGTGAATTAGTGACTTTTGCATTAGGACCTATATATTGAGCTGGGTTTGTAGGATTTACGGAATATATTTTCCAAGTTTCATCATGAATATTTAGCTCATTATTGTCATCTATTAAATCCATATTTGCTTCCCAAAGACTTTTGATAGTACCTACATCTTTCCAATAACCTTTAAAAGGATATGCGTATAGGTTTTTTTCATTTTTAAGCATAGTAGGTATTATATTTTTCCCGAAATCATTACTAGAGTGCTTATTGCTTCCGTCTTCTTTTAAACAATTTTTAAGAAATTTCCAAGTAAAAATATATACGCCCATAGAAGCCATATTGTTTTTAGGATTTTGTGGTTTTTCTTCAAATTCATATATTTTATTATCACAAGTAGTATTCATTATTCCAAATCTAGGAGCTTCTTCTATTGGAACTTCAATAACAGCTATAGTAGCATCAGCAAGTTTTTCTTTGTGAAAATGGAGCATTTTAGAATAGTCCATTTTATAGATGTGGTCCCCAGAGAGAATAAGTACATATTCTGGGTCATAGGAGTCTATAAAATTAGTATTTTGATAGATTGCATTAGCAGTACCTTTATACCAGTCTCCTCCTGATTCATCCATATAAGGAGGAAGCAGTGTAACACCACCGTTATTTCTATCTAAATCCCAGGCAGCACCTACACCTATATGAGAATTTAGTGCAAGTGGTTGATATTGTGTTAATACCCCAACTGTATCTATTCCTGAATTTGAACAATTACTTAGAGTAAAATCAATAATTCTATACTTACCCCCAAAAGGTATTGCAGGTTTTGCCGTGTTTTTAGTAAGTATCTTAAGTCTACTACCTTGTCCACCTGCCAGGATCATAGCTATCATCTCTTTTTTTGGCATTTTAAATACCTCCATTATCTAAGGCATCTTCATAAAGTAGGCTTGTCTATTTTTTTGAAGATGCTTAAAGTTTCATTATAGTACTTTACTTATGTATATTAGAAAAAAGGTTATTTAATGTCTTTTCAGTAAAATACATTTATAAGGAGTAAATAGTAAAAAGGAATTAGGCAACATATTGCGCCCAATTCCTTTGTTTATAAAATGCAAATTTATAATATAAAGCTTAATAATAGCATTATGTTAAGTGCAGTTACTATAAGTCCAATAATCCAAAGAGTGATTTTGTCGAACCTAGTGTTGGCATACTTGCCCATAACTTTTTTAGAGGAAGTTAAATATATCTGAAGGAATATAGTTATAGGAAGTTGTATACTTAGGAGCATTTGTGAATAGATAAGCCCTTTAAAGGGCTCAGTTATAAAAAATATAACTATGGCAGCGCCAACTAAAGTAATTGCGACACCAATTTTAGTATGGATATCATGAATATCATAGGGTTCACCAAATATTCCTGCGAAAATACTACCACCAGCCATGCCTGCTGTAACTGAGGAGGAAATTCCAGCAAAGAGCAATGCTAAAGCGAAAACTACTGATGCTGTATTTCCAAGTAAGGGCGTTAGCATTTGTTGAGCTTGACTAAGCTCCGTAACATTAACCTTTTGTGTAAAGAAAGTAGCTGCTGCAATAAGTATCATAGCACTATTTATAGCCCAGCCTACTATCATAGAAAAAAATGTATCCATAAATTCATATTTTAACTGTTTTTTTATTACACTTTCATCTTTTAAATTCCATTGACGACTTTGAATTATTTCTGAATGCAGAAATAAATTATGGGGCATTACCACTGCTCCTAGCACACTCATTATTATTGGAATAGATCCCTTAGGAAAGGAAGGTTTAACCCAGCTTATCATGGCTTTTCCCCATTCTATATGTACAAGACTTAATTCGAAAATGAAAGAAATTCCTATTAGAGAAACAAAGCCAATAATCCATTTTTCTAGCTTTTTATAAGAATTTGTGAATAGCATCCATAAAATCAAACATAAAACTAATACTGTTCCGAGTTTTATAGGTATGCCAAATAACATGTTTAAAGCAATAGCTCCACCAAGAAGTTCTGCAAGGGCAGTAGATACTGCAGCCAGGACTGCAGAGCCAAGCACCACTTTGTTAAGCTTTGGTTTTAAGGTGGCAGTAGATGCTTCAGATATGCAATTACCTGTAACAATTCCAAGATGGGCCGCATTATGCTGAAGAACAATTAGCATAATAGTTGAAAGTGTTACCATCCAAAGTAGAGTATAGCCATAACTGGCACCAGCGGAGACATTTGCTGCCCAATTTCCTGGGTCAATAAATCCCACAGTTACTAGCAGGCCAGGTCCAATATATTTTATGAAGTCTAATGCCATAAATTTAGGTTTATGATCATCTTTTAAAAGGTTTTTAATAGTTGATAAATTCACTATAACACATCCGTCCTATATTATTGATTGTATAATATATGCTAGTCTATACTATATAATATATAGCAACTATTATTTAAAACAACATTAAAAGTCTAAAATATTTAATTGTTTACTAAAAGTATACAAAAAATAGCTCGATTCTTATTCATGCATCCTTTATACACATATATTATAGATGAAAAAAATACAATTTAATCTACATAAAAAATTTAATAATAATAACAATTTTACATTATTAGTTTACCATTAATATTACTATTAGTTAATAGAATAATTGAGCACTACTTTTCTTTTTTCTTCTTACGACTCAAAGAAAGTCCACCAAAACCACTATTAATATCTATACCAATTAAGTATATGCATACTTCAACTTTTGTATTAAGCCCTATATAAGTAATTACCCCAAAAGGAGAAGATACTCCTAAAGAATTTTCTAACTATAGTTCGGAGTATGAATTAAAAAAATTATTTTTTTTAAATTCACATAACTTTCTTTCAATAGTTTTCTTCTTATCTATAGCATAAAGTGCCTTTGGATTCTTTTTTAAGATTTCCTTGATTGTAATCAATCCTTCTTCATATAGGGTTAACGATATTTCGATGTTTCCCATCTTTGTATAGGTTTCAGCTTTGTATATTAGTATTTCAGCTTTTCCATCGTAAGCATATAAATAATCGGGTTGGATACTAATTGCCTTTAATGAACGTTCAATAGCTATATCATATAATTCTAGTGCCTTGTTGTAATTCATTTCATTTTCATATAATCTCCCTAAAAGCATATAGGCACCACCCATCGAATGAATAGCTGATACATCTTTAGGAGATAGTTCTATAGCCTTATTAAACCCTGTTATACACTTGTCAAAAGCCGATTCTATTTCATCTTTCGCTGAGACATCCTTTATCAATTGTCTTAGCAAACCCCTTGCTGCAAAACCAATTTTTTTATATGTATCAACATTTTCAGAAAACTTTTCATTGCAACTTTCGTAAACTTCTAATGCTTTTCTATAATTGTATTTAGCATGTTCTATTTGATTTGATTTAACAAAGTATTCTGCTAGACGTTTGTAAACCATCCCCTTATTATTTAAAATATAAATTAAATCACTGTTATTTTCTAAGTGTAACTCATATTCATCAACTATTTGATTATAGATATCAATTGATTTTTTATACAACTCCCCAGATGTTTCGTAATTATCCAATATACTATTTACTTCACCTAGTTTTTCAAATACAACTGCTTTACAATTTAACAATGTATATAATTCACATTTATTTTTTAATAAATCTTCGATTTCCAAGATAACTTTATTATAAATACCTAATGCTTCGTAATTTTCTGAGAGATATACTTTTAATTTCCCATATTCAATTGAAACTTTAATTTTGTTTATCGAATTATCTATATTAAAATTATCTTTTTCGAGACCCTCGTAATTACTTATAGCTTTTATAAAATAATACTCAGACTCTTTATAGTTATAAGTCATCTTATTAAGTATTGCTAATAAACTAAGTATATTTGTGATTTCAGTTTTATCTCCTTCTGTTTCAGCATACTTAAGAACCTCTTCGGCCCTTGTGTAATTTCCTAAAGTAATATAAATTTTCCCTAACTTATAGGATAATTGTGAAAATAGAGATGAAAACAGACTTTTATTGTTTTCATTTTTGAAGTCTTGCCACAATTCCTGGAATAAATCTTTTAAAAATAATATATTACCTATTTTCAAAAAGAAGTTTGATCTATCAAGAAACCAGATGCCAAAAGCTTCTTTATCTAAACAATTCCTACCGTGATAATAACTTTCATTAAAGTATATTTCTTGTCTTTTATTATTGGTTTCCTTTAAATTGTTAGAATAGTAGTCAAACATAGTTTTATGTATTTTTATTAATTGTTCTTGACCTTGATATTCGTTAAGGCTTTTTTTCATTAAAGAATGCATTTCCCATGTGTTTTTTAATATTCTTTCACTTATGAAAGAATATTTACAAAATTCAGCCAGGGCCGAGGTAGGATAACCTGTATTATAATCTTTTATCAGAAACTCAAATATCTCATCATCCCAAAATCTTGGAATAGAGAGTACCTTTAATGTTTCTCTTTCGGATATTTGTAAGTATTTTATAAATTTTTCAAATATATGTATTTTATTATGATTATTATTAAAATGAAAGTCTTCTTTTAATGGAAATCTTTCTTTCTTAATAGCTTCATACGTATCAACACACAAATCTAATGAGTATGGATGACCTTGTGATATTTCAATAATTGCATTAACAATATCATTATTTTTAATGCCGGAGGACGCTAAGAAAATTTTTGCATCATTATCTGCCAGCTTTCCAATCAGATGCTGGTCTATACATTCACCCCAAGAAGTATTTAACTCCTGCCATCTTAACTTTTCCCTACCTAAAATTACGAATAAAACACCTGGTAAACTTGGAATAAGTACATCTCTTATCCATACATCTACTTCAAAAAAAGATATCTCATTCTTATTATTCGAAAGCAACGCTTCATATGTATCTAAAAATATTACTGTTTTTATTTTTTTTATACCTAGGTAGCTTTTTAGGTCTTCTGCAAAATAAACAGGTAAATACTCTAATAATTCTTTTGGTTCTTTTGATGACATGTCTGCTATATTTTCTATTCTTTTTTCAGTAGTCCAATCTTTATACTTTTTATGGCTGTTGTTAAGAAGTTTAGCCACTTTGGTTGCAATGCCTAACAATGGAATATCATTAAATGTTGTTATAATATCAGTAATCAAGGATCCTTCTTCAAGGTACGGCAAAGAGTTCATATCAAGAGGGATTTGAGGACTAGTCTTTTTCAAGTAATATGCGTAGGCAAAATCAAATAAAGTAAAAGCAATATTGTACTGTTTACTTAATTTAGTTCTTAAAAACATGAGTGCGTTATCTACATCTCTATGCTGCTTGATTTCAAAATCTATAGAACTCCAAAATATATTTTCATCCATTTTATCTATCTCAGATTGCAATTCTTTTCTTAAACTAGTTTTACCTATACCGCCTACACCATAATAAACTAATACATTTAGATTATCAGGCTCCAAACTATTTATAGAATTCCAAAAAGTTTCTATAAAGCCCGTACGATCAGTAAATTGCTTAACGGCTGCAATATGAGATTTATTAATTGATATTTTAGGTTGTATTTTAGGCATAAAAGTTCTCCTTTAATTTACATATTAGTTTCACTTGATATTAACTTTTTATTACACTTTTATTTTCATTTCTTATTATCATACGGTGGTTGACAAGTTTGCTGCATCATTGTCCCAAACTTCTATCATTTGTTGGTTGCTTTTTTTCTATGTTCACTCACTTTAATTCCTCCTGAGTACTTAATGCGGGTACTATTTTTTTTTCTTTTTATTACGGTGTAAAGAAAGTCCACCAAAACCACTAATAATAGCTATATAAAATCCAAAATCATACCACCAACCAGAATTTATAGTCTCATAAACACGATAATTTGGGTTGAATATACCCAAAATTAGAGATATGGGCGCAATCCATCCATGCCAAATGCCAGATAAAAAATTTGCAGGTTTGGCTCTAGAGTAACTTCCATCACCAGGCATACACGCAACCATAAAAATAGATAGGCTTAAAAGCCCTAAAAGTAATAGCATTTTTTTAGTTTTTATTTTCATTTAAATATCCCCCTTATTATATTAAATCAATTTTATATTAAAATTATTTATAATACATATTTTATCATTTAATGCATAAAAATACTATAAAACTCTAAGGCTAATAAGGTCAATAAGTAAATTTAATAAAAAAGAGAGGATGTTATAAATTGAAAATAAATGAATCACTAATTTGCCCTAAATGTAATGGGAAAAACTTTGAAATAAAACATGAAGCTACTTTCCTCTATACATATAAAATAGATACATTGAATGAGAGTATTGATGAGGAAGGATCAGAAAATTTACCCTTTTTATTTGATAACAGAGAACAGACTTGTTTCAAGGAATATATAGAATGTAGTAAGTGTGGTAACAAATATCCTTGCTGCGTTGATAAAGAAAACCAGACCATAGATCTCACTATAATGAAAAAGGCAATAAGAGCAGATAACGTGAAAACCCCAGAATTTTTTGGGTAAAAATATTGTTATAATAATATATACTTTTGTATTACATTAACATAAGTGTTGAAATGTACATATAATAAAGGGAAACCTAAATTATGTAGGGGTGTGAGGGCTATAGTATATTTCAACAGTATTCCAATATATTCTTACGATATTATAAACACTTATCCACATGATGTTAGTGCTTTTACTGAAGGGTTTGTATATGAATCTGGATATCTTTATGAAAGTACTGGAAAATATAATGAGTCGACATTGCGCAAGGTAGATTTACAAACAGGTGATGTTTTAAAATTACACAAATTAGATGAAAATTATTTTGGTGAGGGGATTACAATTTACCATAATAAGATTTTTCAGTTAACATGGAAATCTAAAGTGGGTTTTATTTATGATAAAGATAGTTTTAACCTAATTAATAAGTTTTACTATAATACAGAAGGCTGGGGAATTACTCACAATGAGGAGCATTTAATTATGAGCGATGGTACAGAGGAAATATTTTTTCTGAATCCACAAAATTTTAAAAAGGTATATAGCATTAAAGTTCATGATGAATTTAGACCTATTACAAAACTAAATGAACTTGAGTTTATTAAAGGAGAAATTTATGCTAATGTATGGAAAAGTGATAAAATTGCTAGAATTTGTCCTCATAGTGGTAAAATAACAGGGTGGATAGAACTTAAAGGGTTGTTAAGTCCTAAGGAATATAAAAATGCGGGTACACTCAATGGAATAACCTATGATAAACAAGACAATCGCATTTTTGTAACTGGAAAGATGTGGCCAAAAGTATTTGAAATAAAGTTAATTTAAGTATAAGTTTATGGAACTTAAATAAAATTAATATGGTAAATAATAATTAACACATGAACCACTTAAACAAAACACTGAAAATAATTAATTATTTTCAGTGTTTTGTTATGTCCTTAAAGTAAAACTATATTTTCTTTCATACAATCCTCTATCATTTCATCTGTCCATATTGAAGCTTGAACTTCGCCAATGTGAGCCTTATTAAGAAAATACATGCATATTCTAGATTGACCTATACCACCGCCCACAGTATATGGGAGTTTACCTTCCAATAGTAGCCTATGGAATTCAAAGGAGGAGCGTTCCTCACAACCTGCCACTTTAAGCTGTTCTCTTAGTGCTATTTCATCAACTCTTATTCCCATAGAGGAAAGTTCGAAGGCTCTTTCAAGTACTGGATTCCAAAATACTATATCTCCATTAAGTGACCAATCATCATAGTCAGGAGCTCTACCATCGTGCTTTTCACCAGATTTTAGCGCACCGCCAATTTGCATAATAAATACTGCAAGTCTTTCTTTGCATATAGCATCTTCTCTTTCTTTTGGAGTAAGTGAAGGGTACAAATCTTCAAGTTCTTGCGACGTTATAAAGAAAATCTCCTCAGGTAAAAAGCTTTCTATTTTAGGATATAACTTGTTTACATGATCTTCAGTATCTTTAAAAACTCTATAAAGACTAGTTACAATTTCTTTTAATTTGTCTAAAGTTCTTTCTTTTTTTAGAATAACCTTTTCCCAATCCCATTGATCTACATATATAGAGTGAAGGTTATCTAAATCTTCATCCCGTCTTATAGCATTCATATCTGTATAGAGCCCTTCTCCTACCTCAAAGCCATATCTATATAGAGCCATACGTTTCCACTTAGCTAGTGAATTTACTATTTCAATACTTGTATCACCTAAAGCTTTCATATCAAAGGAGACAACACGTTCGGTACCGTTTAGGTTATCATTTATTCCAGTATCAGACTTTACGAAAAGAGGAGCTGAGACTCTGGTAAGAGTTAACTCTTTTGCCATCCTATTTTCAAAATAATCCTTTACTTGTTTAATAGCAATTTCTGTATCTTTGAGTCCCAGAAGTGGGTTGTATCCAACAGGAATTGCAAGATCTTTTTTATAAGTTATCATATATAAAACCTCCTAGTAATTTTGTAATTTTTTTAATCATTATCATAACAATGCTTTATATCTTAAAATTGAAACAAAAAACAAAAAACCTATCATCCTTGTTTCTAGGACGAAAGGTTAGACTTCCGTGGTACCACCTAAATTAGCTTTAAAAGCTCACTCATAATCAGTACGGAATAAATTCGATACTGTCCTATATATAACGGTTAGGCTCCGTCCATACCTAATTTCACAAGGATTTCAGCTGGAAACTCAGAGATGTTCTTCAACATAGGCTTCGCATGGAACTTTCACTATAATCCACTCGCTTTAACTACTTCCTATATGTACTCTTCTCATCATAGTCTTTAGAAAATAACTTACACTTATTTTAACTTGCAAGTTAGAATTTGTCAACATGCAGGATGAATATTTTTATGGCAATTCATAAAACTGCTCAAATCTAATTTAATAGGGCTTATATATATATTTAGTGCTATCCAATTTTTAAGGACATCGCATAAGGAATATTGACAAGTATATTTACATAAATCATAATAAAAGCATTAATAAAGAAATTTTGAAATACTTGAGGGGTGCATATATGAAAAAAAAATATGTAAATTGGATTATGGTTATAGGGTGGATGATAGTAATATTTCTTTTTTCTAGTCAACCTGGGGAGGTATCAAGTGAAAATAATAAATTTGTTATATATATATTCAAATTTATTGGGTTGGACTTAAACAGTATACTTGGGACTTTGAGTGATTTTATAGTTAGAAAAGCAGCACATTTTACTGAATATTTTATTTTATATATTCTATTATATAGGGCTATAAATACAAAGAAAAATTGGGACATTAAAGTTTTTATTGGAAGTATATTAATGGTGTTTTTATATGCATGCTCCGATGAATACCATCAAGCGTTTGTTCCAGGCAGAGGGCCTGCCTTTAGAGATGTTTTAGTAGATACTTGCGGTGGGCTTACAGCATTTCTGATTATGTATATCCGTGTCACATTAAAAAAAAGTTCTGCTCTTCGAATAAAGTCCTGACGAAATTAAAATAAAGTTTTGCTCCAAAAGCTAATCGGCTCCACACTCGATTAGCTTTTTCACTGTTTTAGTTTAGGAAATGATCGAAGAAGCTATTCAGAAAACCAATGCTAAAAAGTAGTTAAATATTGTATATGATGGTATAGTTTACTTACAAGAGTTGTCTCAAACTTATTCTATTTAAGAATTTATAGGAGGTGAGTGTATGAGAGAAAAGAGACCTAGGGGGAGAATTAGATGAAACATTTAATATTGAAAAATGGAGATTCAGTTGTAATTAAGGAAGCAAGAGGTTCTGATGCAAATAAACTTTTAGAATACGTTAATAAAATCAGCAGTGAATCAGATTTTTTAACATTTGGGCAAGGAGAATTTATAAAGAGCATTGAACAGGAAGAAAAGTTTCTTGAAAATACATATAAACAAAACAACAGTATATATATAATTGCTAAAATTGGAGAGAAGATAGTTGGGAGTTTAAATTTCTCGGCAGGGTCAAGACCAAGAATAGTGCATACTGGAGAATTTAGTGTTAGTGTTTTAAAAGAATATTGGGAAAATGGGATTGGAACTGAGTTAATTAGATATTTAATTGAATGGAGTAAACAGTCAGGGTTAATTAGAAAAATAAACCTAATAGTTAGAAATGATAATTTTTCAGCAATCCATGTATATAAAAAATTGGGATTTACTGAAGAAGGAGTAATAACTAGAAATTTACAGATTAACGGTATATTCTATGATGCTTCATTAATGGGATTCACTATTGACTAAATAATGATTGTATAAAAATGCTCACTGATTTTTCATTTCCAATAAGAAACATTATCTTCAAGTTGATTGAATATAGAGCGAATAGCTTTTGACCAATTTTTATCTTCGGAGTATTTTCGATTAACCCAAGTAAATGCATCAATATTATTAGGTTTATTTTTACACAAATTTACTATGGTTCTTGCAGCAATTCTAGCAGCATCTTCAATGTTAGTATTATATTTCTTCCAACTATAGAATACATTAAAAGGATTATTAGCAATCTTATAGGCGTTTTTAGCGTCTTTTGGGACGAAGGACTGCTCTTGTCCGGTAATAGCGAACATAACAAGTGGGTTAAGGTTAAAATCTTTGCAAACAGATAAGATTGTTGAGAAATAAGGTTCTTCAGCTAAAAGAGAGTTTTTTGATTTTAAAAAATCCTTTAAATTTGTTATATTAACATTTTTGTACATTAAATACTCTGGGAGATGAGCATTAATAACCTTATTTTTATTAGGGTTAATAGAGTTTGAATTAATATTAGCCTTTTTTGTATAATAGCTATCAAGTAGAGCAGATTCGTTTAATGCATAGAGTTCATCATCAAAATTGTAAGAGATTTTTTTTGATGGATTTTTATCCAGTTCTTCAATGTATCCACGACTTAGAGTAGTGAATTGACTATCCGTTGATAGCAGGACTGGGGCATAAGGTAATTTATTTGATAGTATTGTAGTATGAGCAGGGATAGTAATATTTATTTCGGAATATTCTTCTACAAAATCATTAAAAGCTATAAGGGTAAAACTCGTAAAATGTTTAATAAATACTATGCAAATAATACTATAAATAATTATAACCAATAGAATCTTACAATTAATAAGATTTTTTTTCATACTAATATTTTCACCTACTTTTAAATTTTTGATATCTTGATATAAAAACATTAAAATGCATAATCATTATTACAAATATTACCAAATAAGCTAAAAAATATACAATTAGAGGAATAATTTTTAAATTGTATCTGGATAATATTATTGCAATTTTTAATATTTATAATGATGTGATATTTACAAATGAAAATAAGATTGTATGGATACATTTTTTAAAATTTATTAATAGTGATATAATTTATATTATGATATTGTAAACTACAGTTTAAGGAGTGAAAATTATGAAAGTGTCTCAAATAATGACTCCAGGACCTACGGAGGTAAGAGANAATGTCAGAATGGCCAGGGCTTTAGCTACTACTAATCCAGATTTAGATTTNCAGTTCTATGAATTTTACAAACAAACTTGTGAGAAAATAGGCCAGTTTTTAAAGACTAATAATCAAACTAGAATACTAAGTGGGGAAGGCATTTTAGGCCTTGAAGCAGCATGCGCGTCCCTAACTGAGGCTCATGATAGGGTACTCGTAATTGATAATGGAATATTTGGAGAAGGGTTTGGAGATTTCGTTAAGATGTACGGTGGAGAAGTGGTCTTTTTTAAAGGCGATAGGAAAAGTAAGATAGATATAATAGAACTAGAGAAATTTTTAGAAAAAGATCATGACTTTAAATATGCTACTGTAGTACACTGTGACACTCCTTCAGGAGTTTTAAATGACATAGATAAAATATGCCCTTTGCTAAAGAAAAATGGTATATTAACTGTGGTAGATAGCGTAGCTGCAATGGGTGGAGAAGATATAAGAGTAGATGAATGGAAAATAGACATAGCTCTCGGCGCCTCCCAAAAATGTGTTTCGGCTCCTGCAGGGCTAACGTTTATAAGTATAAGTGAAGATGCGTTTAAATTAATGCAGCAGAGAAAAAAGCCCATAGCTTCTTACTATTGCAATTTACTTATATGGAAGGATTACTATGAAAATAAATGGTTTCCATATACACCACCAATAAGTGATATTGTTGGACTAAGGCAGGCTATTGATAATATATTAGAGGATAAAGATGTAATTGAAAGACATAATTCTATTGGTAAAGCCACAAGGAAGGCTGTAATGGAAGCAGGCCTTAATCTCTACATAGAAGAGGGATTTTCTAATACTGTAACAGTTATAGAAATACCTAAGGGTATAGATGATAAAGAATTATTAAAACATATGCTTGACGAATTTAATGTATTTATAGCTGGTTCATTTGGTTATCTACAAGGAAAAGTAATAAGAATAGGGCATATGGGTGAAAATGCGAAAAAGGATAAAATGGCCTATACTCTATTAGCATTACAAAACTCATTAAAGGTGTTAGGGTTTGAATGTAGAAAAGATATGGTTGAGGTTTTTTTAAATGAAGTATAATTGGTTAGTTTATTTATAAAGAAAAATTAATAGCAAGTGTGTATATGTGGAAAACAGTAAAAGTCGGTGGAAATCATCGGCTTTTTTTAATTGCTTCATATTTATAGAAGGAATAAGAATTAAAATAATATAGGAGTTCTAAGTGGAGAAAGTTTATGTAATTGCCCGAAAATATTATAAATAATCTAATGAGGTATTGAAGACAATTCAAATAGATACTTATGTATATGTTTTAAGAACAATAAAGTATTAATTATAAGGGTCTGGAGCTTTTTTTTTCATTAAAGAGAGTATACTAGCCCTAGTGTATCGGTACCAAATAAACTTCATAATTAGTAGCATTATAAAGAATATTGTATATAATTGTCGCATTTGAAGAATTAGTATAAATGCTTTATATGTGTATATGATAAAATATTTCTTGTCGTCACGAATGAGTGGCGCAGTTAGCTAGATGTTAATTACTTTTTAATAAGTTTTCATATGAAAATAAATATTAAAAAGTTGTTGACAAAATGAGCGATACCAAGTAAAATAATAGAAGTCGTCACATGATGACGTATGGAATTGGTCTTTGAAAATTAAACAGAGAAATAGGTAAAATAGCGAAATAATATTTCGTTAGACCAGTTAATTACTTTAGGTAATAAAGTAATTT
>JGI24142J45722_1000455_pt1 | contig 23583 bp, 33 predicted proteins | sample BarGraIncu00431A_FD_45722 | JGI IMG/M metagenome (IMG submission 45722) | reverse complement strand
TCGATTTCGGCATCCGAGGTGCCGGGCTGAAAGACGGTGCCGGTGGCAATCGTTAAATGGGTCATGTCAGTTCCTCAGGCCGCCAGGGCCTCTTCACGGGCCGCGCCACGCTGAACTTCGTCGCGCAGGTCGTTCCAGATGGTGTGGGAGATATCGATAAATTTTTTGTCGTAGCGGATCTCGCTGACGATGCGGGGCCGGGGCAGATCAATGGGGTAGACCGATTTGACAGTAGCCGGGCCGGAGGTCAGTACATAGACCTTGTCCGCCAGGGCAATGGCCTCTTCGAGGTCGTGGGTGACAAAAATCACCGAGGCCTTGGCTTGCGACCACAAGCTGAGCAGTTCTTCATGCATCAGGACGCGGGTCTGCACATCCAGCGCCGAGAACGGTTCGTCCATCAATAGGATTTGCGGCTCGTTGATGAAGGTCTGGGCCAGCGAGACGCGCTTGCGCATGCCGCCAGAGAGTTGATGGGGGTATTTAGATTCGTGCGCGGACAGGTGTACCCGTGCCAGCCACTCGCGCGCTTTGGCGTAAGCTTGCTCTTTGGGAACGCCCCGAAACAGCGGCCCCGCCACCACGTTGTCGATGACGCTGCGCCAGGGGAACAGGGCATCGGTTTGAAATGCAAAGCCGATGCGCGGATGGATGCCAGAGACCGGCTCCCCCATGACCCGAACTTCGCCCGCCGAGGGCTTGGCCAGGCCGGTCACTAGGTTCAGGGTGGTTGACTTTCCGCAGCCAGTGGGGCCGACCACGGCGACAAACTCACCCCGCTGCACGGTCATGTTGAAATCCCGCAAGGCCGTCATGGATTTGCCGTCAGGGGTCAGAAAGCGGCGACTGACGTTAATCAGTTCAATCGCCGGGCTGTTGTTGTTTTGTGTCATGAGCGGGGTCCAACTTACTTGACGTTCTTCACGAACTCGGTGGTGTAGGTTTTCGACAGATCAACTGTTTTGCCCTTCACATTTTTGGAGAAGGCGGACAACACGGAAAGGACTGTTTCGGGGCCGCCCGTGGGCATCACGCCATCGGCGGTAAACATGCTTTTGCCGTCGGCCAAGGCCTTGATATAGCCTTCTTTGTCGCCGGCATAGAAATCTTTAGGCATCTTGTCAGCGATCTCGGCGGCGCTATGCGTGTTGATGAATTTGAGTGTTTTGACGAATGCGTTGGCCAACTTTTGCACCGTTGGCTTGTTCTTCTGAACCCAATCGGTGGACATGTACAGAGAAGCGGCAGGATAGGCACCGCCCAGGGCCTGTTTGGTTTTTTCAGGCGAGCGCATATCCACCAGGACACGCGCCTCTCCAGTTTTGAGCAAGCGGGAAATGGTGGGCTCGGTGGTCATACCGGCCTGAATCTTGTCCTGGGTCATGGCTGCGATGAAGGTGGTGCCTGCGCCGACCGGAATGGTCGAGAATTCGCCCAGTGGAACGCCCGACTTGACCATCAGGTATTGCGAGAGAAAGTTGGTGGAGGAACCCAAACCGGTCACGCCCAGGCTCTTGGAACGCAGGTCTGCCATGGATTTGACATCCGGGTGCTTGCTGGACACCAGTTCTACCTCGCCGGGCGCCTGGCTGAACTGCACCACGGATTCAACATATTTGCCTTTGGTTTGCAAATCGACGCAGTGGTCGTAAAACCCCACGACGCCGTGCACGGCACCGGCCAGCATTTCATTTTCAGCATCCACGCCAGAGGCTTCGTTCAGCAACTCGACTTCCAGACCTTCGGCTTTGAAATAGCCCAGGCCTTCGGCCAATTTGGCAGGCAGGTAAATCTGTTTTTCGTAGCCGGCCACGATGATGGTAATTTTGTCTGCGGCCATGACCGAGGATGACGCGAGAACGACCGCTGCAAGACCCATGGCCTGAAGTAGTCGGGTGAGATTGAATGTATTTTTCATGAGAATTCCTAAATTTGGCAGATGGGTAACGATAGACGAATTGAGCTTCTAAAGCGCTTTGTGTTTCCGTGGACTGGGGAAAACACCTAGTCAAAACGCAGTGTTCCGCCGCAGAAAAAAGCGTGCCATGTCAGGCACGCTTTTGAACCCTGCTTAGAACTTGTAGCGCATGCCCAAAGCAAATTCGTTTTGTGACGTGGCGCCATTGGCCTGTGCCGCCAGGTAAGCGTCCGTGGTGTTCAAACGGTCGAAGGCCAGATAAAACTCGGTGACCTTGTCCAGGTGATAGAAGATGGAACCATAGAGCGTGTTGCGGTTGCCCGATGCTGTTGCCGTGAGCGCGCTGGTGTCGCTAAAGGCGTTCTGCACATACCCAGAGCCGTTGACGCCGGCGTTGCTGGCGTTCATGACCTGGTAGCCCAGTTCATAGTCGAAAGGCCCGCTGGGCGTCAGCTTGGTAGAAATGGTCCAGGCTTTGTCCTTGCGGTCGCCCAGGCCACCGGCTTGCTGTGCCGTGTAGTCGTAGTAACCGGCATTCAACCGGACCAAGGGGCCTATCTGCACATTGCCACCGACCGAGAAGGTTTGGTGGATCAGATTGCTGATATTGGCATTCGTTGCAAAGCCCGCAATAGTGAATCCATTGCCGTTGTAGGCAAGCGAGCCGGTCTTGCTGGCACCGGTTCCGAAGCTGCCCGCCACGGTACCAAATGAATAGGCTGCGCCAGCTACGAGTCCATTGTCAAAAGCCTTCTTCCAGACGACGCCATTGTTGAGGCGGGTGCCCGTGGCGCTGCCTGCGTAGAAAATCAGCTGTTTGAAGTTGTTGTTGTTGGAGTAGCCACCTTCTTCGACCGAGGCTTTGGCGCTGCCATAGGGGTCGCCGTAAACCGCTGAAGCCGCCGGGTCACGCGCCAGCGCGTTTTGTCGGCCAAAGGTCAGTTTGCCCAGTGACTTGCTTTCAAGGCCCAGCCAGGCGTCGCGGTTAAAGAGGGTACCGGGGGTGTCCATATTGCCGGTTTCGGATTCAAATTCACTTTCCAACCTGAAAATGGTCTTGAGGTCGTCGTCTCCTGGGCCGGTTGCGTGTGTGCCGGTGATGCCCCAGCGGTTGCCGCTGAACCAGGCTACTGGGGGTGCAGTGATCGACTGTCCCGTCGTGGTGGCATTGTCTTTGTTGACCAGACTCACGTCGATCAGGCCATAGAGGGTGACGCTGTTGCCGCCGCTAGACAGACTCAAGCCGCTGGTGCTGGTTGACTTGCTTGCGGGCGCGGCTGCTGCACTGCTTTGTTTGGCCTGTTCGGCAGCGGCAAGTGCTTGTTCAAGCGCCGCTTGCGCTTGTCTGGCCGCTGCCTGGGCTTGGGCTGCAGCAGCTTGGGCCTGGGCCAACGCTTGCTGCAATTGATCCGTGTTTTGCGCCTGCGCCGTCATGGATGCCAGCCCCAAGGCTGCGCTCATGAGCATGACTTTTTTTGCTTTCATTGATGTTGTCTCCGGTAAAGAATAATGGAACGCCTGCGCGTTGGGTAAGACGTCTTTGGGTGACGGTTTTTCCGGACAAAATACCGGGGTAGCCGCCAAACCAAGGTCAATGTAGTGGGGGGCTGCTTTCAGTCCGCTTTCAGTTTCAGGGACCTAGGGAAAGTACTGAGAGAGGCTTGTATGGCTATGATCAAGCATGATTTTTGAGCCACATTCCTACCTCTTTTGCCATGAGAATTCTTGTAGTTGAAGACAACTCCGAACTGGCGCAGTGGCTGGCGCGCACCTTGCGAAAAGAGCAGTACACGGTGGACTGCATCGACAATGGCGCAGATGCGGATTTCGCGCTCAGGTCAGAAAAATACGACCTGGTTGTTCTCGATCTCGCTTTGCCCAAGCTGGACGGGAAGGAGGTGTTGCGACGTCTGCGCGCGCGCCAGGATCAGACGCCGGTGCTGGTGCTCACTGCCAACAGCACGATCCAGAGTCGGGTGAGTGAACTCGATGAAGGCGCCGATGACTACATGGCCAAACCTTTTGAAATAGAGGAGCTGGAGGCGCGCATCCGCGTTCTTTTGCGGCGGTCCTCCGGGCAGAGCAACCCGGTTATTGCATGCGGCGATCTGAGCTACAACACGAACACGCGAGAGTTCAAGGTGTTGCAGCAGTCGCTGGCGCTAACGCCCCGGGAGCGTGCTGTGCTGGAGGTTCTGGTACGCAGCGCGGGCATGACGGTGACCAAGCAGTCGCTGGCGCAAAGTCTTTTTTCGCTGGATGAAGATGTATCTCTCGATGCCATTGAAATCTACGTTTACCGACTGCGCAAGAAACTCGAACACAGCTCCGCGAAGATCATGACTTTGCGGGGGTTGGGCTACTTGTTGCGCCAGGCCGGTGATGAATAGCAGCCTGCGACGGCAATTGTTGGCCTGGGTTTTACTCCCCCTGGCTGGCGCTGTGGCGGTGGATGCGTGGCTGACCTATAAAAGTTCTTTGGATACGGCCATGGTCGTGCAGGACCGGCTGCTGCTTGGGTCGGCGCGCATCATTGCGGAGCAGATCAGTTTTGAAGAGGGGGTGTTTCAGTACCAGATACCGCCCGCTGCGCTGGAGCTTTTCCAGTCCCGGGAATCAGATCGGGTTTTCTATCGCGTCACCACCGGAGGGGGGCAGTTGCTTTCCGGTTACTCGGATCTGCCGGTCCTCGCGCCCAATTTTCCAGCCGATTCCCCTTCCTTTTTTGGCGCCAGCATGCGGGGGGAAACGGTGCGGGTGGTCGCTTTTTTTCAACCCGTGATTGGCAACCCTTCGGCGCTGCCTGTGGTGGTTGAAGTGGCGCAAACCACGCATGCCCGTGAGCGCCTCGCCTCCGAACTCTGGTTGCATGCGGTGGGGCAGCAGTTGCTGATTTTGGTTCTGGCCACTGTCTTCATCCTGTTTGGATTGCACCGTGGGCTGCGTCCCTTGATTCGTCTGCGAAACGATGTCCTCGTGCGTCAGGAGGGGTCGCTGCAAAAGCTGCAAACCCACCAGATTCCGACCGAGCTGACACCCTTGGTGGACTCGTTCAATGATTACATTGCTCGGCTGGAAAACTATACCCATCAACGCAGCACGTTCATCCAGAATGCAGCGCACCAGTTGCGCACGCCGCTGGCGGTGTTGAACGTCCAAATCAGCGATGCGCTTCGAGCGCAAGACAAGCAGATCGGTGATCTGTCGCTGATCGCCGCGCGCAAGACCTTGCAGCAAACGACCCGGCTGGTGAATCAGTTTCTAACGCTTTCGGCGGCCGAGGCTTGCCTGATCACGCGTGTCCCGGTGTCAACGCAAGAGTGCTGCGACATTGTTCAAAAGGCGCTGGAGGATTTGGCCGCCCAGGCGCACAGGAAAAATATCGATTTGGGTTTTGAACGCAGTGGGCCTGATGCGATGGTTTCAACCAATGCTTTTGCCTTGCGTGAGATCGTGATCAACCTGATTGATAACGCCATTCGCTATACGCCCGAGCGGGGCGTTGTGACCGTGCGGATTGAATCGGCCAAAGAGAAAGTCTCATTGACGGTGGTGGACAATGGTCCAGGCGTCGCGCCGGAAAATAGGGACAAAATATTTCAGCGTTTTTATCGTGTGAGTGAAGCGAATACGGCTGGCAGCGGCCTCGGCCTGGCCATCGTCAAAGAACTGGTGTCGCAGTGTGGCGGAACGCTCTTCATGACTGCGCCGTCCCATGGTGGCCATGGATTTGCGATTGGGGTTAATTTTTTTCCAGAGTGTTTCTGATGATGCGCTGGCGTCTTTTAGTAGCGCATCGAGTTTGAAAAAGAGTTGTACCAGGCTGATTTGATGCACCCTTTTTTCTTCTGCACGCTTTCAATGGCCTGGACTTCGCCTTTGTATTTGGCCACGTCGGCGGCATAGTCGCCAGAGAGTTTGGTGGGTGGAATCGGGACAAAAATCACGGTCAATGCGTCCGAGTTGGCCTTGCCGGTCTGGATGGCCGAGAACTTGTCCATCAGCGCTTTGGCTTCGGTCATGACGGTTTTTAATTGGGCGCAGCTGTACTGTGCGTACTGTTCTGGAGAAACATACGCCGCTGGAATGTTCTCAGGCCTGGTCGCGCACCCACCCAAGGTGAGCGCGATACCAAATGCCATGAGTTTTAAACTTGAAGCAGCCAAAAAAAGTCCTGCCGAATTAAGTCAATGCAACTACAAAACGATTACTGCCGCCATACTGGGCGAGCAAACTTGGAATTTATCAGCTGATTCTTCCACAGGCTGAACGTGGCTAAGCGTTGAAGTAGGATGGTTCTGCTCTTTTGATGTGGCGCTATGGCGGTGTCCCATTTCGTGAGAAACCATTGCTCGCTACTTATTTGATAGCTGCCTACGCACGTAGTACGGGGGCTGGAGTCACTTTTTGTCTACAATGTCTGATGACCTTGACTCCTTCGTGCAACCCGTGGCACCTCGTGGCCAACCCGCGCTTATGAAACACTTTAACGCCGTCAAACTTCAAGCCTTTTTTGCCCAGCACGGCATCCGTGATGTGGAATGCCTCTTTGCCGATATTTCGGGCTACCCGCGCGGCAAGCTGATGCCCGCGCACCAGTTTGCCAGTGGTGGCGAGTTGCGCATCGCACAGGCCATTCCGATGCAGGCGGTGACGGGGGATTATTCCTATGATCCGATCTTTCCAGACTCGGATCCTGATGTGCGGCTGGTGCCGGACTACGCCACGCTCAAAGTATCACCCTGGTCGAGCGCTCCAAGGGCGGTGGCGATTCATGATTGCGTCGAGCTGACCGGCGAGCCGTGTGCCTTTGCTGCCCGTTCTCTGCTGAAAACCGTGGTGGCTCGCTACGCCGAGCAGGGCTTGGCGCCGGTGGTGGCGCCGGAGATCGAGTTTTACCTGACGGCGCCTAATACCGACCCCAACCAGCCCCTGAGCGCGCCGTCGGGTCGTCATGGCCGTGCTGAGGTCGGTCAATCAGCGTTCAGCCTGAATATGCTCAATGAGTTGGCCCCGTTTTGGGACGAGTTCCGCCAGGCGCTCGAGACCTTGGGCGTGCAGGCCGATACCTGGATTCACGAGGTTGGAGCCACCCAGTACGAGATCAACCTGATGCATGGCGACGCCGTGGCGGTGGCGGATCAGGCCTTTTTGTTCAAGTACGCGGCCAAGGAGATCGCCATCAAGCACGGGCTCAATGCCGTTTTCATGGCCAAACCGATCAGCGGTGCGCAGGGCAGCTCCATGCACCTGCACCAAAGCGTGGTGGACACGGTTGGGCGCAACATCTTCAGCACCGACGAAGGTGATGAGAGCGCCAGTTTCCGGCATTTCATTGCTGGTCTGCAAGCCTATGTGCCGGACCTGATGCTGATGTTTGCGCCGCACGTCAACTCGTATCGCCGCTTTATCAAGGGTAGTCAGGCGCCGGTGAATCTGCACTGGGGCTACGACAACCGCACCACCGGCTTGCGTATTCCGGTCAGTAGCCCCGCCGCGCGCCGGGTGGAAAACCGCATTGCCGGGGCTGACGCCAATCCGTATCTGGCCATCGCCGCCTCGCTGGCCGCCGGACTGGCGGGCATGGACGAGGCCTTGAGCCCGACCGAGCCGCTGTTGGTGAGTGACAGCGCTTATGACCAGGGGCATGGTCTGCCGCGCAGTTTTTTGCCATCGCACGAGCAAATGGTGGGCAGCAAGTCCAGTAGGCGACTATTGGGCGAGGCCTTTGTCACTGGCTACTGCGCGGTCAAGGCGCTGGAATATGACAGCTATCTGCGCGAGATCAGCGCCTGGGAGCGCCGGTTTTTGTTGCCGCAGGTTTGATGAATTGGAGGGCCGGCTGGCACATATTGGGCGCTGGTAGGACAATAGCGTCATGACACTCACCGAACTCAAATACATCGTGGCCGTGGCGCGTGAGCGGCACTTTGGCAAGGCGGCTGAGGCGTGCTATGTGTCCCAGCCGACGCTGTCGGTGGCCGTCAAGAAGCTCGAAGAAGAGCTGGACGTCAAGCTCTTCGAGCGTAGCGCCAATGAGGTGACGGTCACGCCGCTGGGCGAAGAAATCGTGCGCCAGGCCCAGTCGGTGCTGGAGCAGGCGGCCAATATTAAGGACATTGCCAAACGCGGCAAAGACCCCTTGAACGGGGCGCTGACGCTGGGCGTGATCTACACCATTGGCCCGTATCTGCTGCCCGATCTGGTGCGTCAGATGATTACGCACAACCCGCAAATGCCCTTGATGCTGCAGGAGAATTTCACCGTCAAACTGCTGGAGATGCTGCGCACCGGGGAGATTGACTGCGCCATTTTGGCTGAGCCGTTTCCGGATGCCGGGCTGGCGATTGCGCAGCTGTATGACGAGCCTTTCATGGCGGCGGTGCCGACCAACCATCCGCTGGCGACCAATAGTTATGTGACGACCGAAGAACTCAAGCGCGAGACCATGCTGTTGCTGGGCAGCGGCCACTGTTTTCGGGATCATGTGTTGGAGGTGTGCCCGGAGTTCGCCCGCTTTTCCAGCAATGCCGAGGGCATTCGCAAGAGTTTTGAAGGCTCGTCACTGGAAACCATCAAGCACATGGTAGCGGCAGGCATGGGCGTGACCCTGGTTCCGCGCCTGAGTGTGCCCAAGGAGGCCATGGCGGACAAGCCCAAGCGCAAACGGGATGAAGACCCGTATATCAAATACCTGCCGTTTGAGGGTGACCCACCCAAGCGCCGTGTCGTGCTGGCCTGGCGGCGCAGTTTCACCCGTTACGAGGCGATTGCCGCATTGCGCAACGCCATCTACGCCTGCGAGTTGCCGGGCGTTCATCGATTGTCCTGAACCTTAGTGAGTTGTTGCATGCAAGTGTCCCAAGCCGCCATCCTGGCGCCGGTCCCACAGGTGGGGCGTTATCTGTTTTTTTTGGTGTCGCAGCCGCAAGCCTTGCGGGACAGCTTGTCGCGTTTGCTGGCGCTGGTCGATGGCACGCAGGTGCTGGTCGGTTTTGGGCCTGAGTTGATTCAGGCGCTCGATGCGCAAGTGCCAGGCCTGCATCCGTTGGCGGCGTTCTCGGGGCACGGCGTGCAGGTGCCCAGTACGCCGACGGCGCTGTGTTGCTGGTTGCGTGGCACGGATCAGGGCGACCTGCTGCACCTGACGCGCCAGCTTGAAAAAGCGCTGGCACCTGGCTTGCAGCTCGATCAGGTCATTGACGCGTTTCGTCATGGCTCGGGTCGTGATTTGACCGGGTATGAAGACGGCACCGAGAACCCGGTGGACGAAGCGGCGCAAGAAGCAGCCTTGGTGCAGGACGCCGGGCCGGGACTGGATGGTTCCAGCTTCATGGCGGTGCAGCAGTGGCGGCATGACTTTGACGCGTTCGTGGCCATGACGAGCAGCGAGCAGGACAATATGGTTGGGCGCCGGCGCAGTGACAACCAAGAGCTCGATGAGGCGCCGCCGTCCGCGCACGTCAAGCGCACAGCGCAAGAGAGTTTTGAGCCGACCGCGTTTGTGGTGCGTCGCTCGATGCCGTGGGCGCAGGGGAAGGAGGCCGGTTTGGTGTTTGTGGCGTTTGGCAAGTCGTTGGATGCGTTTGAAGCTCAAATGCGCCGCATGGCGGGGCAGGATGATGGGGTGACGGATGCCTGTTCCGCATTTCAAAACCCGTCACCGGGGCCTTTTTCTGGTGTCCGCCCTTGCGGGACGGACGTCTTGACCTGCGAATGGTGGGTTTATGAGTGCTGAGTTGAAGATGGGCGTGGAGGCGGGCATGCTACGCAGAAAGATGGTTTTGTATTTGAGCCTGATTCGCTGGGATCGTCCGGCGGGCTGGCTGTTGCTGTTGTGGCCGACCTTGAGTGCGCTGTGGGTTGCGGCCAACGGCTTTCCCGGCTGGCATTTTCTGCTGGTGTTCACGGGTGGCACGTTTCTGATGCGCAGTGCGGGTTGTTGCATCAATGACGTGGCTGACCGCGAGTTTGACCGCCACGTCAAACGCACCGCCAAGCGCCCGGTGACGATGGGGGCAGTGTCGGTTAAAGAGGCGTTGTTGCTGGGTGCGACGCTGGCGTTGCTGGCGTTTGCGCTGGTGCTCACCACCAATGCCGTCACTATCGGCTGGTCGTTTGGGGCGCTCGCCGTCACGTTGATCTACCCGTATGCCAAGCGGTTTTTTGCCATGCCGCAAGCCGTGTTGGGCGTGGCATTCAGTTTTGGCATCCCAATGGCTTTTGCGGCGGTGGGTGTCCCTGTTCCTGCGCTGGCCTGGGCTTTGATGCTGGGCAATCTGCTGTGGGTGCTGGCCTATGACACGGAGTACGCCATGGTGGATCGGGACGATGATCTGGTGATTGGAATGAAGACGTCGGCCATCACGCTGGGGCAGCTGGATGTTCCCGTGGTCATGCTTTGTTATCTTTTATTTATAGCAATTTGGGCTGTAGCCCTTTTGGAATATGCGCAAGCAGCTATTTTTTATATAGCGACTGCAGCTGCTTTGGGGCAGGTGGCTTGGCACTTCACGCTGATTCGCCACCGTTCGCGCGAGGGCTGCTTCAAGGCTTTTCGCCTTAATCACTGGCTGGGTCTCACTTTGTTTGCGGGTCTCGCCGCGAGCTACGCCTTGAAATAAAAAAGCCGCTGTTTGACGGCGGCTTTGAAGTGGCGATGCAGCCGGGATGGCTGCAGGCTCAGGGGNTTATTGCATTGGCTGGCTGCTTGATTTAGCGGCTTTTGCTTTGGACTTGGCTTTGGCCTTGTGGGCTTTTTTGGCGTGCTTTGCTTTGGATGCTTTGGATGCTTTGGCATGCGTTGCGGTTTTTGCGGCAACGGGCGTGGAGATCACGGCCAGGGGCAGGGCGATCACGGCGGCGCTGATGAGAGCTGAGAGCAGTTTTTTCATGGAAGTCCTAAGAGATATAAAGGGTGAGTTGTCGTGTACTCACGGCCATTTGACCGAATACGGGACCAACTTTACGCGATTTTGTTGGTGACCTACGGCGCACTGAAAAAAGGCAGGCGTTTCAGGCGCCGCCAAACTCGTCACCTAGTTCTTTTGCACGACGCCGTGCCGCGTGCATGGCCCGTACAAATTGGATTTTGACATTGTCGTCTTCCATGCTTGAAATGGCGGCGTGAGTGGTACCGCCTTTGGATGTCACGCGCTGGCGCAGCACTTCGGGCTGCTCGCCGGAGCTGCGAGCGAGTTCCCCGGCACCAATAAAGGTGGCCACCGCCAATTGGTAAGCCTGTTCGCGCGGCAGGCCCATGTCGGCTCCTGCTTCGGTCATGGCTTCCATGAAATAAAACATATAGGCTGGACCCGAGCCGGACAGCGCGGTGACTGCATCCAATTGTTCTTCCGTATTTAGCCAAAATAGCTCGCCTGTGGTGGCGATTACCCTGCTAATCCATTCTTGATCAGCTTCGGTCACCGCTTGTCGTGCAAACAGGGCCGTGATGCCTTTTCCGATCAGGGCTGGTGTGTTGGGCATGGCGCGCACGACCCGCTCAGTTCCTAGCCAGCGGGCGATGCTGTCACTTCGAATGCCGGCAGCCACACTTAAATGCAAGGCTTTTTTGGTGTGGAAACGCACTTGCAGTGCGGCTTCCTTGAACGCCTGTGGTTTGACAGCCCAGATCACCAGGTTGGCCTGGGCTAAAAAAGCACCAGGCTGGGTTTGGGCAACGATGCCAAAACTTTTTTTGAGTTTGTCCTGCGCTTGCGCAAAAGGCTCCAGCACATCAATTTGTTCGGGAGCAAAACCCTGGCCGATCAGGCCGCCAATGATGGCGCTGGCCATGTTGCCGCCACCGATGAATGCAATGCGCTCACTCATGAAGTTCTCCGTACTTGGGTTGCCCCACAGGGTGTGGGAATAAACGTTTGAGTCTAATCAAATACGAGGGGCGACTTCCTGGTTATTGAGCAGGAGATCTGTAGCGCAAAACAAATTCCGGGCATGTACGACGCATATTTAAATGAAGGTGAATAAATATTCTTGCTGATGGTCGAAAATTGATGCATAATCTAGGGCTTCGCTTGAAAAAGTATGAAGTATCTGCCCAAAANATGCAATGTGAGTGGTTCATGTTGTAGACGACGGGCCCAAGACTGATCAGAAGGTTGTTGACTAAAAGCTGTAAGGCTAAGGTTGATGGTTCTGGTGCAAGTTGGGAATAATTGAAATGATCCAAGCTGAATCTCGATTAGAAGTTGCCGACAATACTGGCGCTAAGTCCGTTCTGTGCATTAAGGTGCTCGGTGGGTCCAAGCGTCGCTATGCAAGCGTTGGCGATGTCATTAAAGTTAGTATTAAAGAAGCTGCTCCACGCGGTCGCGTCAAAAAAGGCGAGGTCTACAGTGCGGTAGTGGTTCGTACGGCCAAAGGTATCCGTCGTAGTGATGGTTCATTGGTTAAATTCGATGGCAATGCGGCAGTGTTGCTGAATGCCAAATTAGAGCCCATCGGCACCCGTATCTTTGGACCAGTGACGCGTGAATTGCGTACTGAAAAGTTCATGAAGATCGTGTCCTTGGCTCCTGAAGTTTTGTAAGGACGCGCCATGAATAAGATTCGCAAAGGCGACGACATCATCGTGCTCACGGGGCGCGACAAGGGTAAGCGCGGCAAAATTGCTTTGCGCAAAGATGATTCGTACGTGCTCGTTGAAGGCATCAACGTAGTCAAGAAGCACACCAAGCCAAATCCTCTCAAGGGTGCGGTTGGTGGCATCGTCGAAAAATCCATGCCAATTCATCAGTCCAACGTAGCAATTTTCAATGCTGCTACGGGTAAGGCTGATCGTGTTGGTATCAAGCTGGCTGCTGACGGTAAGCGTGTTCGCGTTTACAAGTCCAGTGGTGAAGAAATCAAGGTGGCATAAGCATGGCTCGTTTGCAACAACACTATCGCGAAAAAGTAGCGCCGGAGCTGATAGCCAAGTTTGGCTACACATCGCCGATGCAAGTTCCTCGCATCANAAAAATCACCCTTAATATGGGTGTGAGTGAAGCGGTCGCTGACAAGAAGGTTATGGATCACGCTGTAAGCGACCTGACCAAGATTGCTGGTCAAAAGCCGGTGGTTACGATGTCGAAGAAAGCTATTGCTGGCTTCAAGATCCGTGAAAATCAAGCGATTGGTTGCATGGTCACGCTGCGCGGCGTGCANATGTTTGAATTTCTTGATCGCTTTGTAACTGTGGCTTTGCCTCGTGTCCGTGACTTCCGGGGTATCTCTGGTCGTGCATTTGATGGTCGTGGTAATTACAACATCGGCGTCAAAGAGCAAATCATTTTTCCTGAAATTGAATATGACAAGGTTGACGCCTTGCGTGGTCTCAATATCAGTATCACCACAACGGCCAAGACTGATGATGAGTGCAAAGCGCTGCTCACAGGTTTCCGTTTTCCGTTCAAGAACTGAGGTGACCTGTGGCTAAGATGGCTTTAATCCAGCGCGAAATCAAGCGCGACAACTTGGTTGCCAAATACGCGAAAAAACACGCGGAATTCAAGGCGATTGCAAGCGATGTAAAACGCACTGAAGAAGAGCGTGCTGCGGCTCGCTTGGGCTTGCAAAAGCTCCCGCGTAATGCAAATCCGACACGTCAGCGCAACCGTTGCGCTATCACTGGTCGCCCTCGTGGCACCTTCCAGCACTTCGGTCTGGCTCGTGCAAAGATTCGTGAAATGGCTTTTGCAGGGGAAATCCCAGGCATGGTCAAGGCCAGCTGGTAAGCGGTAGGAGACATAGATATGAGTATGAGTGATCCCATCGCCGACCTGTTGACACGNATTCGCAATGCGCAAATGGTGGCAAAAGCTACTGTTAGCGTNCCTTCTTCNAAAGTGAAGGCTGCGATTGCACAAGTGTTGAAAGACGAAGGCTACATTGACAGTTTCAAGGTGAAGACCGCTGACGGCAAGCCTGAGTTGGAAATTGTCCTGAAATACTACGCTGGCCGTCCAGTGATTGAGCGCATTGAGCGCGTCAGTCGTCCTGGTCTGCGTGTTTACCGTGGCAGTGATGCCATTCCACAAGTTCAAAACGGCCTGGGTGTGGCAATTGTCACAACACCAAAGGGCGTCATGACTGATCGCAAAGCGCGCGCTACCGGTGTCGGTGGTGAAGTGCTCTGCTACGTCGCCTAAAGCGTGACATTGAGGAGAAACTGAAAATGTCCCGTATAGGAAAAATGCCCGTCGCCATCCCCGCAGGTGTGGATGTGTCGATCAAAGATGACCAGATCAGTGTTAAAAGCACTGGTGGTGCTTTGGTTCTGACTCAGAACGACTTGGTTAAAGTGACGAACGTTGCTGGTGTGCTGAGTTTTCAGCCTGCCAATGACTCTCGCGAAGCAAACGCCATGAGTGGCACCATGCGTCAGCTGGTGAATAACATGGTTGTTGGCGTGACCAAGGGTTTTGAAAAGAAGCTAAGTCTCATTGGTGTGGGTTACAAGGCCCAGGCTCAAGGTGCCAAGCTGAATCTCACGGTGGGATATTCCCATCCTGTGAACAAAGACATGCCTGCTGGCATCACTGTTGCGACGCCTACGCCCACGGAAATCGTGATCAAAGGTGCTGATCGTCAACGTGTCGGCCAAGTGGCTGCTGAGATCCGTGCAATTCGTCCACCAGAGCCCTACAAGGGTAAAGGCATCCGTTATTCGGACGAAAAGATCACGATCAAAGAAACCAAGAAGAAATAAGGAGCTGCAACATGTTGACCAAAAAAGAACAGCGTCTTCGCAGAGCCCGTCAGACTCGCATCCGTATCGCCAATCAAGGTGTTGCGCGGCTGACAGTCAATCGCACAAACTTGCATATCTACGCCAGCGTTATCTCTGGCGATGGTGGCAAAGTGCTGGCAACGGCCTCTACTGCAGAAGTAGAAGTGCGTACCGCATTGGGTGGTTCGGGTAAAGGTGGCAATGTTGCTGCTGCCCAATTAATTGGCAAGCGTCTGGCCGAAAAAGCTAAGGCGGTTGGTGTTGAGAAAGTTGCGTTTGATCGTGCAGGTTTTGCGTACCATGGCCGCGTTAAAGCGCTGGCTGATGCGGCACGCGAAGCTGGCTTGCAGTTCTAAGCAGATCGGAAATAAAGATGGCTAAATTTCAAGCAAAAATGCAGGGTAAGGCTGAAGGGCCTGAAGACGGACTGCGTGAAAAGATGATCGCGATCAATCGCGTAACCAAAGTGGTCAAGGGTGGCCGTATTCTTGGTTTCGCGGCTCTGACCGTGGTTGGTGATGGCGAAGGCCGTGTTGGTATGGGTAAAGGCAAATCGAAAGAAGTGCCCGCAGCTGTGCAAAAAGCGATGGAAGAATCGCGCCGCAATTTGGCAAAGATGTCTCTCAAAAACGGTAGCATTCATCACCGGGTGATGGGGCAGCACGGTGCAGCGTCTGTGATGATTGCACCTGCACCCAAGGGTACCGGCATTATTGCTGGTGGTCCAATGCGCGCCGTGTTTGAAGTCGTCGGTATCACCGATATCGTGGCGAAGAGCCATGGATCATCCAATCCCTACAACATGGTTCGTGCAACGCTCGATGCATTGTCAAAGGCGACGACTCCGTCGCAAGTGGCAGCCAAGCGTGGTTTGACCATTGAAGAACTCTTCGTTTAATCGGGAGTCTCAGAAATGACAACACAACAAACTATTACAGTGCAATTGATTCGCAGCCCTATCGGTTGCCAAGAATCGCACCGTGCCACCGTTCGTGGTCTTGGTCTCCGTAAAATTCGCAGCACTCGCGAGTTGGTGGATACGCCTGAGGTCCGCGGCATGATTAACAAGATCAGTTACCTGGTCAAAGTGCTCTAAGAGGTTGATGATGGAACTCAATGGCATTAAACCCGCTGATGGTGCAAAGCACTACAAGCGTCGTGTCGGTCGCGGTATCGGCTCAGGTATCGGTAAGACAGCAGGTCGTGGTCACAAAGGCCAGAAGTCACGTGCTGGTGGCTACCACAAAGTCGGTTTTGAAGGCGGTCAAATGCCTATGCAACGCCGTCTGCCAAAACGTGGTTTTAAATCGCATCTGTTGAAGTTCAATGCTGAAGTTACATTGACTGCTCTTGAGCAGCTCGGTGCAGCTGAGATTGATTTGGTGACGCTGAAACAAGCAGGTTTGGTAGGTGAACTCGCCAAAGTAGTCAAGGTTATTAAAACTGGCGAACTGACTAAAGCGGTGAAATTCACTGGTATTGGCGCAACTGCTGCTGCGAAAGCTGCAGTTGAAGCGGTTGGCGGAAGTTTCGCCTAAGTCGGCATTGAAAGAATTCACAAGTGGCAACTAACGCGTCTCAACTGGCTAAAACTGGCAAATTCGGTGACCTTCGTCGTCGTCTTGTTTTTTTGCTACTCGCGTTGGTTGTTTACCGTGTGGGTGCTCATATTCCGGTTCCCGGGATTGATCCAGCGCAATTAGCGCAATTCTTCAAGGGACAACAAGGTGGCATCTTGGGCATGTTCAACATGTTTTCAGGTGGTGCCTTGTCCAGATTTACAGTTTTTGCATTAGGAATCATGCCGTATATTTCAGCATCGATCATCATGCAATTGTTGACCTATGTTTTACCTGCGTTTGAGCAGTTAAAGAAAGAGGGCGAAGCAGGTCGTCGCAAGATTACGCAGTACACCCGCTACGGAACTCTTGGTCTTGCATTATTTCAGTCAATGGGCATTGCGATTGCGTTGGAAAGCTCTGCTGGATTGGTGATTGCACCTGGATTTGGCTTTCGAATGACCGCTATCGTTACGTTGACTGCAGGAACTCTGTTCTTGATGTGGCTAGGCGAGCAAATTACTGAGCGTGGATTAGGCAACGGCATTTCAATTTTGATTTTCGGCGGTATCGCTGCAGGGCTTCCCAATGCGATTGGTGGTTTGCTAGAGCTAGTTCGTACTGGTGCAATGAGCATCATCGTTGCGCTCTTTATCGTCGTTCTGGTTGCTCTTGTTACGTTTTTTGTTGTGTTTGTGGAACGCGGCCAGCGCAAGATACTGGTCAACTATGCAAGACGTCAGGTCGGGAATAAGGTTTATGGTGGTCAATCATCACATCTCCCTTTGAAGCTAAATATGGCTGGTGTGATCCCTCCAATTTTTGCATCTTCGATAATTTTGTTGCCAGCGACTGTTGTCGGTTGGTTTAGTGCGGGTGATTCGATGCGTTGGTTAAAAGACATTGCTGGTTCACTGACTCCTGGTCAGCCCATCTATGTGATGCTCTACGCTGCTGCAATCATATTCTTCTGTTTTTTCTACACGGCGCTAGTTTTCAATAGTCGTGAGACTGCTGATAATCTTAAAAAGAGTGGTGCATTCATCCCCGGTATACGTCCTGGTGATCAAACTGCAAAATACATTGATAAAATATTGCTCCGCTTGACATTCGCCGGTGCGATTTACATCACTCTAGTGTGTTTGCTTCCGGAATTTCTAATCTTGAAGTACAACGTTCCGTTTTACTTTGGTGGTACTTCTCTTTTGATCATTGTGGTTGTGACGATGGATTTCATGGCCCAGGTTCAAAATTACATGATGTCGCAGCAATATGAATCGCTGTTGAAGAAGGCTAATTTCAAGTCTTCATAAGGCGATTGGTATATATGTCAAAAGACGATGTTATTCAGATGCAAGGCGAAGTGGTCGAAAACCTGCCGAACGCAACTTTTCGCGTGAAGTTGGAAAATGGTCATGTCGTACTTGGGCATATTTCAGGAAAAATGCGCATGCACTACATACGCATTCTTCCTGGAGATAAGGTCACAGTTGAGTTGACCCCGTATGACTTGAGTCGCGCACGCATCGTGTTCAGAGCAAAGTAATAGTAATGGTTGGTGTTCCGAGCTATTTGCAGGAACCAAGAAAACAGTTTTAGGAGAATGATATGAAGGTTTCGGCTTCGGTCAAGAAAATTTGCCGTAACTGCAAGGTAATTCGGCGTAAGGGCGTTGTCCGTGTGATCTGTACAGATCCACGTCACAAGCAGCGCCAGGGTTAATTGCAAGAGTTTTAGAGGACCAAAATGGCACGTATCGCTGGCATCAATATTCCGCCGCAACAGCATTCTGAAATTGGCTTAACAGCTATTTTTGGAATCGGTCGCACGCGCGCACGACAAATTTGCGAGGCCTGTGGCATCGCTTACTCCAAGAAAGTCAAAGACTTGACTGATGGAGATTTGGAAAAAATTCGTGACGAAATCGCTCAGTTCACTATTGAAGGTGATCTGCGTCGCGAAACAACTATGAACATCAAACGTTTGATGGACATCGGTTGCTACCGTGGCTTTCGTCATCGTCGGGGCTTGCCAATGCGCGGCCAGCGTACGCGGACAAATGCCCGCACTCGTAAAGGCCCCCGTAAGGCCGCTGCTTCATTGAAGAAATAAAAGACCATCATGGCAAAAGCTCCAGCCAATAATGCGGCACAACGTGTCCGTAAAAAAGTTCGTAAAAATGTTGCAGATGGCGTTGCGCACGTTCACGCATCTTTTAACAACACCATCATCACGATCACAGATCGTCAGGGCAACGCGTTGTCCTGGGCTTCGTCAGGTGGGCAAGGTTTCAAAGGTTCACGTAAATCAACGCCGTTCGCAGCTCAGGTTGCTTCCGAAGTTGCAGGTCGCGCAGCCATTGAACAAGGTATCAAAAATCTTGATGTAGAAATCAAGGGTCCTGGTCCTGGTCGTGAATCATCAGTTCGTGCACTTGCTGCATTAGGTATTCGCATCAATATGATTGCTGACGTGACCCCGGTACCACACAATGGTTGCCGACCACAAAAGCGCCGTCGTATTTAATTTTAAACAAGCCCACCGCCACCAGCCTTGTGTTGGTGGCTCCCGCATTTCCGTGCGGAAGATGACATAAAGGAAGTTCAAGTGGCACGTTATTTAGGCCCTAAGGCCAAGTTATCCCGCCGTGAAGGCACTGACCTGTTTCTGAAGAGTGCTCGTCGCGCTATCGGAGACAAAGCAAAATTTGACTCTAAACCTGGCCAGCATGGACGCACTTCAGGTGCACGTACTTCTGACTTTGGTTTGCAGCTTCGTGAGAAGCAAAAAGTCAAACGTATGTATGGGGTGCTTGAAAAGCAATTCCGACGCTATTTTGAAGAAGCTGATCGTCGTAAGGGCAATACAGGTGCAAACCTGCTGTCACTTTTGGAATCTCGTCTCGATAACGTTGTTTACCGTATGGGTTTTGGATCAACTCGCGCTGAAGCGCGCCAGTTGGTTTCTCACAAAGCAATGACTGTGAATGGAAAGTCTGTAAACATTCCTTCCTACATGGTTAAGACTGGTGATGTCATTGCTGTTCGCGATAAATCTAAAAAACAAAACCGTATTGCTGAAGCGCTTCAACTTGCTACGCAAGTAGGTATGCCAGCATGGGTTGAAGTGAACCTTGAGAAAGCAGAAGGAACATTTAAGTCTGTTCCTGATCGTGATCAGTTCGCCGCTGACGTAAATGAATCATTGATCGTTGAGTTGTATTCGCGTTAATAGCGTATCCACGCATTTTTCACTAGAAATCGTTCCTGAGGTGCGGGGCACTGTATCTCAGGTGCTCCGTCAGCCTTACCGGTGTAACGAGCTGGGGGTATTGAGAGGAAGTCTGCATGCAAAATAGTCTACTGAAACCTAAAGCAATCAACGTCGAGCAACTGGGCGCAAATCGTGCAAAAGTTGCTCTTGAGCCGTTTGAGCGTGGCTACGGTCACACTCTGGGTAATGCCCTTCGTCGTGTCTTGTTGTCGTCCATGCCTGGCTATGCTGCAACTGAAGTCACCATTGCGGGTGTTTTGCATGAATACTCGTCTATTGATGGTGTTCAAGAAGACGTCGTGAACATTTTGTTGAACCTCAAAGGTGTGGTCTTCAAACTTCACAATCGTGAAGATGTAACCCTAAGCCTTCGTAAAGATGGTGAAGGTGTCGTAACGGCAGGNGATATCCAGACACCTCATGATGTAGAAATCATAAATCCTGATCATGTCATTGCTCATCTGTCTTACGGCGGTAAGCTGGATATGCAGATAAAGGTAGAAATGGGTAGAGGATACGTTCCTGGTACGATGCGTCGCCATGCGGATGAGCCGACTAAGTCTATTGGTCGCATTGTATTGGACGCCTCTTTTTCTCCGGTGAAACGCGTTAGCTACACGGTCGAGAGTGCTCGTGTCGAGCAACGTACGGACCTTGACAAGCTTGTCGTTGACATTGAAACCAATGGTGCGATTTCTGCTGAGGATGCTGTACGCGCTTCGGCTAAAATTCTTGTCGAACAGTTGGCTGTTTTTGCTCAATTGGAAGGTAGCGAATTGGCTGCATTCGATGCACCAGCTCCGCGTGGTAGTACGCAATTTGACCCCATCTTGTTGCGTCCAGTGGACGAGCTTGAATTGACGGTCCGCTCTGCAAACTGTCTGAAAGCTGAAAATATTTACTACATTGGCGATTTGATTCAACGGACAGAAAACGAGCTGTTGAAAACTCCTAATCTAGGTCGTAAATCGCTTAATGAAATCAAGGAAGTGCTGGCTTCCCGTGGTCTAACTTTGGGCATGAAGCTTGAAAGTTGGCCTCCAGCCGCTCTCGAAAAGCGTTGAATTTGAGTCCCCTTTACAGGGACTTTGTGCCACGGGCAGTACCTGATACGGCTGCCTGTTAAATAACTCAAGGAAAGCACTATGCGTCACGGACACGGACTACGTAAACTTAATCGCACCAGCTCACATCGTTTGGCGATGTTGCGCAATATGATGAATTCACTCATTGAGCATGAAGTCATTAAAACTACTCTTCCAAAAGCGAAAGAGTTACGTCGTGTGATCGAGCCAATGATTACTTTGGCCAAAGAAGCTACAGTGGCTAATCGTCGCTTGGCATTTGATCGCCTTCGTGACCGCGATAGTGTTGTTAAATTGTTCAATGACTTGGGACCTCGTTTTAATGCACGTCCTGGTGGTTACACGCGCATTTTAAAAATGGGATTTCGCGTTGGTGACAATGCACCAATGGCTTTAGTTGAACTAGTTGATCGTCCTGTTGCTATTGAAGTGCAAGATGGCGAAGTCGCTAAAGATTAATAGGTTATAATAAAACATACCGCGCGATGGAGCAGCCTGGTAGCTCGTTGGGCTCATAACCCAAAGGTCGTAGGTTCAAATCCTACTCGCGCAACCAATAGATACGGGGCTTTCCCCGTAAGTAAATGCCCGCTGCTAGTGGGCATTTTGCTTTCTGGCCGATCCGTAGTCCAGGTCTAGCCCACAGATTTTTGATGTATTCGGCTGTCGACCATTAGGTCGGCTCCCTCAAAAAAACGTCAGCTACACTACGCCTCGTTCAAGCACCGAACATAAAGGCTGGCACAGAATGCAAAGCTTCTCGGGCAACAAACGTAAATTGGCCTACGCCTACCTGCTCATCCCCACTGGCATTTCTGAAAAAGCGTTACTGACAGCCCTGTTTTTGACCCGCAAGATGCAAGAATACGAAGCCCTGCGGCTAGATATAGACGCCCCGCAACACGAAATCCAGCCAAACTCCAATACCCCATGACCCCAAACATCGAAACCGTCGNAGAAGACGACGAAATCAGCCTGNTAGACCTGCTGCAAGTCGTNGNCGACAACCTGCGCCTGCTGGTGCTGGCTCCCCTGGCGGCCGGCCTGCTGGCGCTGGGCATCAGCTTTGCCATTGCCCCCACCTTTACCGCCAGCACCAAATTCATGCCGCCGCAGCAGCAGCAAAGCGCTGCTGCTTCCATGTTGTCAAGCCTGGGTGCCCTGGGCGGTTTGGCGGGCGCCGCCACCGGCATTAAAAACCCCAGCGACCAGTTTGTGGCGTTTTTAAAGAGCGAATCCATTGCCAACGTGCTGATAGACCGCTTCAAACTCATGGATCGCTATGACTCCAAGTTAAGAATNGACGCCCGAACCACGTTGGACAGCTGCCACCAAAATCGCCAGCGGCAAAGACGGCCTCATCACCATTGACGTGGACGACAAAGACNCNGCCTTTGCCGCCCAGCTGGCCAATGCCTACGTCGAAGAACTGGGCCACCTGCTCAGCCGCNTGGCCATCACCGAAGCCCAGCAACGCCGCGTCTTCTTTGAAAAGCAGCTGACCAACGCCAAAGACAACCTCGTCAAGGCCGAGCAGGCCCTTGGCGCCAGCGGTGTCAACAGCTCGGTCCTCAAGTCCACCGGCGCCGCCGTAGCGGCCGTCGCCCAGTTGCGGGCGCAAATCGCCGCGCAAGAAATCAAGCTCGCCTCCATGCGCGGCTACCTGACTGAATCGCGCCTGACTTCAAACAGGCACAAACCGAGCTGTCAGCCTTGCGCGGTCAACTGGTTCGTGCGGAACAATCAGAGCCCGCCACCGGCGGTGCAAGCAGCGACTACATCGCCAAATTCCGCGACTTCAAATACTACGAAACCCTGTTTGAGCTCTTCTCCAAACAGTATGAAATGGCCCGCATAGACGAAAGCCGCGAAGGCGCTGTTATTCAAGTGCTGGATGCCGCCCAGCCGCCCGAGCGCAAGAGTAAACCCCAAAAAGCGTTGATCGCCCTGATGACCACCCTGGCCGTGGGCTTTGCGCTGCTGCTTTTCGTCTTCATCCGCCAAGCCCTGCGCGGCGCTGCCCAAACGCCCGAGTCGGCCGAGAAGCTGGGCCGCCTTCGCCAAGCTTGGGCCAAAGCACTAGGCCGTCGCCCCACCGACCTGTCATTGCAGGCCAAGCGCGGCAACCCATGACCCAACAACCCAAAATCTNTGTNGCCGGNCACCGCGGCATGGTCGGCTCGGCCATCGTGCGCACCCTGCANCAGCACGGCCAGACGAACATCGTCACCCGCACCCACGCCGAGCTGGACCTCACCAACCAGGCGGCGGTACAAGCATTTTTTGAAGAAGAAAAGCCCGCCCAGGTCTACCTGGCCGCTGCCAAAGTGGGTGGCATCCACGCCAACAACACCTTTCCCGCAGAGTTCATCTATCAAAACCTGATGATGGAGGCCAACATCATCCACAGCGCCTGGCGCACCGGCGTGCAAAAGCTCTTGTTTCTGGGCTCCAGCTGCATNTACCCCAAGCTTGCCGCCCAGCCCATGCGAGAAGATGCCTTGCTCACCGGCACGCTGGAGCCCACCAACGAGCCCTACGCCATTGCCAAAATTGCCGGCATCAAACTGTGTGAGAGCTACAACCGCCAATACGGCCAAAGCCACGGCATCGACTACCGCAGCGTCATGCCCACCAACCTCTATGGCCCCGGCGACAACTACCACCCGGAAAATAGCCACGTGATCCCCGCGCTGATCCGCCGCTTCCACGAAGCCAAGGTCAGCAACGCCCCCACCGTCACCATCTGGGGCACCGGCACGCCGCGCCGTGAGTTTTTGTATGTGGACGACATGGCCGCAGCCAGCGTGCATGTTATGAATCTGGACCCAGCCACCTACAGCGCCCACACCCAGCCGATGCAAAGCCACATCAATGTCGGCTACGGTGAAGACATCACCATCGCCCAACTCGCGCAGGCCGTCAGCCAAGCCGTGGGTTATCAAGGCAACATCGACTTCGACCCCAGCAAGCCCGACGGCAGCCCGCGCAAGCTCATGGACAGCAGCCGCCTGAATG